>ERZ1034969.185-NODE-185-length-44036-cov-95.643960_pt1 | contig 44036 bp, 35 predicted proteins | sample MGYA00520624_ERZ1034969 | MGnify/ENA primary metagenome ERZ1034969 (study PRJEB33766, sample SAMN09781776) | gut metagenome | biome: gut microbiome | host: Homo sapiens | place: Madagascar | study: EMG produced TPA metagenomics assembly of the PRJNA485056 data...
GGCTGGTAATGCCCGGCGAGACCAAGATTGACGTGCTGGGCCTGGACGACGATTCTGATTCGTCTTCGAGCAAGAAGTCATCGAACGCCAAAAAGGCCAGCGAAGTTGCCAAGGAAATCGAAGAAGTCGGTAAGGACGCGCCGTGGTACATCCAGACGCTCGACCTGCTGTTTGGTTTTAACGGCGTCGAGGGTCAGACGGTCGCGTCCAGCGGCGAATAGCGCCCGGAGGGGAGCCTGCAATGGCAGATTGCAAACGATATAAGGTGGCGGCGATCGACCTGGGAACGGTGTCGTCGCGACTGGTGCTGGCGCAGGTCGAGGCCGGGGCGATCGTGGAATCGTCCAAGCATACCGAGATTACCGACTTGGGCGAAGGCGTCGACGCGACGGGCCGCTTTTGCGAGGCGGCGGTCGAGCGCGTGCTCGCCGCATGCCGCATGTTTGTGGACGAGGCGCGTGCCTTTGGGGCCGTGTGCATCTGCACCACGTGCACGAGCGCCGCGCGCGATGCGTGCAATGCCGCCCTGCTGCTGGACGGCCTGCGCGAGCTGGGGCTCGAACCGCAGGTGATTCCGGGCGAGGTCGAGGCACGCCTGACATTTTTTGGCGTGGCGCACGACTTTGCAGGCGAGCGCATCATTGTTGCCGATTCGGGCGGCGGATCCACGGAGCTCGCGACGGGCGTCTATGCGCCGGAGCGCGGGGTCTTTGCGCTGGAGGGCACGCGTTCGCTGGACATTGGCTGCCGTCGTGTGACGGAGCGCTTCTTCTCGGTGCTGCCGCCTGCGGACGGCGAGCTTGCTGCCGCCGCCAACTGGGCGGGCGAGCAGTTCGCTGCCTATTTTGAGAGTCTGCCTGTCGACTTTGAGCGCGCCGAGCGCTTGGTCGCGGTGGGTGGCACCGTCACCACGCTCGTGGCGCTCGTTCATGAGCTGGAACCGTACGATTCGAGCTTTGTGCACCTGCGCGAGCTTTCGCTGGATCAGGTTTCGGCCGCCATCGAGCGCATGTCCACGCTGGACGTGGAGGGCATCGCCGCGTTGCCAGGCGTGCAGCCCAAACGCGCGGGCGTGATCTTGGCAGGTGCCGTGGTGATTCGCGAGCTCATGCGCGCCGGTGGCTACGAGACGCTCACCGTAAGCGAGAACAGCCTACTCGCCGGCATGGCCGCCACCATCAACGAGGTCCTCGACGGCGAAGCCCCCACCATCACCTGGACCCCCAGCCTCAGTCCTCTCCAATAAGTTGCGGTGAAATACGGATTAAAATCGTCCTTTCAAGGCCCAAGCAGTCCCTATTCCACCGCAACTCAATAGCCGGCACCTGGGGACGTTCCTTTCCTGCCGGCAGCTTGGGACAGTCCTTGAGTCGATATAGGTTAGGCCGTCCAAGCGTTTCCCTCGGAAAAAGTGGGAGTAAACCACGTTTTTCCATCGAATAATGTGGGAGACAACTACGTTTTTCCATCGAATAATGTGGGAGTTGGCATATAAGTTGCGGTGAAATAGTTCCTAAATGGGCTGGTAAACGGCCAAAACAGGAACTATTCCACCGCAACTTCCGAGGGGGTTCGAGGTGGTCTTTTTGACCCCGTCCCAAATTAGCTGCTTCGTAGTGGTGCGGGGCGGTGGGACGTCTGCGTATTTGCTGCGCAAATCCGCACCGGCTTCGGTCGCCTGTCGGCGCCCTCGCCGGCTCGCTACGGACGCTGCGCGTCCGCTTAACGCTCGCCCCCTCGCGGGTTCGAGTCCCACCGGCATTCAAAAGAAACGAGCCCGAATCCCTGGGGGATACGGGCTCGTAGGCGCTATATGGTAGGGGCGGTGGGACTCGAACCCACAATCCTTGCGGCGAGGGATTTTAAGTCCCCTGCGTATGCCAATTCCGCCACGCCCCCGTAAGACTAGAAGTCTAGCACAAGCCGTCCGTTACGCGTTGACGGCCATCGAGTGCTGGCCCGACTTTTCCAGGAACTCCTGGAACTTGGCCTCGTCGCCCTTGTTCTTGTACTGCAGGGCCAGCAGGTACTCCAGGCGGCAGCTCTTGACCTTGTCGTCGCCGGCCTCCTTGAGCATACGCTCCAGCTCGGGGATGTCGTTGTGGCGCTTAAGGATCATCGTGTCGTACATCAGCTGGCACTCGTGTGCGACCGTCTCGGCCTGACCGCCCTCAAAGCCCTTGGTCTCGTGCAGCAGCTCCTTGGACTTTTTGCGGTCCTCCTGGCCAACGTAATAGTTGAAGGCCTTGATCACCAGGTCGACGCGCTGCATCTTGGGCAGGTTGAGGCCCAGCAGCAGGTCGAACATCTCGTCGGCGCGCTCGTGGTCCTCGCGCAGCAGATAGGAGTTCAGGCGCAGGTAGTCGCGGTTGTAACGCGGGTACAGCATGCTGGTGAGTTTGGCGTCGAGCAAGCGGTCGAACTCATCCCACTGCTTGGCGGCCATAAGTTGCTGCAGGCGCTTGAACGTGGTGCGTTTTTTGACGCTAAAGAACACCGACACGGCGATACAGATGATAACGACGGCGGTCCAGAGGGTGCGGGAATCGGGCATTTCAGAGTCCTTAGTCGCTCATAAAGTGAGCGGTATGACAACACGTACTAGATGTATTATACGCAGCGTGCAAGCAAACTGGCATAAAAGTGCATCGAGGCCGAGCGCCATCGCTCGCTGCGGTACACTTACCTAAAGTAAACCATGAAGGGAGACACTACCTATGAAGAAGATCGTTTTGGCTTGCGGTGCTGGCGCTGCTACTTCCACGCTCGTTGCCCAGAAGGTCGCCACCCTGCTCGACGCCAACGGTTACGCCGACAAGTACGAGATCGTGCAGTGCGCCATCTCCGAGGCCAAGGACTACTGCGACGAGGGTGCCGATCTGCTGATCGCCACCACCGTTGCCCCCGAGGGCCTCACCTGCCCGTACGTGAGTGGCGTGCCCTTCATGACGGGCATGAACCGCGTCGCTGCCGAGAAGGCCGTCCTCGACGTCATGGCTCAGTAGGCGCTGCCTGTATGAGTAAGCAGAACGCCAACCCGGTAGAGCTCTTTGGCATGCGCGTCGCCCACGTGGGCATCAACGCTACCGACCCGGCCGATGCCCTGGAGATCGCGGAGCTGTTCTCGACGATGATGGGCCTGCCCGTTATCGAGACCCCGGTTTCGTACTTTAACGATTCGCTGATCGAGGTCATGAAGCAGAACGGTCGTGGCACCAAGGGCCACATCGGCTTTGCCGTCAACGACATCGATGCGGCCGAGAAGTGGTTTGCCGAGCGCGGGCTCGAGGTCAACGAGGAGTCGCGCGTGCTGCTGCCCGACGGCGGCACCAAGCTCGTGTACTTTAACCGCGAGTTCGCCGGCTTCGCCGTGCACCTGTGCTGCGAGTAGCGCATAAGCTGCTATAGCTAGCAAAAAGGGATAGGGCCGCATGGCCTTATCCCTTTATTTATGCCAAGGAGCTTTCTACCGCGGCAGACGAATCGTAAAGCGGCTGCCGACGCCTTCGACCGAGGTCACGCCGATAACGCCGCCGTGGCTATCGACGATCCACTTGGCAATGGCGAGCCCCAGGCCCGAGCCCTGCGCGCCGGCGTCGCGCGCGTTGTCGGCGCGATAGAACCGCTCAAACGCGTGAGCTGCGGATTCCTGGTTCATGCCGATGCCCTCGTCCTCAACACTTATGTCGATCGTGCCCGTGCCCACATCCGGCGTTACGCCAAACGTGATGGTCGTGTCCACATCTGAATACTTGGCGGCATTTTGCACGATTACGCGCAGCGCCTGTTTCACGAGCGCCACGTCGACCGGCGCGTTGCAGCGCGGGTTGCCGACAAGCGCGGCATCGTACGCCAGCCGATACGTGTGCCCGGTATCGATCATCTGCGATTCCTCGCACACCTCACCGAGCAACGCGGCCAGATTGGTATCCACGCGCCGCAGCACGGTGCGGCCGGCATCGCCGCGCGCCAAGAACAGCAGCTGCTCAACGAGCTCCTGCATGTGTTCGCTTTCGGCCTTGAGCGAGGCGATGGATTCCGCCAGCACGTCCGGGTCGTCTTTGCCCCAGCGGTCGAGCATGTTCACGTAGCCCTGGATCACCGCGATGGGCGTGCGCAGCTCGTGGCTTGCGTCGTTGACAAAGCGCATCTGCTGCAGCTTGGCCTCTTGCATTTGGCGCAGCAGGCGGTTGAGTGCGACCTCGATACTCGCCAGGTCGGCATCGCCGGTGGTGATGTTCGGCGAGTCGACGCTTGCGCGCTCGATGGCCTGCTCCAGCGTTTCCATCCTGCCACCGGTGAGCTGCATACGGCCGAGCTCGTCCACGCGCAGAGCCAGGTCGTTGAGCGGCGCCATGGTGCGGCGCACGCGACGGGCGCCGCCGAGCATGTTAAGCGCGCTGACAATCTGCCAGCCAGCAACAACGATATAGAGGGGCCACAGCGCAGCCAGATCCTGCGCGAGGGGGAAGGTCTTGGTGGTGCGTGCAAGTTCAACAGCGTAGGTGAGCGTGGCCAGGTCCCAACCTTGCGTGGGCGAAATCGACATGCTGCGGACGGACTCGCTGGGGATCCAGCCCGCGGTAAACGTGCCGGCGGGCAGCGTCTGGTTGTATCCGTAGACGAGGATTGCCGCCGCAACAAGCAGCAAGAGGAGGTCTAGCCAGACGTAGCTCATCAGGCGTCGCCACATGTAGCTCCAGTTGATGGCGCGGGCGATGGAGGTGACGCGCTTGGTCTCGGCGTTACGCGCGACAGACATAGCCCACCCCGCGCACGGTCTGGATGATGCGGGCGCCGCCGGCGTCCTCGATCTTGGCGCGCAGGTGCGCGATGTGCACGTCGACGTTGTTGGTGTCGCCTACGTATTCGTAGCCGAGTGCCTCGTGCGCGATACGCTCGCGCGTGAGCACAGTGCCGGCGTGCGCCATAAGCAGGGCGAGGACGTCGAACTCGCGGGCAGTCAGCACGATGGGCGACCCGCTGACTGTGACCTCGCGGCGGTTCGGATCGAGCGCAACCGAGCCCACGGTGAGCGCGGCGGGGGAGGGCGCGGCAGCGGTCTGGGCCGAGTCGCCAGCCGGGGACATCGCCGCTGTACCGGCGCCCGCGCCGCCCGCAGCACCCGCTCCAGCAACAACACCGCCAACGCCCGAAGCCACCCGCACGGCCTCCGCGCGCTTCAGCGCCACGCGAATCCGTGCGAACAGCTCCTCAATGGCAAACGGCTTGGTCAGGTAATCGTCGGCGCCGGCGTCGAGCCCGGCCACCTTGTCCATCACGGCATCGCGCGCGGTGACCATGATCACCGGCACATCCTTGTGCTTGCGGACGCGCCGCAGCACTTCCATGCCGTTGAGCTGCGGCAACAGCACGTCGAGCAGAATCAGATCGTAGTCGCGCTCCAACGCCAGGTCCACGGCGGTACGGCCGTCGGCGGCGTGTTCCACCTGGTAACCCTCGTGCTCCAGCTCGAGCGTCACAAAGCGGGCGATTTTCTCCTCGTCCTCTACGATCGGGATTCGTGCCATACGTGCCCCCGTCTGCGATTACTTGTCGTCGTTCAGATTCTGCTTGATGCCGTCCGCGGCGTCGGCGGCATGGTCCATCAGGTTGTTGATGCTACCGGGCACGTCACCGTCGCTATCGATACGGTAGCGCATGCCAAAGAACAGACCGATCAGCATCAGCCAAATCGTGGCGCCCCAGGCAAACAACGCGACGATGGGAATCAGGATGGGGATGTTGAGGATGATGGCATCGCGGCGCGTGGCGATAAATTTGGTGTCCAGGCTCAGGCGGAAGAGCTTTTTGAGGTACTCCCACACCGTGTCCATCTTCTTGGAGAAGTCGGTCTTCTCGCTCGACTTCTCGTAGGCGGCCTGCGCGGCGACCATCTCGGCAGAGGGCTCGTCGACCGGCTCGGACTCGGTGGCGGCGTGTGCCGATGTGGCCTGCGTTTTGCCCTGCGACTCGAGCCAAATGATGGCGTCCAAGACGTTGCCGTCGGCAGCGTCGAGCGCGGCCTTGGCATCGGTGTAACTCACGTTGCACTTGGTGCGGATGGTTTCAACTTTTTCGAGGTCGTCCATGACCTGTCCTTTCGTTCGATGGGCGCGACGCCGGGCGATCTGCCCGGGCGCGAGCGTTGCGTTCGGCGGCCTGCGTTGCGCGGTGCCGCCCCGCCCTTGGTCGAACTCTATAGTGCAGGTTATAGATTAAGCGATTCTTGAGCCAAGATTAATGCTGGATGAGTTTTTGGGTGGGGCGGGCACAGGCAGCCTTTGGGACAAGCGCAGGCTGGGTGGGCCGAATCCAAGCGTAAATTTGTGTCCGCACGGCGAGATATACTTATTACCAACGTTGAAGGGCGTGATGGGGCAAAGTTGCCCGCCGTCCGCGAAATCAGAGGAACCGCAGCGGCGCGCGGGCGCAAGCGAGCGGGATCTCGACGCAAACAGGGGGCCATAAGTGCATATCTACGCTATGAGTGACATTCACGGGTGTCTTGATGCTTTTAAGGCATCGCTTTCCACCATCGACCTCGATGCCCGGGACTCCAAGCTGGTCCTGCTGGGCGACTACTGCGACCGAGGCCCCGATTCGCTTGGGGTCTTTGAGCTTGTCATGGACTTGCAAAAACGTTACGGCGATCGTGTCGTGGCGCTGCGTGGCAACCACGAGGAGATGTTCCTTGAGTACATCGACGAGGTGAAAGATCCCAATTTTACGCAAGCATGGATACTTGCCGACAGCAATCTGGCGACGGCCAAGAGCTTCCTGGATGCCGAGGCGTTCAAGCGCGTCAAGCATCTGTTGAGGCTCAGGAAGTTCGAGGAGGCCTACGCCTATACGGTTGAGCGGATGAAGGCCGAGCACGCGGACATTATCGCGTGGGTCCGTAAGCTCCCTTACGTTTACGAGTCCCCCTTTGGCCAGGTCTTTGTGCATGCTGGCATCGACGAGGAAGCCGGGGAGGATTGGAAGATCGGCACGCCTGATGAGTCGTTTACCATGATGCCGCCCGATTACGTGGGATGTGAGTTCTACCTTGATGTTATCGCTGGGCACATCAACACAGAGGTAGTCTCGGGCATTGTAGGCTACCGCGGCATTTGGCATGACGGGGCCAGCCATTACTACATCGATGGGGGCGTCATGAAGAACGGCGAGGTCGCCGTGCTGAACTACGACTCGGAGACGGGGAAGTACAGCGGGCAAGGGCTGGAGTAGGTATGCCCTTCGAAGTGGCCAAGAGTCAAGGTCTAATACTTTTCCCGAGAAGTGAACGAGCTAAATCGGACCCCCGAAGCATCGACACTTTGAGAGCGCCGTTTCCTGCGGTTTCGATGTCGGAATCCAGCGATTTTGCTGTCGAAAAATGCGGATGTTTCAGGGGTCCAAAAACAGCCGTTCACTTTGCGGGAAAAGTATTAGACCTCGATAACGGGGGATGGTGCTCCGGTGGGAAAGCGGCGGCAGGAGTGGGATAAGCAAGGCGAGGCGGTCATGTGAAATCAAAATCGTGTTGCAAAAGTATGAAAACATCCTACAATTGCAACATGAAGTACTTTAGCAACATAACGGCGATAAGCGAGCTATCCGAGAGCGAAGGCGTGTTCACCACAGCCCAGGCGGCTCGCATGGACATCTCTCGAGATGCGCTGGCACATTCATGCCGTGTGGGGCGTCTTGAACGGATATGTCACGGTGCCTACCGGATGGCTGGCACGCAGCGCCAAGACACCGACGAGCTTAACGCCCTTTGGAAGCTCACCAATCCCTCCCTTTGCGCGTGGGAGAGAAAGCGTCAGTGGGACGGCATCGCCGTAAGTGGTACGACCGCGGCGAACCTGCAGCAAATGGGCGATTTCTATCTATCCCCCTACAGGATGACCGCGCCCACGCGCATCAATACAAGAAACGAATCCCTTTCCTTTGCAAAGCGCGAGATTGCTGAGCGGGATATCGTCTGGCTCGACGGTCTGCCGGTTACCAAACCCGAGCGCACGCTCGTCGATCTATGCCTCGATTGCGAGGACCCCTCATTAATTACCGATGCCTATCGCGACGCGCTTGGGCGTGGGCTTGATATACAACGGCTGAAGGATCTTGTAGAAGAGAACTTTAAAACCGCCAAGCGCCGTGAGCTAATGAGGCCTCTGCTAATGGTGCTGAACGACTAATGCGAAACGGAGGACATGGTGAAGTACAAGACACCTGCCGCATTGGAGATGGCTGTTAGGAATGCCGCAAGGCGGTCGCCGATGGATACTAATCGGGCAATCGCTGGTTTCTACTTTCACCGCCTTTTGTGCCGCGTTTTTAAGGGAGACGACAGCCGCTTCGTGCTCAAGGGCGGCCAAAGTGTCCTGGCGCGAACGCTCGATGCGCGTGTTACAAGAGATATTGACTTGGTCGCTCAAGAGGAGAGTCTCGAAGAAGCTATTGCCGATCTGGTGCAGGCGGCCTCGATTGACCTAGACGATTTCGTTTCGTTTGTCTTTGATCGCGCGGAGCAAATTAAGGCAGAAGATGAGTATCGATGTGGTACGAAGGTGTGGTTTACTCCCTTTATGGGAACCAAGAAGCTGCAACCAATTTCAATTGATTTGGTGGTTGATGAGGTGCGGGGACTTGAGCCTGAGATTCTTGCACCGGTCGATCGTTTGGATATCGAGGGGCTCCCAGTTTGCGACTATCGGGTATGTCGAGTGGAGAGCGCCCTTGCAGACAAATTGCTTGCAATGATGGAACTGCATGACGGTCGAGCATCTTCGCGAATCAAGGACATCGTCGACATCTTGGTGTACGCGAAAACTTGCTCCGTAGATGGGGCAACGCTTGCTGAGAGAGTTGAGAAAGAAGCGTTTGCTCGCAAGATAGCAATGCCGAAAGAGTTCGTAGCGCCTCTTTGGTGGAAGCAAAATGGCTCTGCGCAGTACACAAAGATGGCGAGGCAGGCGGGAGTGCTTGAGTTCGCGGGGAATATTGCCGGGGCGGAAGAGGTCGTCAATAGGTTATATGCGCCATACTTTGATCGTTCGATGAGTGTGTGCAAATGGAATCCTCAAACCATGAGATGGGAGTAGCCCAGATAACTAAGCCGGCGGCAGGAGCTGGTCCTGCCGCCGGCTTGGGGCGTTTCTGCTGTATCTGTTTTACTCGCAGGCTTGGTCGATCACTTGGGTGACGGCCTTCTTTGCGGCTTCGAGGTTGCGCTGAGCTTGGGCGACAGCGGCCTCGGCTTGTTTCTTTGCTTTTACGACTTCGGCAAAGTGATTGATGGACTCGCTGTACTCACGCGTGCGCGGGTCAAGTGCCGGCGGAACTTCAATCTCGAACAGATCGGAAGGTCGGATAGCGCGGATGCTGGCTCCTTCAGTTAATGCTTGAATCAGCTGCGCCCCGTGGCCTTCGGTGAGGTATCCGATGACTATCTCCGAAAACACCACGCGCTCCTCTTCGGTCATCGTTTGGAATGATGGGCGAATGACGGTGGTGTTATGCGAAGCAACCAGGTGTTGTTTCGCGTCAGCGGCGCTGACGACGAGCAGGTTGGATGCGCCAGAGCGACCCAGCATGCGCGGCATGACGATATCGCCCGCGCGGAGTTCATAGCGATCGAGGACGCTGGGGTCCACCTTTACGAATTTAGAGTCCGGCCCATTTACACTTTCTACAGCGTCTGCGGGCAGAAGGTTGCCGTCTTGAAAATCTTGAGACGAAATACGGCGCACCTCAACTGCGTCAATGTCGTTCGATGTCGTGCTCTCGCGGGGCATGAATGGCGCAATTCGCGTAAAAGAATCACCAAGTGTGGCGCTGTAGTTTCGGGTGATGGCGATGAGGCTGATTTTGCCTTTTGAGAGAGCAGCGTGGTGTTGGAGCAGCTCGCGCGTGGTAAAAGTGAACGTTTTGATCGGCTTCGATCTGGGCGTATTTGAATTGATGCGGGCCCAGTCGGGGGAGATAACAAAGGTGATATCTGAATAATACGATGTCTTAGTTACAAACTGAAAACGCGGTCCAGATTCGATTACGCTGCGAAATGCAACGTTGCGATTTCCCGAAGACAATATGAGAAGTGCGCTTGTCATGTAGGGTGCGGGCTCGGAAAGAGGCAAATAAATAACGCTCTCGATGAGCCCTTCGCGTATCAAAATCGTGCGCGCTTGCTCAGCTTTATCAAGTAAATCGGCGGGAAGTATCACGGCTGCTCGAGTGCGGCCTGAAAGGGCGAGTGCATACAGACACCAAATAAAAGGACCCCAGTCACAAAAATCCAGATAGCCAGGTTCCAAATAATCGATGAGCGCGGCGCAGTCTTTTTCGACATCGCGCTTGTTTGCACGGTAGTAGTTTGATGCATCGATAAGCACTGGAGCGAGTTCGCCATCGCTTGCATTCTGTTTACCGGGCTCAAGCTCACAAATATCGGGCACGCCGTTGCCGTTCAGGGTAAAGCACTTAGCGAGATCTTCGGCATCCACGGAGCCAGGCAGGCGGACGGTAAGCAGGCGACTGTCTTGTTCCAGGTTAAGCGCGCGCGAGAGGGCGGCGGCAGTGAGGCGTGGCAATGATGATGTAGTTTCACGCATGTATAGAGCCCTTTCTTCTCAGTGAGTTTATATTAGCAGAATAATTTGAAAATTTCTAATGACGAGAACAGCACACTGTGTTATCCTCGAAGCAATCCAAATCCAACTCAATACCAACTGCTTGATGCGAACGCTTTGCAGTCTTTAGGCAAATTGCAGTATCAAGCAGGACGATTCCACTTGTGAAGCTGCAGGCTAGGCCAACAATCATCTCTCTAGCATAAGGGCTTCTAAAGCCTAGAACAAACTCCCTACTAGCATCCACCACAGAAAGGAAGGTCATCCGTGAAGAGTAAAGACGACATCTACATAGCATTCCTCGACGAGATCGACGAGGATCTCCGCAGCATGTGCGAAATGAACGGGAAGGCGGAACGGCCACTTCCGTGTCCGTACTGCGGCGAGAAGAACGTTGAGCGCCTAGCCAAGACGCTCGTTGACGTGCTGGAAAAGCACTCACCCGATATTCCTGAGCTGGTGCCCGAGCAGCATCGAGCCGACGTACACGAGGCCCGCGAGCTTTTGGCTGCTGCGACGCTCGCTTTGCTGCCGCTGTATTTCTCCCCGCGCGATAGCTGCATGGACAGCGTGGCGATTGTAGTGAGTATGTTTAGACATGGACGCACCGCGGGCTTCAAATCGGCTGGCGTTCTCTTGTTTGAGCAAGTTACGACAGGGATGAAGTACAGCACCAAGAAGGATGCCCATATTCCGTCCCCCTTCGTGCGCCATATCGATAGCAGAAAGCCATATGACCGGCTGCACCGCGATGGATCGCGTGGCTTTACGGCGGACGAAGACGATGCCGTCATGTTTTATAAGCGCCACCTCAAGGTGCAGCGACGCGTGTTCGATGCGAGCCCGCGTTTCAACTTTGAGCTATGCGTCAAACGCCCGTTTGAGGCACTTTCGGACGAACGAGATTCTTTTTATTACATGGAGGAAAAAATGGAAATCGATTTGGCAACTAAGGTGCGAAAGCTCCAGGACCGCTACACCCTCAACTTCGCTCAGGCCAAAGGGTACGACCTGCTCGACAGGCTGATGATTGAGGCGTTGCTTGCATATCTGCGTGATGGAACGGTCTCGGCCGCGGCGCGTGAGAGCTATTTGTCGCAGGCCGAGCGCCTGATTGACGGCACGGTCAAGTTGTCGTGTGCGGCGAATCCCAATGAGGACGCCGACGTTGACCGTATTTCCTAGCAGCCAACCAGATCTTTCGACAAGAAAGGGGCCATGCCATGTCAGTTATCAAGATGTTCGGCTACGAGGCCGCGCAGCAAACGGAGTATCAGACCAAGAAGTGGGCGACCAGGGAGGAGATGCAGGCGCTGTCATCCGGCGACGAGCTGCGCGATGTGATCTTGGCGCAGGGTGCCACGGTGGCGTTCTACGAGGACGACAAGCATTGGGAGACAGGCGTGTCCAACAATGTTTTTGCCTTTGGAGGCACCGGCAGCGGCAAAACGGCGAGTTTTATTTTGCCCAACCTGCTCAATCACCACGAGTGCTGCTATGTGGTCACAGACACCAAGGGTGAGCTGCTGCGCCGCACGGGGAAGGGCTTTGAAGACGACGGCTACGAGGTAACGGTTCTCGATACTGTTAATCCCGAGCAGTCGGCCGGATACGACCCTCTGCGCTACGTGATGGATGTCGAGGATATCCCCACCACAGTGGCGGCAATCATGGAGGGGGTCGATCCTGACCGTCGTAGCTTTAGGTATGATCCGTTCTGGGATAACGCAAACGATCTGCTGCTTCGGGCAATTGTTGGAATCCTATATCTCCTGGAGTGCCTTGCCGGCACCCTTGCGCCGGGCGAGGACCCCAATGCTCCGCGCCGCTACCTTAAGATGAACAACGTCTTTAAGCTGGCCGCGCTCATCAAAGTCACGGGAGATGGCGAGGGGCGATTCCCGTTGGACTACCTTGTGGAGGAGGTGGAGTCCAAGGAGTTCCTCGATAAGCATGGGGCGGTGAACGCAGACCTGTACGGCGTTGAGCAGTATCGCGATTTTCGTGGGGCGGCCGATAGAACGCTTAAGAGCATTCTGATAACGCTCAATGCAACTATCTCGCGGCTTAAGACGCCCCAGCTCATGCGCGTTTTTGAGAATGACGAGATGCGTCTTGATCGTATTGACGAGGGCAAGCGCGTGATCGATCTTAAAGTGAGCGACAACGACTCGGCCAATGCATGGCTTGCGAACGTTGCCCTTAAGCAGCTGTTTAACCTTGCCCAGCGCCGTGCCGATGCCAGCCCCAGCGGACATTTGCAGCATCGCGTGCAGTTTGTGCTCGATGAGTTTCCTAACGTGGGACGTATCCCCGATTTTGAGCGCAGCATTGCGACCGTGCGCAGCCGCGGCATTAGCTTTTTGATGTGCGCGCAATCGCTGAGTCAGCTCGATGGCGTGTACGGCAAATCCACGGCGCTTACCATCCTCGATAATTGCGATAGCTTGATCTATATGGGTGGTGGCAGCAACATTGCGATGCAGAACTACATAAGCGAACTGTGTGGCGAGTCGGTTTTGGGCACCAATTACGTGGGTGCCGAGCGCACTGCCGTAGATGTGCGCGGTTACGTGATGACCCCGGGCGAGGTTGGGCTTATGCCTCGCAGCGATTGCCTGGTCAAGGTGACCGGCATGCGTCCCTTCCGTGCCAAGAAGTACTTTTGCGGCGACCATCCCAATGCCGCCAGGTGGCTAAGGGATTAGCCCTTGCAGTCCCGCACATTCTGACCTGCATTTTGGCCGCACGGCCTCTGTTTGCCATGTGCCGTGCGGCCTACCCCCTTAACGATCCCATCTAGAAAGGAATTAACCATGCCCGTTATGTACCGTGAGCCCAGCCTCATCAAGAAGTCCAAGGACGGCCGCGTTGCCGCCGTCGATATGGCAAGCGAGCTGCTCAACAGCCGCGTGCTGCTGCTGGAGGGCGAGGTCAACGATGTGACCTGCAACGGCCTCATCAAGTCCATGCTGGTGCTGGAACACCAAAGCGCGACCGAGCCCATCACCCTCATCATCAACAGCCCAGGCGGCAGCGTTACGGCGGGGCTGGCGCTCATCGATACCATGCAGTCGCTCGATTGCCCCGTGATTACGGTGGGCGAGGGCGTCGTGGCCTCGATGGCTGCGGTGATCCTGGCCTGCGGCGATCGTCGCCAGGTGTACCGCCATACGCAGGTGCTCATCCACCAGCTTATGGGCGGCACGGGCATGGCGCAGCAGACCGATATCGAGATCGCGGCGCAGCACACGGCGGTCATGCGTGCCGAGCTGGACGAACTGCTGGCCGAGCACGGCAACCTGAGCGCCCAGGAGTTCCACGAGCTCACCGAGCGCGACTGTTGGTGTAACGCCAAACGCGCTCTGGAGCTGGGCCTGGTGGACGAGGTGATTGTGCCCAGCAAGAAGAAGTTCTAGTGGGGCGCGTGTTTTACAAGCATGTTGAGCAGGGCGAACGACCGCGTAGTTTCACAGCCAGAAAGAGGTTGAACATGAGCAGGATTTGGGATGTCGACGGCATTGAGTGGGATGACCTGCCTACCGTGAGCGACCTACTGTGCGCGGCAGATACGAAGGTCCTGGCGCGCGAAGTTGCCCTGCGATACGGTGGCAAGTCGGACGGTCGCGGCCATGGCGATAGCGAGCGTAGCCAAAAGCGCGCCCGCCGCAAGATCAAAAAGCTGCGGAAGATTGACCCCGAGCCCAGCGACAAGATCGTCCTGCTGCCTAAGCATGTCATCAATCGTCGAGATGCAGGCCACAGTTTTGGTTATTACGACGTAGAGGTGTGCGCCTTTACGCACGGTGGCGCGCAAAGACTGGGAGAGGATGCGTGCGCCGAAGTGTGCCCGTGGGAACTGTTCCTGGTTAACGAGGAGTCCGCAAGCGTCGTCCTGGGCTATCGAGTATGGCTCGGCGGTGAATGGGACCTGTGCGAGCGCTATCGCTTTTTGGCGGTAGTGTGTGCCAACGTGCTGAATCGCATTCGAGAGCAAAAGGAGCTGCGCAAGTGTCTCGAGGGGGACGGTGCGACCTGTGATATGGACGAGGGCGATGCAGTCGAAGGCATTCGCCATGACGTGCTGTATCCCGAGGAAGTAATCAACGCAAAGCTCGCCGGCTATTGGGATGCGAGCCTGGGCCTCGATCTGCCCTGGAAAGATGAGCATTTCGAGACCTGCGTACGGATCGACAGGGCAATCGATGACCTGTTTGCTGAGGAAACGAAGCGCAATGCCGGGGAGCTCGGAAGGAAGCTTGGGCATGGGTATGAGGAGCGTGGGGAGGAATTGGACGAGGATTTGCTGAATGTGTCCTAGGCCCTTTCGGCACCACCTATATTGCGAATCAGCACCGCCGTCCACCCGGACAAATATTGCCGTTCGGCACCGCCATTAAACGCATCCCCACGCGCCCCCGTTACGCTCGGGCTGCCATGCAGTCCAGAGAACGAGGAGGTTCCACATGGCGAGAAGGATTGGGGCCAGGGAGGTCCTGAGGCTGAGGTCGGTGAACGGGCTGTCGCAGAACGCGATCGCCCGCACCGCCCACGTCTCGAAGCACGGCTTCCAGGACGTGCTCGAGGCCGATGAGTGGCTGCTCGGCAGCCTGGACATCGAGTTCAGGTCGATGCTGTTGGAACTGAGGTACGACGCTGCCTCCGTCGTCTTCTGCACCCTGTTCAAGAAGAAGGATTGGCGCCCGAGGTTCGGCGGCGGGATCCATGCCGACGCAATCATGAACGTGATTGCGCACAACGCGGCCTGGGCCGACATGGGCGAGGTCAACATGCGGCAGTGCCACGGATAGACCTCCGATATTCAGCAGTGCTTAAGCGAGCAAATGCTCGGCGAACAGGATGCTCCCGTGAATAGTCACAGACAGTCCGATATAAATTTGTCCGAATGAAATGATAGAAAGATAGCATAAATGGAATTTGCACTCGAAGGAGTTAACAATGGGAATTGCCTATAAGGAACTGTTTCGCGAAAAGGACTGGATCTATGGTTTTGGTCCCGCAGGCTTCTTTATTAAGAGGTTTAAGAAGAGCGACTACAGTGAGGCTGAATTGCTCGATTTAATTTCTGGAATGGACTTTTCTCTTGGCGAAGCAGGCGAGGAGATTAGCCCGAAAATGAAATGCGCAATAATTGAACAGGCGGTGACCGGAGCGACCTATACGAGCTGGGTGCTCACTCTAATCGGAATCGTTATTACTCTTGTATCTGGAGTGGTCTTGTCTGGACTAGTGAAAAGCAGCCCATTGAAGGTTATGGTGTTGGTGGCGTTGTGCTTGGGTGACCTAGGGGTATACGCACGGTCTCGGTTTTGCTTTGAACGGGATAAGACCGTACTGTTGCGTGCAATAGAGCATATAGGGAAAGTACTGGAACACGAGAGATTTCGTTCGTCTGTTTCCTTGGGAGTGGACGTAGTTTAATGTTGTTCGGCCTCTTACGAGATTACCCTGCCTGTTTGTGCCTATACGGTTCAGCCGAGGCATCTTTCTGTGCCTGTCGTTGCGTTCGCCGGAACCAAATAGTGGATTCCGATACGATTCCGTTCTGTACAACCTGAACAACATTTTTAACTTTGTTCAGGTTGTACTTTCATTTCATATATGCCATTGTAACCAGTTTGTTTATTGCTCTTGCCGGAATGCGGGATAAATAAGATTGTTTTGCCCCTCGAGAATGCCACGAACGGCATCGTCTAGATCATCGAGTATCAGCAAGTATTCCTTAAGACGGTTTAATAGCGAAAGAAAATCCTCAAGGTCTTTCTCACTGAAGGGACAATGGGTGTAATTGTACGAGTGAAATTTTAGCCAAGCGTTTTTAATAACATCATAGCCGGCGACATTAATGTCTTGTATCTCGCGTGGGCAGGGAATGACTAGCGTTTCGCCGTTAAGTGAGGACAATAGGACGGTCTCGTTGTCCCTATCAAACATGTTGTCTTTGATTTGCAGTTCAAACGAATCTGTCAACTTTGCTGACAGGGCGGCGTAGTTGAAGTTTAGATGATTGCCTGGTTCATATTCATCATTCTCCAGCTCCGCAAGTCGCACACCAAGGTCTACGATTTTGCTGTACACATTTCGTTCCGCTGTAAAAGGAATTCTAGGGCTCTGATTGGTGCGGCTTACTGTGTATAAAGCACCTTCAAAAGTGTCTAGGTACAATCGTGAGCACAGTATTGCGTAAACATAGAATATCAAGGTGTCACACAAGGGCAGTTCGCCTGAGTAGTTGTAGGCATGAAGAAGCGACAGGACAATATCGTCAGTGATGTTGTTGACTATCTTGCCGGTCTTGTCGTCTGCCAGTTGATTGCAGTAGATGCGCGCGCTGCCGCGTCTACATAAATCATTATCGGGATAATGCCAACAAAATGAGGAAAACTGTTTGAGGCAGCTGTGCTGATCTTTAGGTGAATCAGAGACTGCAATGCCAAGTGTGCTGCCTTCAGAAAAGGCGCGGAATAACCGGGGGCGCAACCTTGTTCCCCCTTTGCCCTCTTTTGCTAATTGTGTTGTTAGTTCTTCATCCAACAGAGCGCTTGCCGTCAAAAATGGACGAAAGGAGTACGCTTTGCATGAGTTTTGGAGGGCCTCGCGTTGCTTGGCTCCTTTCTCTCTCCAGTAATCCGAGAAAAAATCGAGTACTTCGAGAGATGGTTTTTTGCCTATACCTTTGAGCCAATCGGAGGAAGAATCGGTATTCTTGGCGATCTCGCGAGTTCTTCGCTGGAGCATTCGATTGCTCGTATGGACAAGGAGAGAGGTTGGGGTAAGCTTGATGCCTGAAATGCACTCTTTAAATATGGACGGCTCCCCGCTGGCTGTTAAGGGCCAGTAGTTGCTGTAAACGTCTTCATCAAATGACTGAGATGGGCAGAAAGAAAACGACGTTGATTCTGTGGGCATGAGTGCAGCGAAGTTGTCGAGCTCATGAGTATCAAAATTCGATAGATATGTCATTTTTGCTTCTCGTTTTAACTGGACAACTGATAGGCGGTGAACGATAGCATTATGTTCCGCTGCACCGCTTCGGGCGGCAACAACTATGCAACGACCTTGCTGCGTGTAAAATAGATTGTCTGCCCTAATCCCACTTCGCGCAGCGCCATCTATTTCGAGGATATAGATGGTGGAAAAATGATCCAAGAGGTATTTCCTTGCAGGGGTGAACGAGTCTGCTTCCAGAAAGCTAGATGGAAGAACTAATGCGAGAACGGCTAGATCTTCGCTTTTCTCCAATACGGCGCAGCTCCAACGGAAGAATTGAAGCCAAGTGTTGTTGATTTGACGTTCAAAGTTATTTCGTTTTCCACGTATTTGAGGCCGTAGTTCGTTAACTAAATTGTGAATACGGTTCGTGCGTTCTTGCGTAACGGGATGATACGCTTCCGAGCATGGCGGGTTGCCAATAATCGTCGTAATGTGATTTTCCCTTAGAAAAATGCCCGCATTGTATTGTTCATTCTCTAGTAAGGCATCGGGCTTTATGCTGTCTGCGTATAGGCGGTCGCTAAGGCTGTTTACGAGATATAAGCTCGGTATATTACAGTCATCGTCTGTATTGCAGTTATCGTTTTTTAGCCGGTACTCTGCTAGTGCGTATGGAGCGGGCAAAATCTCAAATCCCGCAATACGATTGGATGGCTTGCCCGCGCGAATTGTCGATTCAAGTAAACTTGCTGTTCCACAGCAAGGATCAAGAATCCATCCATCATCATCGGAAAGAAGGGCTCCGGAGACCTCCTTTGCGGCGCAGTTGGCAAGAGCCACTGCGCATGACGCTACGGGACCTGGTGTGAAATATGCTCCATAATCGAAGCGCGTAGACCTGTTGAACTTTAGCAGGAAAGATTCGAATAAGCGTTTGTAATCAGGATTGGATCGGAGTTTTTCAGATACTTGCACGAACGATAGGAAAGAAATACATTCTTCGATCCATTTAAGAATGAAGCTATTTTCGTCATCGCATGTTTGTACAAGAAGGCTATGAACTGCGCCACTCTCAGATAGCTGACGCTCTTGTAGTCTTGTGTACGTCAGTAGCTTCGATTCTTTTTCGGCGGCGCTATCGTCATCGCTGCAAAGTCTTCTGTGTGCGCACCACAAGTCAAACATGATCCCTTGCGCAATATACTCGGCAAAAGATTTTTCGTCGCAAAAACTAATGCCGTGCAAACCGCAGACGGCGTCATGCAGCCGTAGCGTTGACATAATGTTTTCACGCTCTTCGTTATTGATTGCTTCTTCGACTGCGATTCCTTTGTATTTTTCAATTTCATCAGCTAGACAACGTGCCCTAATGGCAATCTGTTCGACTAGTTTCTCTTCGGTATATACAACTGGCGCGGGTGTATCGAATAAGGACCGCATAACGAGTTGGAATTTTGGGTTAATTGGGTTGGCCGCCCAGTTGCTGTTGCCGAGGGCGGCCTTATCGATGATGGAGACAACGCCAATAGACCGGTCACCGGGGAATCGGTAGGCGAACTCGATACCATCAGTAATTACAAGTTTGTGCCCAAGCGTTAAATAACGGTTGAACTGCTCGTTGTGATCTTTATAGTCAAATCCATCTAGAGCGAGACTTTTGCCTTCTATGTAGCCAAATACGCCAAGCGTTTTAGAGTCATGTATTCTCCAGTCAGGCCGACCGGCATGATTCTGCTTTGTTGGTTCGAGAACCACTGTGACCTTGCCTTTCCCAACAAAAAGGTCAGCAAGATTCTCAAATAAAGTGTGGAGGCTCAAGCGAAACGACAATTCGGGCGTGTGTTGGCCATCGATGAGTGCTTGGCGGTACTCTCTCTCAAAGCTAGACAGATATTTTTTTACCACCTCGTCGAATTGCATCCGTCTCCTCCTTTTCTCTGTTCGCACTCGATAATGCTTCTGCCTATGGCCTCAGCAAGAACGGGAGGCACTGCATTTCCAATTTGTCGCGCGATTTCGACTTTATTTCCCGAGAAAGAAAAATCAGATGGGAACGTTTGCAAGAGCGCGCCTTCAAGCAGACTGATGCTCCGTAGTTGATCAGGGTGCCCGAATTGTCCACGGGTAAAACTATCAAAGCGGGCAGTGATAGTTGGGGCGACATCATCCCAGCTCATTCGCCCGTAGACATTTCTGTGGCCGATTGTGGCGCTTGATCTTTTATGGCAATCCGCAAGAAGTTCTTCAGGCAAAGAATCTCGTCCTTGACCTTCTTTGAGGGCAGATAACCTCTTTTTATTTAATTCAGATAATCTGTCTCGCCTGTGAAGGGGGTAGTCCGGGTGCGGCGACCCGTCTTTCGGGGGCTCAGGCAGCGTACCAATGGTGTCTCGAACGGTGTGTCGCACTGTAACGGGCTGAGGAAATTCGTAGCAGCAGGGCTTGCTGCCCAGCCTTTCTCCGACCACTACAAACCTCTTGCGCCTCTGCGGAACACCGTAGTCTTGGGCATCGAGTAGTTGTTCGTGCAATTGATATCCAGCGGTAGTAAGTCGTCGCTCTAGTTCGGCGAGAACTGTTTTCCCCCTCTTTCCCCTAATGCCCGAGACATTTTCCATGAGAAAATACTGCGGCATTACTTCTTCGATAAGCTGTGCGTATTGAAGAACCAGAAGGTTGCGAGGGTCATCATCTTTGCCTATTCGTTGCACGGAGAACCCTTGGCAGGGCGGGCCTCCTGCCAGTAAGAACAGTTCGCCTTTCTTCTTACCCACCATATTAAGGAGGCGGCCATCAAGCATGCTGTCGATGCCCTCGCATAAAGCCACATGATTGAAGTACTTTGTATTCATTCCGAAAGAATCGATGCAATGTCTGTCGATATCGAAGCTTAGAAGGGGCTTTATGCCAGCATTTGATAAGCCCAAGGCCAGACCGCCGGCGCCGGAAAAGCAGTCGACACAAGAATATTCTGTCATTGTTTTCTCCTCAGCTTCATGCCAGCAATTACGCTCGAGTAAGAGTTACTAACGGGCTCTTCGATAGACGGTCGTGATTGTGCAATCTCTAAATCACTGAAAGTCGATTTTAGTAGATTTGCCAATAGGTACGACGCCATTCCACATGCCAAAAGCGGGGGAACTGCTTCTCCAATCTGACGATAGACATCGTCAGATCTACCGCAAAAATGGAATCCGTCCGGAAAGCTCTGCAGGCGCGCTGCCTCACGGGCTGTCAGTCCGCGGTCCTGGACTGGATGGACAAACCTGCCGCTTGCCGGATTTCGCGCATAGTGCGTAATCGTGATTGATGGTTTGTCCCAAGAGAGCCTGCCGTATACATCGGCAAACCCTTTTACCCTTGCTCTGCAAGCCGGTCCCTCGCCATCAGGTAGGGAACCGCCGTTGTGTGGCACTTTGCGTATGGTTTCGATTGTAGATGCTTTGTGCCGAATGGCTTTATGTAGCGGGTCGGGACTTGACTCACCTGCAGAAAGGGGTGGCAAATCGGAGATTGCGTCGCGTACGGTTTTAAATTCTGAGATGTTATAGATGTCATCGGGCAAGCAAAATTCGGTCTTCATTCCTATGATGATACTTCTGTATCTTTCCTGGGGAACACCGAAGGCAGCCGAGTTGTAAATAGTTTTTTTCACCAAATAGCCAGCAGACTCGAGCATCTCGATGCACTCTCGGTAATAAGATCTGTATTTTTGTGAGAGAAATTCGGGCACGTTTTCCATGATCAAGGCAGTAGGGTTGGCGCGCTTGACTATGCGAGCAAATGCTGTTGCAAGAACATTCCTCTCGTCGTCCTTTTCGCTCCAGTGCCGCTTTCGATGAGATGTAAATCCCTGGCATGGTGCGCAGCCAATAAAAATCGATGGCTCGTTTCTGTTGTATCCAATTTCACCAAGAAATGAGTCGATCTCCGCATTACTACTTGCGACTTCAATAATATTTCGGCAAAGCAAGGGCGTTCCAAAATTGGCGCTATAACTCGCTGCTGAATTTGGGTCGATGTCGCATCCTCCTAGAAAATGGAAGATATCACCAAGCGAGTTCAAAGCGTAAAAGCCCAGCGATGTCCCGCCTGCTCCAGAGAAAAAATCTACAACCTGTATTTGATTGCTCTGGGTATCGCCTTTTTGAAGGGGTTTGAAAGTGCGAATTGCCGGAGATGCGCACAGAAAAATATCGCGACCTAGGTCGCGATACTGTTGGGTTGTGGGAATGCCTATTTCTAATCCACTAAGACTGTTTACAGCCATGTTCTCCCGCTCTCGTGATAATGCATGGAATTATACAACCCGTTAACGGAACTCAGTCCACTCTACCCTAAAAGATGATGCCAGTGGCGTGACGTCTGAGTTTTATAACTGGTCATTTGTGTGGCATGCGGCGCCTTTGTCGCTCTTGGGGCATCGACCTGACCCTGCTGTTGATCTTAAGGCCTCTTGTGCCTCGGGCGGCGGCGCATTCGATAGATGTCTTGTTGGTCAATGTTGCATAAGCCGCACATGAGCTAAGGTTCTGTCTGCGAATGAATGGCTCCTCAGAGTATCCGAGTGCATGTCTGCCACGTCTATATTAGATGCCGGTGTTTGGACAATACAAATGAACATAAAGTACCGTATCGATTGGGGGCAGAGAGACGACTGTTGTTACTAACGTGCGCGCCGCTGTTGAGATATCGAGTGTGGTTGGTGATTCCTCGTTGCGCCTGCGCGTGGTCTCGCCTGTGTACCGTCTTTTGGGTGCGTTGAGCGCTGTGCAAGATTATTAGGTGTCGTGGGGACAAGCCGAGGCGTCTACTCCCAATGCCCAGGAGTGTCGACGACCCAGTGCTGTCCTGCGGCCTGCTGTTCGTAGTGGCCTTGGTCCTCTGTGGTGGTGTAGGAGTCGTCAACGTAGCCGCCGTGGTCTTGACCTTGGGTCCACATGGTGTCGCTATGGGCGTAGAAGCTTGATTTGGAATCGAAGACAGCTCCGCAGGCAGTACAAATGCAACGCTCGTGGCGTGTATAAACGATATTGGGCACCCATACCTGGCCGTAATCCGTCTCCCAGTGACCCTGCTCGGACACCCACTTTTTCTGAGACTCGGCAGGCTTTGATTCGCTGCTGTTGGTCTCAGCAGGCTTGCTGGGATTGGTTTTGCCTTGAGTTGCCTGTGCGGACTCCGAGTTTTTGCTCTCGCTATCGTCTGCCTTGGTGCCAGCGTCAGCGGCGGTTGCTTCTTGGACCGTTACGGTGTTGGCACTCGTAGCGGAATCATTGCCCTTCTGGGTATTTGTTTCCTTCGCTTCCTTCTTGGTTGACTTGCTGCCGGTGGGCTTTTCAATGGCGTCCGATTCCTGATCGGCGCTGCATCCAGAGCAGCCGGCGAGTGGGATGCACAGCGCTATGCCGAGCGCGGCCATCAGAGCCATTGTGGCGATTGCGAATGGTTTGGTTCTCATGTCGTCCTCCATAGACGTTGGATGTCACATTGGATTATCGGATATCGTGGGGACAAACCAAGGCGTCTGTTCCCAATACCCGAGGGTGTCGACGACCCGGTGCTGCCCCGTGGTCGACAACTGGGTGGCATGGCATGCCAGAATCCGATCGCAAACGGCCCCGAGACAACTGTGCAAGTTCTTGCCATGACGTGAGAAAAACTTGCAGATTGAGGTGGGCAGTATCTTCGGTTCAGTCCTGCTTTTCCGGGTCGTATCCCTTTGTATACACGGTAAAGCTAAGGTCATCGATCGTGCCGGTGCTGTAGACGCAGGCATCGGGCGTGTTCCATGTGTCCTGGACGGTCCAGTCGATCGAGACACATTCGGGCCCATCAATTCCAAGCAATGGAATGGGTCTTGCCATCTGATCGGCATTATTGATTTGTGCAATAGCCTCCAGCAATTCGTACAGTTTTGCATGCCATGAGCTATATGGGCGCTCACCGGGCCCCTTGTAATCCAGTGTGCACTTTGATTTGGGATGTTCGGCGAGTAGTTCCAAACGCTCATAAAGCGCTGGATATTTGACTCCAGAAAACTCGACTTGTACATACCGATTGCCATCGAGGACGGCTCCGTACCACAGCACGGAGTATGGATACCCGATCTTGTCTGGTCGTTTGATTTCTGTTCTGCAATTGGGCTGGTTGACGATGGACAACCATGTCCCATAGAGCTCGTCCGAAATGAGGTCATTCGCCTGGTGCGTTGGGCCAAGACCATCAAGGACAAAGCTGCCGAGGCGCTCGAAATAGCGAGCACAATCCGGTGAGCCTTTTTTATATGCCGTATCGGCCTTTCTCCGTATATTGAGCGCGACGTCGCGGGGTGATTTGCGCCCAAGATGCTTCTCGGCGTTAAGGCGCGGGTTGCAATAGAGCTTGGTTTCCTCGCTATATCGGCCGCAGTACTTACTGTTGGGTCCGGTTGGGAAAAAGAGCGAGCCGCAGGTTTGGCATGTTATCGGCATAATGCCGCACAGCAGCAGCTCGTGGAGGATACGGGCATACAGGCTGGCGAAGGACCATTCCTCCTCCGTGACATATAGCTCTCCTGCCTTTGCGATAATCGCTTGGCGATTCACAAGTTCATTGAGTTCTGCTTGGTTGTTGAGCTCGGCATGTTTGTGAAAGTCTTCCCTTGCAAAGATGTCGTTGTCGCGCATCGCTTTGACGTAGTTGCTACGAAATAACTGCATAAAAGGGGCGTCATTCATCTGTTTAATATCATCCAGGTGTTTTTCGAGCCTCCGGGCCGTTTCGTTTCCCGGTAAATGCTTTTTGGCTATGTGCAGAAAACTGCCACCAAAGTCGATGATGCCCGGTAGCTGCTTATCGAATAACTGAAAACGGCGTGGGTCGCTTGCCCAGATGGCGGCCGGGAATAGTTCCTCTTTCTGCGAGAGCAGCTCTGGTGCACTTGTGTTTTTAAGTAACGGGGCCAGTTCCAGGCACCCCTGATAAAAAACAATGAGAAGCGCTCGAAGGAGTTCGATATTGGTGCAAACGCAAGCAGTTTCTACTTGAGACTTGACCTTTGGGTAACCATTTCTTGGATTGTCGTGGTCATATGGCACCGGTGCTGTTAGGGCAATCGACCCGTTTGCGGTTGTTATCGTCATGTTGTTCGACATGAGCCGAAGATAGGAACCGAAGAGCGTGGCCATTTCTTGGCTGTTCAGTTTACCCGATGTGGTGATGACCGCCCGATACAGGCGGTTGATCTCATTGCATTCAATAGCGTTGTTGGCCATCCAGCAATCAAAATAACGATAGTCGGGGATTGCTGCGATGTTCATGACGCACTGCCTGCAGACGTTTTTGAGGAGATACCTGGCTTCGTCGGAAATCTCTCCATGCGCATGGCGCGTAATTGCCTTATCGAAGATCGGATTAAAGAAATCGAGATCGAGCTCCTTTTGGTTTTGAAGGATTAATTCGATCTCAGCTTCACTCAATTCTACTTGTGCGGGCTCCTGATCGGGACCGTTTAAGTCAGCCTGGTCGTTAAGATCTGTTTCGGTAGTCCTGTCTGTTGAAATGTTCGGTACGCGGTCGGGAGAAGCGGGGGAACGGTTAATGGCGTTCTGCAGCTCGATATAAGATCGCTGTCTTGTTTGCTCGTAAAAGTGGGACGCGATTTCGCTGAAAAACGAGCTTAGGTCAACGCGCAATAGGTCGTTGGCTATGGAGACGAGACTCCAAGCGCTTGCATTGCTGGATTCTCTGCCATCCCCAGAGCGATTAATCCCTGGCGCTCTGTTAAGAAGGAGCATGCGGGGATTAATGGGGGAGCGAAGAAAGCCAACTTTAAAACCCCAGCTAAATGGCTCATTTTTGGATTCAGACATCGATGCTCCAAACAGCCAAAATTTAAAACGCGATAAAAGTTATATTACGCGGCTGTTCGCGGCTGTTCAATGGTGTCAAGCGAAAAGGCTCAAATCAAGGGAGGCCGTTATGCCCGATTACATCAATCTCAACGAGGCAAATAGCAATGTTCGCGAGCGCGAGGCGAATGCTCTTCGCGAGATTGCCGCCGTTGCCATGGGCCGTTTGCGTCAGATGCGCAAGCAGCGCGGGCGTGGCTACGTGTCATTGGAAGAATTCTACGATGCGCTGGATGCTTACGAAGTGATTCGTGAGCGGGTTGAGGAGCTGGACCAGCTCGGCTTTGAGTTTAGGTGGCCATCGGCCTCTGATGTGGGGCTCGATGAGTATGCCGGACCCGAATGGGATGAGGACGACAACTCTCCGCTTGATCGCGGTTTCGATATCGCTTGTTAATGTGCCCGCACCATTGATTGGAGACAAAACATGTACCCGTACTACGAATGTGATAACTATCCCATCAGCATCAAGGACGCCGATGGTCCGTTTCTGATTATGGAGGCAGCTCTTTTTGGCGGCGATAAACTTGATGATGAGTTTAAGAAAACCGCCACATATAGCTGTTCGTGCGCGACTGTTTCCGCGGCGATTGATATTTGTAGATCGACGACGAACGGTCTTGATGATCCTTGGTATGAAAGCTGGGAGAAGGCGGTTGAGCGCTATCCGCTCGAGGAGCATGATGGCGCGGCGGCGTTGTATTGGATTGAGCCGACCGACCCGTTCACGGCTCTGTGCGCCTTTTATCCTCATCCTGATCTTGAGCCGTATGTGGCCGAGGCAATCAGTGCCATTGATACCTATTTGCTGGAGCACGAGTACTGCTCCTATACGCTCGATCACTTGGATCTGAAGCACGTTAAAGTTCTGCTCAGCGCTGCTTGGGGGCTGGCACGTATCCTCGAAGAAGCTTGGACTACTCATGACCCCGATGTTTTGGAAAAGATCGAGGACACTACGTACAACGCGTATATAACGGTTAGAGATCTGATTGAGGGCGAAGAGGTAGCCAAGGCCAGCCCAAAAGCCGATGACAGTCTTTAGCTGCTGCACTGGGCAGCACGTCTGAATGGCGAGCCGTCACGCAAAAGCGCGGACGGCCCGCCAACCTCGGACGCTACATCGTTCCCTTGCTAGCGGCGTAATAGTCTGCTTGTTTGAGGGGGTTCTCGTAGGCGCGCCACTTTGCTTCGTGTGGGTAGTTGCCTACTGCTTTTTCCTTTTTGTCTTAAGAGGCGCTCATGCCGTCTCCCAACCACCCTGCGTGAGTTTTTGTCCGCACGGGATGGTATTCAACACATGCAACAACTAAATCGGAGGTTTGACCATGGCTACGTGGGATCTCAACTGTCAATCGATTTCGTCGTCTGCGGACGACAAGGAGCTCGCTCCCTATCTTGCACGTCAAAAGGCGATGCGTGAGTTTTTTGAGCGCGCGTTGTTTGTTCCCAAGGATCAGGACAACAATGGCCTGTACTTTTTGGGTGCCACGACGGGCTCGGGTAAAAACTATACGGCCGAACAGGTCACGGCCGACCTCATCGCCGGTGGCTGGGACGATTCGGGCTGTTTTAGCAAGTGCCCGGGCCGTCGTTACCTGGTGTTTGTGGTGCCGGGTAAGGACAACCGCGACAACTACGTTGCAAGCGTGCACAAATTGCTGGTTGACCAGGGCATGGATGGCGATGTCGCGCAGCGCATGGTGTTCGATCTTCCGCGCGCGGGCGATAACATCCTGCATTGGATTGAGGCTACGCGCGGCAAGGGCGCCGTGGGCGTGCGTGACATCCCGTGTCCCATCGAGGCAGACGACGAGAACTCTCATCGCATCATTAAGCGGGCGTGGTGCAACGCGATGGAGATCGCCGATGATCTCCTGGGCATTCTCGACACTCGAAATCGCCTGGGAGGTGTTGCAGACCGTTTGACCCCCGCCCTTCGCGACAAACTATCGTCGGCGGATGCGAGCTTGCGTTGGGCGGTGAGCCACGAGCTTAAAAACGTCACGCGCGGTATGGAGGTGATCCCTCAGATTTGGCCGTCTGCCCTGCTCAATGACGAGAACATGCCGCATGTGATTGCCCTGACACCGCAAAAGCTCATCAATAGGATCGATACGGTGACCGGTGCTGGCGTTGTGCTCTTTAACGCAATGGCTGCCGAGAAGAGTCTGTTTATCTTTGATGAGATCGACCACATGAAGGCCGACATACTGTCGACGCTGACAGACGATCCCGTGACGTTTCAGCCGGACGAAGTGCTGCGCATTCTCGACCGTCATTTTAACGGTGGCGTGGTGGACCCTCTGCTGTTGGGAAATCGCGATCAGTGGATGGCGGTCTACACGCACGCCTCCACGTCGGGCGACCACAAGGGATCGAATGCCGAGAGGAACAGGGTTTCGCGAACGAGCGTAGAGGAGGCTGCCGAAGAAATCGCCAAGGATGCCAAGAAAATTCAAAAGGCACTTGCCTCTTGTATTAAGGAAATGAAACTGCGCCCGCCTTTTGCGCTGTCTGAAGAGGCGAAAGAAGAGCAGCTCTCCGGTCGACACCTGTTTGGTAGTGACGATATTTCGGTGGGTGACAACTCGGTAAACCCGTTGCGTTACAAGCTCAATGAGGGCGGTACCCACAATATGATTACGGCTCATGGGGCGGATGGGCAGCAAACCGTTAACAAGGCGGTTCGTCGTTCGCGTGGCGTCGTTAGGATGGTGGTGGGTCATCTTGCCCGCTGCGCCACACTTATGGACAGCCTGTACTACGGGGGTCTTTCGTACAAGGACGACCTTTCGCGCAAGAACATCATCGATGCCCTGGGCATTAGGAACAACCAGACCAGTGAGAGGTATTTTTGGGATGCGTTGATGCTGGCGCTGTTCTTTAAGGACCGCAAGAACGACGACATTGATGCTGCGGACGACTCGATGTATGCGTGTGGCGTTGATTACCTGGTAATGGAAACTACCATCGAGCATATGTTTACCACGTATCTAACCAGCCATGGCATTGAGCGCATGCCCGAGGCCTACCTTGCCTCCATTGCCGCCAAAGCGCCTTGCGTGTGCATGAGCGCAACATGGAGTGCGCCGACCGTCAAAAACTTCAACCTAGATTACCTTGACGAGGTTCATGGCGTGGTTCGCAAGGATGCCTGGATCGACGAGCTCAACCAGGAGATCGTGCGACAGACCAAGCTGTTTAACAAACAGGCTGCGAAGGAGTACGACGTCGATATTGCCTGGGTGGATGAGTCCAAGGAAATTGCCGGCATGGTCGCGCTGGCGGGCGGCGCCTTTGGCGGCATCATCGTGTCGCCCGACGAGGTGTACGAGCGCGCGATGCGGTTCTTTGACGGGATTGGCGTGAGTGAGGGCCTTGCGGTGCGCCTGCGCTTAAAGATTGCCGACAGGGTGGGCATAAGCGACGCCAAGAGCATCGAGTTTGAGTTGAAACGCCTGAGCAAGACGCTCGTTGCCGTGGGCACTTGGGCCCGTGGTGTGGCGCGTAACGAGCAACAGGCGGGAGCCGTTTTTACCACGCGCCACATGGGAAATCATGGCGAATTTAATAGTCTGGCGCTTGATCTTGCACGCGAGATTGTTGCGGAGCTGGTGATTAGAAACGTCAAGTGCCCCGAGATGTCGTACGAGAAATCGCTTGAGGCCGTCAAGGACATGGTGCCGTGCTTTAACGCTGCGGAATGGGATGCAGGTTGGCGTGGCGCTCAAAAACGTCTCGAGCTGGGCCAGCCGACCCTGATGTTCATCAATCTTTCGGCCGGCGGCTTTTCCAAGAATCTCAAATACAAGGTGCCGGAGAATCTGTGCGACATGGTTCGCCAGGTCGATTGCGGCTTTGAGAATGCCGACCGTCGCCCCAAGATGGATCTTGATTTCTTATATATCGAGTCGCCCACAAGTCGTTTGACCTGGGGAGTGGAGATCAACTCGGACAAGTTTGTCCAGCAGGCGCTACTTGGCGTGGTGGAGCAGGAGGAGCTGGTGGCGCGCGGCGAGGTTCCGTTTACCAAGAAACGACATAACGTACAGCTGTTGCTGTCTGGCGCCAAACAGGGTCTGCCAGTTCGCAACACCACCTCTTATCAGGTCGAAGGTGCTCGTATTGTTGCGCAGGCTGTGGGCCGTTTGATGCGCACGAGCGTGAAGATGCCCCGTGTGCAGGTGATGCTCGACCGCGAGATTGCGAACGATTGCAACTTTTCGTTCTTGCATGATTTGCCGATGGGCTACGAGCTGGAGCGGGTGGTCGGTGCGTGCGCGGCGGTCAACAATCATATGGCGGATGACAAGGACCTTGCTATCGCCAAGCAGCAGAATCTTGCTGCCTTTAGGAACAACCTTGCCAAGCAAAAGCACGAGAAGCTGGCGTGGAAAGTTACCTCGCTTAATGCCGGGGAGGAGGACCTCGCTGCCTTTGATGGCGAGCGCGACTTTTATCTGCATCATTTTTGCCTGTCGTGGGAAGACCTTACGAGCTATCCGGCGCGCCGAAGCACCGCATTGCATATGCCGTACGCCACGAGTGGCTATGCCTATGCAGAAGGTGGGGCATGCAAGGTGCCGCATTTTGAGTTTCCCCGCTATGACGGTGAACCCGTCGAGCAGATCGCCGCTCGTCTGGAGGATTCCTGCCGCTGTGACAAGGGGCTAAAGGGCGCGACGGTTCGCCAGGTGAGCCAGGCTGCGGCGCGTGTGCCCGAGCTGCTTTCGATTCGCGAGGTGCGCGAGCGCTGGTCGCGCGACGGGGTGCCCGCGGCACTGCAGCCAGCGGCGACGGCGCATATGACGCCCTATATGTTCCAGGCGGTGTATCTGGGAGAGCTGGGCGAGTCTGCTGGCAGGGCCATTTTTGAGGCGTATTACGATGGCCGTTATTCGCTTACGCGTGGCGATGCTGCCCATGCCGAGACGGGCGGCGACTTTGAGGTGCTCGATGCCGCCGGCAACAAGACCGGGGTGTGGATCGACTTTAAGCACTATCGCATCGGTGCCTATATCGCTTATGTTCGCGACGGTCGCGAGGCGTCGGATGCCGAGCGCTTTAGGGCCAAGGCTCAAAAGGTTGGGGCGAAACGCCTGCTAATCGTCAACGTTTTGGCTGATGGGGCAGCGCTTGAGTGCGTGCCCAAGGCACTCGATGCCGAGGGGACTGTGTACTCCGTTCCTTATATGGCCGCTGACGGTGCAATCAATCTGGAGATGATGGAGGCGGTTCATCGTGCAATCGAAGCATAACCAGTCGTGTGGTCTGGGAGACATTGCTGTATCCGAGTTTAAGCTGCAGCTCGATGCCGCTGCTGCTGAGGAGCGCTACTCGGTCTTTTGGTGTAACGTGGGCGATGCGGGCAAGCATGCCGTGGCGAACTTCATGGCCGATGTGTGCCAGACGGGCAAGGTCGTCGCGCTCACGCAGCTTGCAGACAACCGCGTCTTTCTGATGGTCAAAGCAGGCATGAAGACGGGCGACCTCAACGCTTCGCTTTATCAGGAGCAAGTGGTTCCGATTAAAACTAATTGGAACGAGTTGGACGATTACGTTGCGCTCCGTCTGCTGTTCAACTCCTGCTCTCAGTTTGAGGGGATTGAGGACGAGGCTCCCAATGACACCGGGCACCTGTATGTCATTAGCGCCAAGGGCGCTCGCCGCGATGCTGTCGAAAGCGATGGAAGGGGACCTGCCAAGATCGAAACGGTTGAAATCGTTATCGACGAGGATTGCGCCTTCGATCTTAAGATTCGGACGTTTTCCAAGCGCCGTGTGCTTATTGGCAGGGCACAAGGTGACGAGAAAGAGCTCGAGAAGATTAAGAGCCAAGTAGGCTACAGGCTATCGCCCGTGGCGACGATGGTGCTTGCCCATGAACAAAAGGACGAGTACATCCTGCGTCGTGCCAGGGGCGACAAGCCGTCCAAGCGTCGTGATCTGACGTTCTCGGCCCAGGCGGACAAAGTCGCCTATACCAAGAAGGGCATTTTGTACCGAGAGCTGCAGATTCTTGAACGCCGTTACAGCGACTTCGCGCGGGTGACGCTCATGGAATACCCGCGCAAGAGCTTCTACGAGGTGCTCAAGGGTGATGAATACGCTCGCGTAGTTGCGGAGCGCATGGTGGGGCAGCGAATCGTGGTGTCGTTTGCGCGTAATGGGTTTGCCGAAGTGGCACGCCGGCTGGCCGATCGACTTAACGATTCCTCGTGGGGCGTTCGCGCATCGTATGGCGGAAGGACCGTGGATTCGCGGGCGCTGAACCTTGTCGTTGTGCCCAATGAGGTTGCTGAGGACGACGGCTATGCCTTGCATGCCGGCGTGGTGGAACAACACGTGACGCCGGATGTGTGCGAACCACTATTTAAGGTGGCATCAAAGCAAAAGGATCGCAACGCGCAAGAGGCGATCCTGGGTGCCATGCTCAAAGAACTGCTGGTAAAGCAGGATGTTGTCAACAAGCGGGTGACGGCGTTTGACCTTGACGCTTTGGGTATTGAGTCGGTGACGGTGTGCGGCTTGGTCGATGTGCCGCACAAAGAGAAGGGCAAGATTGAGCTGGATTCGCGTATCGCTACGTTGGCGATTGGCGCGGATGGTGGCATGCGCTATGCCTCACATTCGGCGGAGGATGGTCCCGAGGACGAGATGGAACTCGATTTGCTGACCGCGGACGGCAAGCTCGATAAGGGGGCCTATGTCTTTGACGTGCATGCGGACGGGAGGTCTATGCTTGCGCGCGTGCGGGATACGGGACTGACGACGTTGTCCAACAACTTTATGGCCCTGGTGGGCGAGCATCAGCTCACAGGCAAGGCAGGGCGTAAGAAGGAGTTTTTCGAGAGCTATAACTCGCCTTATTACGGCATTGGAACGTTCGAGCGCGCGGGCAAGACTTGCTATTTTGTGGGCGTCAACAACGGCACCCAGGAGGATATGGCAACTGCGATTCACGTGCGGTCGATTGAGGTGCTCGAAGGCGATGATTTGTCTGAGCTGCTGGTTCAGCTGGTCAACGTGGGCCTTTCGCGCTACAAGGCCCCTTCTAGGTGGCCGATTCCGGTCAAGTATCTCAACGAATATGCCGCGCGCGAGGGTGCGGCGGTGGAGAGCGCTGTTCATTCGTGAGGAGACAAAATCGTTATAAGCGCTAGAAATCTAAAAAAGTTCTTGCACACTACAATTAGAGCACATATACTGCAGTCATAGCACATGAGATGGGGTCTCAAAGGAGACCAAGCACAGCAAGTTGAGATGATGTTTAAGGGGCTTGAGCGTGAATACCAGCAATTTCATCTTTTACAACGACAATACCGACGAAATCGATCTCGACGCTATTCGAGACTGCTATTGCAGTTCTGAGGCAATGAGCAGGCAGTATTATCAGGATGGCTCTGAGCTGAGCGCTGAAGAACTCGAGTATCTGAACGATGTTGAGCGCGAGTGGGAGTACGAGCTTGGGGTCTGCCTGCGCCGACCCGCTTGCGAATTGGCTGCCTGATTTTAATGGCACCGGTATCGCCTCTTCTAGTGGGGCGCGTCGGATTGATTGTCTGCGTCAAACAACAGCTCATCGTGGGAAGGAATCGGCAATGAGCAGGAACATGAACAAGAACACTGGCTGTGGTATTTCGGGTAAGGCCAAGGCTGTGGGGCGCGTGGCAACGGTCGCCGCGGCAACGATCGCCATGACGAGTGGCTCGCTGCTGTCTCCGCTGACTGCGGTGGCGCAGAGTGCTGGCGGCATTGAAGCTGCGGGTGCGTCTGCTGCGGTGATGTCTCCGCTGACGAGCACTGCTGCGGCGGGTGCCGGCGTGGGCGCTACGTCTGCTGCACGGAAGGTTGCGAGCCTGCAGGCAGCTGTGGATGCGGCGCGCGCCAAGGCGGCGGCCGCAAAGGCGGATTTGGAAACGGCGGCTGTCCCTTACGACGTTGCTGCCGCCAAACAGCAGCAAGCGCAGGGCGCTTACGACGCAGCTCGCGGTGCAAGCGACGCTGCTGCTACTGCTGCGTCGGCCGAGCTGGAGCAGCAGATGGGCGCCGCGCAGGACAAGGCCGATGCGGATGTTAAGGCGCTTGAAGGTGCACAGGCTGCGCTCGATGCTGCCAAGAAGGACTTGGCGGATAAGGACGATGTGCTCGCGGCTGCCCAGAAGGCGGCTGCTGATGCCCAGGTCGCGCTCGAGGCTGCGCAGGCTGCCGCGTCCGATGCAACTCCCGAGGCCGTTGCTGCGGCCCAAGCTGCCGCCGAGCAGGCCGCAGTCGAGTTGGGGCAGGCGAAACAGCAGGCGGCTGACGCACAGGCCAAGCTTGCGGATGCCCAGACTGCTGCCGATGCTGCTGCGGCTAAAAAGCAGGATGCCCAGGCCAAGCTTTCGACTGCTCAGCAGGCAAAGGCCGCGGCAGATGCGGATGTGGACGCCGCGCAGGCGGCCTACGATGCTGCCAAGGTTGATCTTGACCGCGCCGAGCAGGGTGCTGCGGGTCCGGAGTACGAGGCCGCCAAGGCAAAGGTGACCGCTGCCTCCGAGGCGCTGTCTGCCGCGAAGTCCGTTCAGTCGCAGCGCGAGAGTGAACTCGCTGCCGCTTCGCAGGAAGTGACCACTGCTGAGGGCGAGGTGCAGGCTGCCCAGCAGGCGCTCGCCGATCAGCAGCAAGCTGCGGTCGATGCCCAGGTCAAGCTGGATGCCGCTGCTGCCGCCAAGGCTGCTGCCGACACCGCCGTCGACCAGGCCAAAGCCGATCATGCCTCTGCGCTTACGGCGCTGGTCGATGCCCAGGCCAAGCTCTCGGCCGCCAAGGACGAGAAAGATGCTGCCGACAAGGCACTTGACCAGGCAAAGGCTCAAAAACAGCAGGCCGACCAGGCTGTTGCTCAGGCGCAGGCCAAGCTCGATGCCGCTCAGGCCACGGCGAATGCTTCGGCGGAGAACTACCGTCAGGGTGCTATCACGTTCTTTAAGAGCGTGGGCGCCGATGAGGCTGCGAACCTCATCCTCAACTGCAAACTCGCTAGCTACAACAAGGTGGGCGAGGAAGTTGATGCGACGAGCCTGACCAACATGAAGCAGGCAATCGTGTGGCTCAAGGCGTGCAACAAGTACCGTGCGAGCGTGGGCTTGGGCGAGCTCAAGGTGACGTACGACATGATGGCGACTGCCATTGCCGATGCGAATTACTCCGACACCAAGGTTGCGCACGCCGAGCAGTTCAGTGTGGGCGAAAACGTAGCGTGGAACTTCGGAAGTAATCCGTTTGAGCAGTGGGTTGATGAGGAAAAGACCGTTTTCGACAGTGCGGCCGCCTCACTTGGCACGACAGGTCTTACGGGAAAGGCTGCTTTCGATTTTTATCGTCAGCATGGTAACGAAATCGATCTCTATGTGGCTGAACATGGCGGACGTGTACATACGGTCGGCCATTACATCAACGTGATCAATCCCGACTACACCGTGACGGGCATGGGCGTCTGCACGCGTGGGACGATGGGCGGCTGGAAAACGCAGGCGCAGACGTTTGTTACGTCCGATAGATGGTGCGAGCCGTATAACGTTAACCCGATGACGGTCGCCGAGTACGAGGCCGCGCTGAATGCATGGTGCGATTCTCTGGCGAATCCCGAGCAGGGTGTTGATGCCGCTCGTAAGGAGCTCGCTGCCGCTCAGGGTGTGGCTGCTGGCGCTAGCAACAAGGTGAATGCAGCGGCGCAGGCCGTTGCTGCGAAGCAGGCGCAGGCCGATGCCGCTGCCGCTGATGTTGACGCCGCCGCGGCTGGGGTCTCGGATACCCAGGCTGCCGTGGGGGAAAAGCAGGCGGCGGCCGAGGTCGCCGCGCGTGCCGTGAGCGATGCTCGCGCCGATCTGAACGCGGCCAACGCTTCGGTTGCCGCGGCGCAGGGCGTTGTTGCCGCCAAGTCCGGTGCGCTCGATGTCGCCAAGGACAAGGCTGCTGCCGCCCAGCGTGCGCTGGATGCTGCTCGCGCCAGTGTTAGCGACAAGGAAGACGCACTCACTGCTGCTCAGGATGAGCTGGCTGCGTATTCGGCCGATGTCGCCGCTGCTCAGCGTGCATTTGATGCGGCGTCTTCGGTGCTCGAGGATGCTCGTGCCGTCCAGCGCGAGACGCAGGCTGCGCTGACTGCCGCCAAGGGCGCGGCTGATCAGGCTGACGTTGAGGCCGCTTTGGCTCAGGCTGAACTTGGCACTGCTAAGGGAGTAGCGGCAAATGCTCGTGCTGCCATAACCGCTGCCCAGGCGAAGTCCGATGCGGCTGCTGCTCGCGCGGCTCAGCTTAAGGGCGCGGCAACTGCGCTTGATCAGGCGACGGATGCCAAGGCTGCCGCCGACGCCGCTGCTGATGCGGCGACGTTGGCTGTGGTTGATGCCGAGTACGACGTGGTTGCAGCTGACGATGCCGTGGCGGATGCGGCTGCCGCTCGCGATGCTTCCGCCGACGCGGTTGCTCGCCTGCGTGGGATTAATCTCGCCGATGCCATTGCTAAGGGCGGCGATGCCGCTGCGGACGAGGCGCTCAACGCCAAGATCGCCGCGGCCCACGATGCCGCCGTACGCGCTGCTGCCGCTAAGGCGGAACTCGATGCAGCTGTAGCCGCGACCGATGCCGTGGCACCGGCCTACTTGGGGGCGCTTGCCAACTATAACGCCGCCAAGGCCGAGCTCGACCAGGCTATTGCTGCACTCAACGCCGAAATTGCCCGTCAGGATGAGGCCGAGCGCACCGCTGCCCAGGCTCAAGCTACTCAGGTGACGTATCAGGCTAAGCACATGGCTGCAAAGACCGAGGCCACAACACAGCAGACGACGATGCCCGCCACGGGCGATACGTCCGACCTGCTGGGCGAGACGTTCGTAATCGGCGGCACGGTCCTGGTTGCCGCCGGCGTCTTCCTGTCCGATAAGCGCCATCAATTGATCCGTTAGGGACGGAGGAAAACGGATCGCTTTCGGTGCGCGCTGCAGGGGACATGGACCCTGTTGCGCGCGCCGTGTTTTATGACTTCAAAAGGTGATTAAGGAGGAATGCATGCAAATAAGAGGAGAAGCTGCGATTGCCTGTGGATTTATGGCGGGCTTGGCAACTGGCCTGCTGTTCGACGGGTGCTTTGACGGCTACATTAACCGATTCCATGGCTCGGGTTTTTTGAGAAGCAGGCCCCATAAATCGGCGCAGGCTCGCCAAAAGGTGGCCGCGCCCATCGAACCTCGCAGCGTGGACGCCTCAAAAATCAAGGTAATCGTCACCAAGAACGGCAAGATTTATCACCGCGCTTCGGGCTGTAAGGGACTTCCCCAAAGCGCCATTAGAACAAGCGTGCCACTGGCGGCAGCACTCAAACGGGGTAAGACTCCCTGCCCAGTATGTTGCCCGCCAACGGTTTAGATGCTCTTTCGAGAGTGCTTCACAATGCTGCGGAGTCTGTGGACGCACTGGTCTAAAAACGCGTCCGCACGGCGTGGGAGACTTAACCTGCCGCCTTGCTCTGTCTCGGCGGCATGGACGTAAGCAACGACCCCCTAAGGAGTTCGATACCAATGAGTGAAAACGCAAAACATCTCGTAAAGAAGGGTGTAATGGACGCGGGGCCGTGCCTCGCGTTGTGCCTTGCCGGCGCGGCGGTCGCGCTGCTGGCCGCTCTGGGGCCTTTCGACGTGCTTCGAAGCGCGAGCTATCTGCACGTTTGCTTCGCCCTCGCCGGCGCCATGGCGACCGGTGGCGTGCTCGATTTGATCTTTTGGGTGTTTGACCCGTTTGGATGGAAGAACGAAGGGTAAGCCCTAAAGGACGGAGTGGCTGGGGGACTGGTATTGATTCCCGGCGTCGGATTGGTCTGAGCCGCGCGGCGCGGAGGTGTTGTTTGATGTCCATTTTTGTTACCGGAGACGTTCACGGTATTGCCGAATACGGGGCGAGCCGATTCTCGTCGCACAGCTGGCCGCTGGGCCGAACGCTGACGCGCGGCGACGTGGTGATCGTTGCCGGCGACTTTGGCTTTATATGGAGCGGATCGAACACCGACAAATACTGGCTCGACTGGTTTGAGTCCAAGCCCTGGACCACGTGTTTTGTCGATGGCAATCATGAGAATCACCATCTGCTGGCGGAGCTGCCGATGTGGGAGTGGAATGGTGGCCTCGTCCACGAGGCGCGCCCGCACGTGCTCCATCTGATGCGCGGCGAGGTATTCGACATCGCGGGGACCACGGTCCTTGCCATGGGTGGCGCTGCGAGCCACGACAAGCAATGGCGCCAGGAGGGGAAGACCTGGTGGCCCGAGGAAATGCCGAGCGAGAGCGAGATGGAACACTGTCGTGCTTCGCTCGACTGCATGGGGTGGAAGGTCGACTATGTGGTGACTCACGAGGCCCCGGTCGATTTGGCGGACGAGCTGTGCATGGAGTGCAATCGCGAGTTCTACGACGACGCGCTGCAGAACTTCTTGGGCGAGCTCGACGGTCGGCTCGACTACCGCACTTGGTTCTTTGGCCATTACCATGACGACGAATGGCGCGATGGCAAGCATCGTCTTATCTACCAAGATGTCGTGCCGATCGAAGCGCGGCGCACCGATGAGTAGAGCGCGGCGGCGAAGGCAGTCATGAGCAAGAACGTTAGGAGACCCCCATGATCTGGTTTACCAGCGATACCCATTTTGGGCACGAGAACATGCTGCGGTTCAGCGGCAGGCCGTGGTCGACCGTTGCGCAGATGAACGACGCCATCATCGATAACATTAACAGCAAGATCGCTGCGGACGACGAGCTCTATATTCTAGGCGACTTCAGCTTTAAGATGACGGTCCAGGATGCCTATGAGCTGCGCAAAAGGATTGTCTGCAAGCGTGTTCATCTGCTGCCCGGCAACCATGACAAGGACTGGTCGCAGCCTGCGGTGGCGGGTGCTTTTATCGTTGAGCCGCCCATCTGCGTGCTCAAGATCGACCGGCAGAAAATCGTGCTGAGCCACTATCCCATGACCGACTGGCAGGGCATGTCACATGGCGGCTGGCATCTGCATGGGCATATCCATAGTTGCGGCAGCGCGTACAACGAATTCAACCGCAAGCAGGGGCTGCTGCGCTACGACGTGGGCGTGGACGCCAACGATTATGCGCCGGTGAGCCTGGACGAGCTCAAGGCGTGGTTTGCGCAGGTAGACGAGCCGGTGTGCTGCGTTAAATGGCCGTGGTGGATCAATGCCACGGGCGACGAGCACATCGAACACGAGCTCGAGGCATACAAGAGGGAGGTAGTAATCCGATGACGGTCTATGTGACAGGCGACATCCACGGTGGGCTTGACATGCAAAAGCTCCGCGACTGGGAGCTTGGGGATGGCCTGACGAGCGACGACTATCTGATTGTCGCCGGCGACTTTGGCTTTCCGTGGGATTTCTCTGCCGAGGAATGCGCCGATATTGCCTGGCTCGAGTCGCGTCCCTACACCGTGCTCTTTGTCGACGGCAATCACGAGCGCTTCGACCATTGGGCGGAGCGGCCCATGGAGCTGTGGCGCGGCGGGCTAACGCAGCGCCTGTCGGATACCTCGCCCATCCGGCGCCTGACGCGCGGCGAGGTCTTCGAGCTCGACGGCTCAGCAATCTTTACCATGGGCGGCGCCACGAGCGTGGACAAGGAATACCGCATTCCGTATTCCAGCTGGTGGCCGCAGGAGTTGCCGGACGAGCGCAACTTTGAGGAGGCACGGACGAAGCTCGACAGCGTGGGCTGGAAGGTCGACTACGTGGTCACCCACACCTGCTCTACGCGCATGCTTTCGCCCACGCTCTATCCGGCGCCCGGCTGGAATTGCCCCGCCGTCGATCGACTTACGGCATTTTTTGACGAGTTGGAAGACCGCTTGGACTACAAGCGCTGGTACTACGGGCATTTTCATCGGGATGCCAACCCGACCGAGCGCCATACCGTGCTCTACGACTGCATCGTTCGCCTGGGCGACGAACTCCAGCCTTGGGATGTTGCGTAGGGGTGGGGCGTATTTGGCTACTCGGCCGTTACAGCGATGTTCTCTCGGTGCGCGCGGATAACATCCCAGCTAAAGTGCTCTACCAGCTGCTTGGCAGAGCGCGGCGTGGTATCTGGTGCGACGCCGGTTTGCCCTGCGAGCCATCCCAGAAGGGCCTCGGGCGTGCCGAAGCGGGCACGGAGTTCGCCCAAGTCGAGGTCGCGGTCGCGCTTGGAAAGGCGGCGACCGTCCGGCGACATGAGCAGCGGGATGTGCGCGTAGCGCGGCGTGGGCAGTCCCAGTAGATGCTGCAGATAGATCTGGCGCGGCGTGGAACCCAGCAGATCGCATCCACGTACGACCTCGGTGACGCCCATGGCGGCATCGTCGACCACCACAGCCAGCTGGTAGGCAAAGACGCCGTCGCTGCGGCGCACCAAAAAGTCGCCGCACTCGGTGGCGAGCGCCTCGCATTGGGCGCCGTACGTGCGGTCGACAAACTCGACCACGTCGTCCGCGAGGTCGTCGACGGTGGGCACGCGCAGGCGTGTGGCCGGGGCGCGTAGGGCACTGCGGCGGGAGATCTCTTCGGCGGAAAGACCTCGACAGGCGCCGCGGTAGATGGGCGTGCCGTCGCTAGCGTGCGGCGCGCTCGCGGCGTGGAGCTCGGCGCGCGTGCAAAAGCAGGGATAGGTGAGACCGGCGTCTTGCAGCTGGTGCAGGGCGGTCTCGTATAGATCCAAGCGATCATGCTGGTAGTAGGGGCCTTCGTCCCACTCGAGCCCCAGCCAAGCGAGGTCGGCGATGAGCTGGGCGGCGAGCTCCGGTCGCTTGCAGCGATCGTCTAGGTCCTCGATGCGCAGCACGATGCGACCGCCCTGGCTGCGGGCCGAAAGCCACGCGCACAGGCAACTGAACACGTTGCCCAGGTGCATGCGGCCCGAGGGCGACGGGGCGAAGCGACCCACGACGGGCGTGGGCGTGCTGGGCGCCGTCGACGTGGCCACGGCAGGCGTTGCTATGTTGCATGCGTTGATATCCATGCGGACGAGTATAGCGCGGGGCGTGGCAGGGGAGGCGTTGCCGTCGCTCGCAAGTTGCCAAGACCGTGCGTTGTGCGCGGCGGACACCGACTCAATACCTCGATTGCCGACCGCCAGCCCAACCCCTTAAACGACAGAAACCCCGGCAGCTCTTCGCAACTGCCGGGGTTTCCGCGGAAAAGGGGGACATGATCCTCGAGCGAACGGCAAAGGGGCAAACCGTTTTCGCTCAACTGCTTTATGCCCCTCGTTCGCCGGCTCAATCAGCGCGCGCCGCACCCACACAAAGCCGCTACACCTGTGATGGAGCTATGAAGTGGTATTTTCCTCCGGTCGCGGGCTCAGCTAAAGACTGTCCCAAATGACTAGTCGTTTAAGAACGTCCCCAACGACTACCCGTGGGCGTGACTTTTATCCCGTTTGGCGCTCCGCTGGCCTAGAAGCTCGCGTCGCGAGCCCGCAAACGTGGGACAATAGCGTTACTGGTATCACAGACAAAGGATGTGCCTATGAACGCCCCCGTTGCCAAACCCTGTCGGCAGCGCCGCCTATTTGCGCGATTCGCTTCCGTCTGCGCGCTTGTTACGTGCGCACTGTTGCTGCTGCCCGCCGCCGCCCATGCCGACGGCTACTCCATGAGCCAAACCTATATCGGTGCCACGGTCGAGGCCGACGGCTCGCTGACCGTTGTCGAGGGACGTCAGTTCGATTTTGACGACGACATCAACGGTGTGTATTGGGATGTCAATACAGGCTCCAACCAGCAGGGCGGTTCGGTAAGCGTCGATGTGCTGAGTGTCGAGGAAGACGACACCGCGTTTAACAAGGTCGACAGTGCAAACAAGGGCGACTCTGGCGTCTACACGGTGGAGCAGTCCGGCGACGGCGTAAGGATCAAGGTGTTCAGCCCCCACGAGAGCGGCGACAGCGCGATCTTTTACGTGAGCTACACCATGGGCGGCGCAGTCATGAACTGGTCCGATACCGCCGAGCTCTACTGGAAGTTTGTAGGCGACGGCTGGTCGGCGGATTCCGATGACGTCGAGATGGAAGTCTACTTTGCAAACGCCGCTGCCGGGACGGCGGCCGTCAAGGGTGACAACTTCCGCGCATGGGGCCACGGTCCGCTGACGGGCGACGTGTCGCTCGACGAGAGCGAACCCATGGTCACCTATACCATTCCGTGCGTGCATGAGGGCGAGTTCGCCGAGGCGCGCATCGCCTTCCCCAGTGACTGGGTGCCGCAGCTTGCCGCCTCGAACGAAGAGCGCATGTCGACGATTCTGAGCGAAGAGAAGGAATGGGCCGACGAGGCCAACGCCCGCCGCGAGCACGCGCGTGCGGTTGCCAGCGCGATTGCCGTAGTGTGTGTTGTCGTGGCAGTTGCCTATACCGGTGCAATCGTGATGCTCAAACTGCGTCGCCCCAAGCCCAAGCCGCTCTTCCAGGACGATTACTTCCGCGATGTGCCCTCGGCCGACCATCCTGCCGTGCTGGCGGCCCTCATGGCCTGGAATGACGTGCCCGACCAGGCATATATCGCCACGCTTATGAAGCTTACCGACGATCGCGTGATCAAGCTGGAAGAGGCGACCGAGACCAAGAAGAAGGGTCTGCTTCGTCGCGAAAAAGAGGAACAGACGTATCGCATCACCGTGACCGACGAGGGCTGGAAGGCCGCCAAGAAGGACGGCATCGATCGCGACGTACTCAAGGTCTTCTTTGCCGGCGTTAAGCCCGACAAGGACGGCGTCCGTTCGCGCACGTTTAGTGAGCTGGAAGATTACGCCAGCGAGCGCACCGTATCTGTTGGCGACAAGCTCGAGGACTATCAGACCACGGTCAAGGGCAAGCTGGAAGGGCGCGAGCTTATCGCATCGGACGGTAGCGTTGCCATGGTGCTTGGCTTGGTTCTCGGCATCATTATTGTCTGCGGCATCTTGGGTTCCCTGTTCTATACCGACTTTGCAGACGCTAACGTCGGTGCCGCCATGATTTCGATTCCCATTGTGATCGCGGGTTTTGTCCTCAGCTGCACCTTCCGTCGTTACACGCCTGAGGGCGCCGAGCTGGCGGCCCGTTGCAAGGCTCTCAAGCACTGGCTCGAGGACTTTACGCGTCTGAAGGAGGCCATCCCCGGCGATCTGGTTCTGTGGAATAAGTTGCTGGTGATGGGCGTTGCCCTGGGCGTTTCGAAGGAAGTGCTGCGTCAGCTGGCCGAGGCCGTGCCTGCGGACCTGCGCAACAGCGACGATTTCTACGACAACTACCCCTGCTACTGGTGGTATTACCATCACTACGGCAACGAGTCCCCGCTTGATTCGTTCAACGATGTGTACCACGAGACCATCCGCGAGCTGGCTTCGAGTTCCGATAGCTCGAGCGGCGGCAGTGGCGGCGGCTTCTCCGGTGGCGGCGGTGGCGGCGCCGGCGGAGGCGGCGGCGGAACGTTCTAACGCTCACAAATCCTGGGATGGGCTTTCCCTGACAGCTGTCGGGGAAAGCCCATCCCATTTTTATGTGTCGGCAGGGACAGACCCTTCCGCTTTCTGCTCTGTCGAAAGGGGTGGTGGGCAAAAAATGCCAAATATGAGTACTGTTGCTTTGTTGGTCACATATCTTTGGGCTTAAAAAGAGGGTCCAAATGAGATCCTGTCTCGTTAGGAACCTCTTTTGCTCTACATTTGGGGAGAAACGTTGGCTCATGCGGTTACGGGCAACGCCGAATAGATCCGAAAAATGCCAAAATCGCTGCTACTAAAAAGGTAACAGTACTCATATTTGATGTTTTTTTGCCCACAGGCATTCGCTAACCCCTATTTAGCGACATCGGCTGGGGCTTTCGCAGCCGTTTTGCTCAGGAGTGTCCCCAATGACTAGGTGTGGCTGCCCGATCTACGCGGTTAGGTCGAGTTCGTAGAGGAAGCTTTCGCGCGGCATGTCGCGACGGCGCTCTTCGCGGCTGGCGCGGTGCGTGGCCGTGCGCTTAAAGCCGTGCAGCTCGTAGAACTTCCAAGAGCAGTCAGAGTCGGTATACAGGTGCGCCTTGGTTGCCCCGCGTGAGGACAGGTGCGAGATCGCGGCGTCGAGCAGCACCGTCCCAACGCCCAGGCCATGGACGTCGGGGTCGACGGCGAGCAGCGTGACCTCGTATTCATGCGGCAGCGGGCTGCTCTCGAGCAGGCGGTTGTTGGTTCGGATGGTGGCGCGCACAAATGAGAGGTACTCGGCGCACGCCTCGGGCTCCAACTCGCGCATCTGCGACAGCAGCGCACGTTCGGTATCCATCCAGTGCTCGTTGACGGTGGCGCCAGAGCTGTGTCCGGCACGCGCAAGCGAAATGCCACGCGCCTCGCCGTCGATTACAGCGACCTGCGAAAACGTCGAGGATGAAAGGCAATAGGCAAGATCGCACGCGGCCTCGAGGCGGTTGTACTCATCGTTATCCGAATTGTTGTGCCAAAGGCGCTGCAGAATCAGCGCGATGGCGTCGAAGTCTTCGGTATCAAACGGTCGGTAGAGAACCCGCGAGAC
>ERZ1034969.186-NODE-186-length-44028-cov-18.417324_pt1 | contig 44028 bp, 65 predicted proteins | sample MGYA00520624_ERZ1034969 | MGnify/ENA primary metagenome ERZ1034969 (study PRJEB33766, sample SAMN09781776) | gut metagenome | biome: gut microbiome | host: Homo sapiens | place: Madagascar | study: EMG produced TPA metagenomics assembly of the PRJNA485056 data...
TGAGTGTAACATAAATGGCTTTTTTATTTGTCTCGCTTAATTATACAAACGGCGCTTTATAAACAGTATGGTTAAGACAGTAAAAAGATTAAATCAATTTTTTAGAGATTGTAAAATCGACTACAAAATATTTTTATTGATGAGACAGGACATGGCGGACGATTTAAATAAGAGTAATAATTTTAATAAAGTGTTAAATTCAAATTCGATACGTTTGAATTGGGCTTATAATAAAAAGATACCAGTAATGAAGCAGCCTTTAACGCAAATGATCATAAAAAAAATAAAGTATTCAAATCCAGTGTTTTATGATATGAACGATAAAGAGATCTATGACTCTATCTTACCAACATATGTTTCTAAGAGACCTTTGGTTAAATACATTATTGATTATAGTTTTGGTAGACCCAGAGACTTTGTAATGTTGTTAAATACAATTAAATCAAATTTTGGTAAATATTCAAAAATCAAAACACCGTATGTTACTAACTCCATTCCGGAATACTCTAACAGCTTTTATAAGGAACTTGAAAATGAAATCAATAGAAGTCCTAATAATGCAATGCTTAGAGATGGTCTCCTTCTTATCAAAGACAATCAATTAATAACCTTTACTCTAGAGGATTTAACGAAAACTTATGAAAAAGATCCGGAAAGATATATTGCTATTAATAATAGTCAAATGATTTCACATTGCATGAAAGAACTTTACAGATATAATGTTGTAGGAACATCTTCAAAAATTATTGATGAAAATGGAGATGAGAAAAGTGTAGTTGAGTTTTATTATCGCGATAATGTAATTTCTAACCCAGATCTAAGTAATTACCTGTCAGTTCACTTTGCTTTAAGGAGTGCACTGAATGTAATTGCCCAAAATAAAAAACCACATTAATATGTGGTTTTTATTTTGGGCACCTAAGTCCCGTATATAATTGGGCACAATAGTCCCTAATTAATCTCTTCAATATAATAATAAAGTATTCTTCTATAAATTACAACACTTTTGCTTAGTTCAAATATTCAGATATATAGCTCCTCATACTGACTGATTACATTCATGAGAGATCAAACCATTTCAGTTCTCCTTGGAAAAATTCTACATTTCGAATCTCCTCATATTCAACGAGAGTAGAATCAACGTAAATTCCTATTTCATTATGCCCGGAAAGGCGGCCTACAATGTCCGGCATGAATTTATCATTCTGTGTATAGTTAAGCTGAACAGCAATCTTTTTATTTTTCAAAAGAGCCTCTTGTAAAAATTCTCCAATTTCTTCAATTTCCATTTCCGGTTTAGGTGGGTAAGTGTAAGCTCGTTCCTCTTCAACTTTATTTACGCTTGTTGTATGTTCAGATAGAAAGAAACCTATCCATTTTAATTTTTTCCGGTCCTCGTAAGGTTTAATCATTCCCATAATTATCACTCCTCACGGAAAGTATACGAACGTTTGTTCGTTTTGTAAAGCGAACAGGAAATAAAAAAATCAATCTAGGATAAGCGAGGAAAATAAATTGGTTTGATGATGATAATTGACTACCATTTTGACTACCATTTGACTACTAAAAAGGAAAAACTACGAAAAGCTTTTCTATAGCTTGAACACCAAAAAAGAGGTAGAAACCTCTGTGTAATAGGGTTTCTACCTCTCAGGAAAAACTACGAAAATCTTCTCGATTTTAGTCTATGGAGATGGCGGGAGTCGCATTTTTATTGATAGAACAATGCTTCTTTAGAAATGACTACCATTTTGACTACCACGATTAAAAGTCAACGTAATTATTAAACCTATTTGCTAACTGCTCTTTTGCTGTTTTTGATACGTGGGTATATACATCCATTGTAGTTTGGATGTCAGAATGACCAAGCCTTGATTGAACGTCTTTAATAGAAGCACCGGCTTCAAATAATAATGATGCATGTGTGTGACGAAAGCCATGAATAGATATCTGTTTGAAATCATCCGGCAAGTTTTTCATGGCAGTTAGGTACCATTTTCTCGGTTTAGCAGGCGATAATATTCCTCCATCTTCACTTTGAAAGACTAAACCATCTGGAGACTCTTTTTTGTACTCTTGTAATATAGACACAGTTTTGTCATCAATTGAGATTCTTCGAATAGAAGAAGGAGTTTTTGGCGTTTGAATATAAAGCCCTGTTGCACTTCTCGAAACAGCCTTGTTTATGTATAATGTTTGTTTTTCCAAATCGATATCAGACCATTTCAGCGCTAATGATTCTCCTTTGCGCATTCCGGTAAATGCTAACAAACGAAAATATACAAAAGCTCTAAAATTGTTGTTGTTTTCTAAAGCTGCCATAAATTTCTTCAACTCATCTTTGTCATAGAAATTCATATCTTTGTCTTCTCTAACTGATTCCTTCCTTACAGGCTTCTTAATCACTTTTGTTGGATTCATATTGATCAATTGCATTCTTATTGCGTAATCAAATACCAATCCAGCATAATTCATAACCATGCTTGCACGCACAAGCTTCTTGTGCCAAATATTCATTTGATTCTGTGCATCCATCGGTTTGATGTCTTGTATAGGTTTATTACCAAATGCTGGAAGTATATGATTTTTGAAAACTCGCTCTGTTTTTAGTAACGTTGAAGCTTTAACTGTTGTTTTGTATTCCTCGTACCATAGATTATATATCTGTTCATAGGTATGAATCATTTGTGGTTCAGACTCTGGTTTTGATAATCCGTTTAGTTCTAAATCAGCGATTGCTAAACGTGCTTCTCTTTGAGTTCTAAAGCCGCGTCTTGTAGTGCGGATTGGTTTTTTGGTGTCTTGATCAATGCCAAGATACAGCTTAAACATATAAGCTTTTTCGCCATTTTTTTTGACGTATTCTTTTATTCGGATATCCTGTTCTTTCTTAGCCAATTGCTTCAACTCCTTGAATTTGTTACAATAGGCGTAGCAAATAAGCCTTATTGTTTATTGCTTTAGCACGCTCGCTTTGGACGGTGGGGCGTGTTTTTTCTTAGTTCAACTCAAACGAATCTACAACTACACTAGGAACTGTTATTTCTCCACCCAGCGTTGAGGTATATGTGTATTCTCCATAGGAGATACCTCTGATAGTAATGTAATCATTTTCTAAAAGACGGTTGTTTGATAACTGGTCTTCTGATATTTCAATAAAGAGTATTTGATCATAGTTGTCATCAACTGCGAAACGATATTGTGAATGATCTTCTCCTTTAAGTACTTGAATTATTCTTCCGGAAAATTTAACTTTTTTTGTTAAGTAGGTATCAGGGTTCCTTGCTAAGTTTTCAAAAGTAATGCCTGTATCATAACTAGCCTTTTCTTCTTCAGCAGCTTTGCGAACTGCTTCTTCAGCTTCTTTTTTTCTTTTCTCAGCAGCTTCTTTTTCAGCTTTTTCTTTTGCAGCAGCTTCTTCAGCAGCTTTTTTCTCAGCCTCAGCTTTTTGTTCTTCCTGTTCTTTCCGCTTCGCTTCGGCTTCATCAGCTTCTTTTTGAAGTTCACGCTTTGATTGTACAGTTACTTTTTCACTTGTTAATCCATCTGTAATCTCGTACTCAGTCGATTCAGATTCAGGCAAAGGAATAGTAATACTAAAACTTCCATCTTTTGCAGGAGTAATATCTTTTACTAGCTGTCCATTGCTTTTCACGGTAACAGTTGATTTTGGGTTAGCTTTACCTGCCAGATGAAAATTATTGTTCTCCAAATAATAAGAAGGACGTGAAACATAAAGCGCTATTTTTTCTTCCGTACTTTGTGACGTACTAAATTTTGCACTGTTATCTGTGCTACTATTCTTAGAATCTGATTTTGGCTTTGATGTGCAACCGCTTAGAAACATACCGCATAGTAATAACCCTATTACTACTTTTTTCATTCTTATTCCTCATTTCTTTGTTATAATAATAGTGGAATCACTCAGAAATGAGTCGCCCTTATCGAAGCTCGAACTTCGGTAGGGGTTTTTTTATCCAAAGTTTAACATGCTTTTTCGTACACAACTTTCAAGATTCCATGGTATTTTATAATACTCCATAAATTTCACTGCATTTAGTTGCTCTTTTTCAAAATCATATTCGTTTGACCAAATAAACAAAAGTATTTCTATGGCAATTCGGTTTGCTTCAAACTCTAATTTGCGTCTGCTATAATCTGTTGCGTGGTAATAAGCTTTAAGTTCCTCATGCTTCTTTATACAATGTGCTAACTCATGGGATACTTCAAAGTCTGAATTTTTTTCAAGAAGCTTATCACTTAAAAAAATCACTTTTTCATCCGCAAAATAAATACCGCTTCGATCCATATCCGTAAAGATCAGATCCAAACCCATATCATTTACTATTTTTAGCAAATGATGATTAACCTCGCACATATACACATCACATCGCTTTACTTTTTCTCTGCTGCTCTTTTGGCAGCTAGAACTGATTTCAAGAACTCCACTTCTTCTTCTGTTACTGGTTCTCCGTCAAACGCAAATACGCCATGTTTCTCTGCCGAAGAAGTCTTTTCTTCTCTGCCTAAAAGATAATCTACGCTGACTCCAAAATAATCAGCTAGACGAGCCAATTCAATTGAATTAGGCGTTTGCCTTTTCCAACTTCCAATATAACCGTTTGAGTAATCAAAATCTTTTTCCAATTGTCTAATTGATATCTTTTTTTCTTTTGCTAATTCTTTTATTATTTCGTAAGTATTCACTGATAAATCAACCTTTCTGAATGCCTACAAAAAAAGTTTAGATAAATAATATAAAAATAGTTGACTTATATATATTATTAATCTATACTATGTCTTGTAAACAAGTTTAACGACTAAACGGACAACAAAAACACCATTGATAATTAAACGCCAACCGCCAAGAAAGCTTTTAAAATCAATTGTTTTACGTCTTATTTAACTATGCACTTAGTATAGATTAATAATCTAATAAAGTCAATATAGTTTAGATAAAAGTTGTTAAATTTGTTTACGAAATATATGAAAGGAGATTTCTATATGGCTGACATTGCAGAAATTACACAAAAAGACAGGGAAAAAATCAAACAATATGTTGAGAGTTCTAATTTCTTAACGTACACAATGCTTGCGAACAGATTCAATATCGATAAGAGCTACCTGTCTTTAATTTTAAATGGCAAGAGAACATCCGCCGAAGCTAACAAGATTATCGATTCGATTATAGCGATGTATGAACTTTGAGATAGGAGGGAGATTATGCCGGATATTGATGAAAAAACTATTCAACTTATTTTGAAAAAGTACGTTCCTAAGCGATACCTGAATCAGCGTGAGGCTTGTATCTACGCTGGGACAAGTCCAAAGACTATGAATGCATGGATTAAGCGAGGACTGAAACAAATCGTATTTGATGATGAGAGTAACCCCAAATATGATGTTCGAGATATCGATGCTTTCATGGAAAAACACAAAATTGGGATCGGGAAGCACCACTGACTGATAAGGAAATTATACCAAAGAAAGGAATGAAAAAATGAATACACCACAAATTTTTAATTTCGAACAAAACGAGGTTCGAACTGTTTTAGTAAATGAAGAACCATATTTTGTAGGGAAAGACGTTGCAGAAATTTTAGGTTACTCAAAACCAAGAAATGCTATTTCTACACACGTAGATGAAGAAGATAAGCAGGATGCCCCAATTCAGGGCGACCTTGGCGGAAAACAAAAAATGACGATCATCAACGAATCGGGGCTGTACAGCTTAATACTTAAATCCAAGCTACCAAACGCAAAGAAGTTCAAACGTTGGGTGACAAGTGAAGTCCTTCCAACAATCAGAAAAACAGGAAGCTACACAAACGTTCCTCAAAGCTTCGCTCAGGCGTTGCGACTAGCAGCTGACCTAGAAGAAAAGAGTCAACTACTCGAACAGCAGATCGCTGAATATGAACCGAAAATCAGTTACCTAGATATGATCCTGTCATCAACTGATACAGTAGCAACGTCTCAAATCGCAGCAGATTACGGAATGTCGGCAATCGCACTAAACAAACTGCTTAATGAGTTGGGAATTCAACATAAAGTCAGCGGACAGTGGATTCTGTACCGCAAACATATGAACCAAGGATACACAAAATCGCACACAAGTGAGATTCCAAAAGCTGATGGCGGTGTAAAAGTTGTGATGAATACTAAGTGGACACAAAAAGGGCGCATCTTCATATACAACTTGTTAACTGCTGAAGGTTATTATCCTCAAATGGATCTATTGGATGAAAAATGACTCCGTATGAAAGGAAGAGATTTTCAAATGAAAGAATTGAAACTGACCTCTTTTAGGATAAAGTTTGCATTCCCATACATTCATATTTACTGCATAGATGTTGAAAGTGGCAACGATATTTTAATAAGAATACCTGAGTTAACAATTTTTAAATTGCTAGCATTTTCGGGTTCTATCTCATTGATTATTTTAATAGTTCTAAAATTATTGCTTTGATTTCTGGTTGAAAGATGGTTACTAATGTACCAATTATCCAAGAAACAAAGTTGAATATGTTAGACGAAGTTTCTTTTTTGAACTGAATCCCGAAAAGAGAAATTATTTTGCTAGGTATATTCAGAATGTAAATGATTGCATATTTAGGATTGAACTGTTTCTTAAAAGCATAAACTTGATGATCATGACTTTCCAGTAGTTCGTTATACAGCGTGCATGCATTACGGAAATTTCTTTCTCCGCCGTTGTTGTAGCTTAGGTTGCTATATCCCCACGAAATATTAGGAACGTCTTTAACCCTAGGCATCAAATTAACGAGTGCGTTTATATGCTTTTTGCCTTCCGGACAATCTAAAACAACGTCCAGCTGATATGCACCATAACGAGTGTTGTATTGAGTAAGGATATTATGCAATTCTTCCAGATGATTGTTGAACTCATCAATTAGTTTACTTGTTGATTGCAAAATAAAAAACTTTTCTAAAATCAACAGAATATAAACGAATAGGAAAAGAATAAGTATTGTGAAATATATCATTTCAGCACCACCAGTTTTTACACAATTATACCAAAGGAGGGACCACATGAAAATCACTATATCAATAGAAAAAAACGGATCGACAATGCAGCATACCGTCTCAACAAAAGAAGAAGCACTCGCTTTGATCGATCGATACTTCAAGGAGGAATCATCATGAATAAAAAATGGTTAGCCAGTCTAAATAGAAATAACTTTTACAAAGCACGACAACTTCAAGCGATTTCATATTTGAGCATTGGTTTAAACATTGTACTTTTGTTAACACTGATTTGGATCATGGGGGTTAAGTAGTATGACCAGAGCTGAAGCACTACGTATTGGTAAAATCATTGCTGATCGTGGATATAGATACGAGAAACCAATCATTTTAGCTAAACAGAATATTGAACAGATGAAGAAACGGAGGGGGATTGTATGAAGCTAGTATATATCGAATCTAATCATGGGAAGAACAAAAACTATGTAAAGAAACTGTCTAATGGAATGTGCCTATTCGGAAAACTTGATGAAGCTATTGAATTTGATGAAGAATCTGCTAACAAGATTCAATTATTTCTTGAAAGGAATTTGGGCAACGCATTTGTAGTTGAATCCACAAAAAAAGACTCCGGCCTGCAAGCATAGAGTCTTACGAAAAAATATTTACCTAAGTTTACCACAAATCGAGAGGAGTGGGAAGATGTCAGATTATATCGCAACAAATTACGACAAACTGATGCAAGACGAAAGCAGTCATGTGTTCCCAAATACACACCAGTTTAAGGGGTTTGATGAATACAAGGAAGAACGCATCATGACAAGCTACAAACCTCGTGCAGTCAACGCTAATGATGAATTGTTTATCGTTTTTGTGAAGCCCAATCCAGGCACAATCATCTTTTCATTGGATGAGGTTTACCAAAAAACAAAACAATATCTAGTCCATGCTGAAGACGTCTGCGAATTCATATTTGACGAAAAAGACAAAGATTTGGTTTGGAGCGCCGAACCAGTTTTAGGGAAGGATTTGATCGAGTGAGTGCATCTCCAATATTCAGTCGGGAAGACAATATTTTATTTAACAAACTATACCAAATAGATGTCACGAATGTAGTTGAAAAGAGAAATTCTTTAACGTATCTGTCTTGGGCGTGGGCATGGGCAGAGGTCAGTAAGGTAGCAGAGTCAATTGATTATGAAATTTATCATAATCCGGAGAATCATCAACCGTATGTTTTTGATGAAAATTTAGGGTATATGGTCTTTACGTCAATAACTATTAACGGAATAAAGAGAGAAATGTGGCTGCCTGTAATGGATGGTGCTAACAACGCCATGAAAGACAAACCTTACACTTATCAAGTCAAAGAATATGTAAACAAAAAGCCCACAGGGAAAATGATTGATAAAACAGTGAACGCAGCAACGATGTTTGATATTAACAAAGCTATAATGCGTTGCTTAGTAAAAAATCTGGCAATGTTTGGACTTGGACTTTATATCTACGCTGGCGAGGATATGCCAGAAGACGTAACTATGCTTGAACCTGCTAGCGAGAGAAATAAAACAATTTTCATGAAATCTTTACAAGCTATGGCAAATAAATATGACAAAAACATTGATGAATCGATTGTCTTGCTGTGTGATGTGGCTAAAATAACCGCCGATGATACTAAGTGGACAAAAGGAGACTTGGGATTATTAAAACGCGGGGTTAATTGGTTGGAAGATCAATTTAAGGAAGAACAAAAAACAGAAGAGTGATGTAAATGTTTCATTTAGGAAAAGTAATCGATCATCAAGGGAAAAAATTGACTATCGAATTTGAAGAGGAAATAAATGCCGAATACCTCAAAATGATGGCTCGTGAGAAAGAAAATCTGGTCAAAGTAAAGCTCATAGATAACGAACCACTCTCAGTAAAGCAGAATGCTCTTTCTCACGCTTTAATTCGTGACATAGCTAATTGGTATGTTGATGATCCAGAACACGTAGAAGAAATGCTCAAATACGATTATAAGTACACAGAAGACGAACCTTTCTCGCACGCCGTAGCAAGTATGAACGAAGGCAATATTTGGATAACGAAACTCATTCAATTTGTCATACGAGAAGGGGTTCAACTCAATCAAAGATACTCATATCTACTAGAACATGATAGCTTTTTCTACTATTGCTGTAAGTATCGAAAATGTGCAGTTTCTGGTAGACCAGGAGCGCAAATACATCATGTCACCGCAGTTGGTAATCGGCATAGAAGTAACGTTGACCATCGGCTATTTCCATTCGTGGCTTTGGATTGGAAAACACACAATATTGCTCACCAACTTGGGCAAGAGGAATTTCTAAAGAGATACCAGATCAAGCCGGTTTATTTGGATAAAGAAGCTTTAATCAAGATCGGCATTATGAGTAACGCTCAAATAATGAGTTTTGATGAAAAGTACGAAACAGAAGAGCTGTTCAAGAAAGCGATAGAGGAGGGACAATGACCGTGAGAACGATCAATGACAACTACAAACGTTTAAAAGAATCAACAAGCGAACTGAAAGCCCTTAGAGAGACGTTTATCAGGCAAGAGAAAAAGCTATTGCAAGAAATTGAATTACAAGAAAAATATATCGAAGAGTTCAGCAAAAACGATGAAAAAACAGCTGTTGGAATGCAACTTGTGAATATTGAAAAGTACGATGAATACGAAAGAGAGTTTAAGGATCTTGTGAATTTTGCTATCGACAAGATCAAAAGTGGATATCTGCCAGAGCTGCTTTCAAAAAAAGAAGTCTTTGGTTATTGGTATAACAGTGGCTTTCAATCAGGATATTCTAGGGTGATTGAAAGATTCATGGGAGAAAGATATGCGCAAGAACGTGCGCAAATAAGTTTTGCTGAAGAAATGTATGAAGATGGTTATGAACTTACAACTCAAGATACCTTAGCAATATTATCCTACTTGACGCATTTGTTGTCCGGTTCAAAGGAGGGATAACGTGGCTGAAATTAGTTGGATTAAGCTTAAGACGACAATGTTTGATGATGAAAAAATAAGGTTAATTCAAGCTGTTCCTGAGTCAGATGCAATCCTAGTCATATGGATAAGACTTCTAGTGCTAGCAGGTAAGACCAATGACGATGGCTTGATCTATATACAAAGGAATATGCCCTACACAGAAGAAATGTTAGCAACTCTATTTGGAAAGAATGTTAACACAGTAAGACTAGCACTCAAAACCCTTGCTGGTTTCAACATGATTGATCTTAACAATGATGGCTTAATTGCTATTAGCAACTGGGAAAAACATCAGAATATTGAAGGAATGGAGCAAGTTAGGCTAAAGAATGCTGAGAGAAACAGGAAATACCGTGAGCGTAAAAAGCAAGAATTACTCGAGGCTAGTCGTGACGTTAGCGTGACGTCACGTGACGGTACAGATATAGATAAAGAAGTAGATATAGATAAAGAAATAGATAAAGAGAGAGAAATAGATAAAGAAAAAGACATAAAGAAAAAAAAGAAAACTCCCCCTCGCCATAGATACGGTGAATATAAAAATGTTCTTTTGAATGATGAACAACTTGAAAAACTCAAAGAAGAGTTTCCAAACGATTGGGAGCAACGAATCGATCGAGTTTCTGAATACTGTGAGCTGTCTGGTAAGACTTACAAAAATTATCTTGCAACCATAAGAGCTTGGGCGAGAAAGGATAAGCAAACACCTAAGAAGCAGGCACGATCGTATGCTCGACAAGAACAACTGCCAGATTGGGCGAAGGAGCCAGTCGATTATTCTAGCAACAAGCCAAAAGTGACTGATGAAGATTTAAGGAGGTTCTTAGAAGATGTCGGAGACACAGAGGGATTTTAGTAAGCCTGTGAAATTGATATTCAACCTTTTGTCTGCTGAACATCAAGAATCGATGAGGTTTCCACTAGAGTCTATGACTGGTTATGTCAAAGAGACAGGTGATACAGAATCTACAGGAGCAGAAGCTAAATTCAGAGTGTTTATGCTCATGTATCGACATTTGCTTATATCAAAGCGGTTAGTAGACAGCAATCATTTTGGAAAGAATTTCATGGATGTCACGACAGATGAACTTTGGAAAGAGGCGCAGCAACTATACATCAGTTTGAAAAATGGAGGCGGATGACATGGAGAAAGTGATTTGCTTAGACGGGTGGCGATTTGATTTCCCTAAAAGATTACTCGTGAGAGCAGCGGCTCTCTTAGATTCTGGTATGAAGCCAACGGAGGTTGCACAAGAATTGAAATTATCAGAAAGGGATATAGCGGTCATAACTTTGGACCTCTTGGATAAACGAAATGCCTTATAACAAAAAGATTGTAATTCCTGGGGAATTGACTGACTTGAACAAGTTCATCAATAGCCAGCGGACAAACCGATATGCTGGAGCCAATTTGAAAAAGGAGAACACGGAAAAATGTTGCTATGCTTTCTTGATGGCGAAAGCGGCAGGCTTAAGAGTGACAACGCCAATCAACTTGAAAATCACTTGGTACTGCAAAAACAAGCGCAAGGATCCCGATAATGTGGCTTTTGGTGTCAAATTTATATTAGATGGCATGCAGGAAGCAAGAATGATTGAAAACGATGGATTCAATGAAATCAAGGAAATTCACCATTGTTTTGCGATTGACAAGGATTACCCAAGAATTGAAATAGAGATATTGGAGGAATGAATGTGAGTGATAAATTAGCAGTCTTAATGGAATTTAATGGGTACACAAAGGGTGAACTGGAAGCTTATCTGAGTTTGAAATTTGGATCAATGACTAAAGGCGGATTGACTGCTTCTATCCTGAGCCAATCAGGCTATGAAAAGGCAAAGTCTGTAATCTTTGGGCAACCGCAACTCAATCCGAATCAGCAGATGGTATTGGAGTGGTTGAAAGAAGAGCAGACTAAGAATCCGGAATTATCAATCTTTGGCACACTTTCAGTTTTGTTTGATGAATCAGAAAATCGGTTTATGAGCCTTGATGTAATCGACGCACTAAACAACCTATCTAATCCGCAGCAAGAAGGTGTTTTCCAAGCATTCAGCAAATGGACTTTGGGACAGGAGGAAGAAAAATGAAACTACACCAATTATTAAGCGTGTTAAGTAAAGAGGATTGGGTTGATATTGAGGTTCTAGGCGAAACGTACACAGCTACACTGGCAGTTAAAGAAGTATTACAGAAATATCCGCATATTGCTGAATACGATGTAACTACTCTTGAAGCCGCATTAAGCTATGACAGTCCAGAAGGGCCTTCACCTATTCTTTTGATCGAAGTTTCTCAAAATCGTAAGGAGGAAGAAAAATGATTAACAACGTAACTTTACAAGGAAAACTAGGCAAGGACATCGACCTTAAATACACGCAAAGCGGTAAAGCAGTGGGCACAACAAGTATTGCAGTGGATCGTGATTTTAAGAACGCCAACGGAGAAAAAGAAACAGATTGGGTGAACATCGTGTTCTGGGGGAAAACTGCTGAAACAGTTGCGAACTACTTAAGAAAAGGTGACGAAATTCTAGTTGTCGGAAGAATCCAAACTCGCAGCTACGAAGATAACTCAGGCGGTAGAAAATATGTAACAGAAGTTGTGGCGGATAAGTTTAGCTTCACAACTGGTCGCAAGAGCCAAAATACTCAAGATGGCGGCGTTTCAAATAGTCAAACGACGAATAATGCCAACGCTCAACAAAACCGCAACAACGTTCAATCAGACCCGTTTGGCAACTCGTCTATCGATATTGATAATCAAGATCTTCCATTTTGAGAGGTGAGCAGATATGGAATTGAAACAGGCGGAATTTTTAAAGGCAAGCTCGTTAACTAGATTCATTAACAACAGAAAAATAAAACAAAACGATATACAAGCGATCGTACGCAACGAGGGGATTTACACCGTATTCTATTGGGAAAATCACTATCAATATTAAGAGGTGAGCAGATGACACCAACACAAATCCAAATCAGAAACATGTCAGATAAGGACCTAGTATGGAGAAAGAAAGTAATCGACAGCCATGTCGAGAGATTGCTTAAGCAACAAGAATGGCTAGCTGAAGAAATGGAACGGAGGAGTAAAAGCTATGATTAGTAAACGACCACGTCATTTGATTGCGAAAGTACACCATAACGGCATAATTTATGGCATTAAGTTGCATGGCATAAATCGCAAAAGAGTCATAGCTTATTACACCTATGTAGACGCAACAGGAGGATATTCTCCTAACTTAGATACAAATGTAATCTATGATGAAACTTTTGATCATTCTGAGCAAGCGAGGGCCAAAGGAAATGATTTTTACCTTAATCCGCAAAAGTTGGAAAAAATATTTATTGATAGGTACGGCGTTGAGCATATAGAAGAAACTGCGAAAAAAGTAGCTGAATATTGGGAACGGAGGAAGTCAAATGAAACTAGCAGACACAGTAACAGGCGTGCAAGACGGCAAGTATAGCCCGCCGCCACGTGTAGTCAGAAAGCAACGGAGAGTAAAAGCAGGCATCGAGTATTGGTGCGTGACCGAACGGTTTGCAAAACCTTTCAAAGCAGTGTGTGTCAAAGTGCTTGAGAACTCAGCTATTGTGACATTTGGCAGCGATCGGACAGTTGTTAAATTGCGAAATATGAAGAGGGTGAAATGATGGCTAACAAAGAAGATTTGTATCGGTTGGAAAAGCTAGTTAATACGCCAGGTGCTGATGAAGACGAAATCAGAGTTTTGAGAAAGGCTTTGTGGGGAAAGAGTTACGATCGACCGAAGCAGAATAGATACAACTCAACGCCAGTCAGATTTACTTTTCCAGATGGAGAAGTCAAAGAATTCAGCACACAGCGTGAAGCCACAGAGATGTCAGGGCTGAACAAATGGACTTTGGATCGAGCATGCAGATTGCAGATACCTTTGAAGAAAGGCAATTTTGCAGGTGCAACGGTCGAGATATTGAGTCAGTAATCGGAAGAGATTAAGGAATAGGAGCAGAATAATATGGTATTACAAAAACCAGTTTATAAAGTTAAAGAAGAATGTGCCTTGAATCATTTATATCAAGAAAGAAAAGTAGCGAATATTGAACTCAATAAAGCACTTGCTGAAATTTCTAAGAAATACCCGTTAACGGATCAAGCTTTAGGCGTTTGGAACGAAAGTCAAATAGGTATTAGAGTTGGAACTGACGCTGAAAAAGAATTCGATTATGAACTGAAAAAGGGTGATGTTCAAGGATTTAGACCATTTAAAAAAACTAGCAAAACTGCAAAATTAATTTTAGAAGAGTATGGGAATATTTTCAAAAACCATTCACATGCTAGTAGTGGTTTTAGATTCGAATTGGTAACCTTTTTTGGCATCAACAACGTAAAGAGAATTCAAACGATTGAAGATATTATTTATTTAAACTTAGATCGAGGTTTGGAAGATCACGCTGAAATGCTAGAGGAAATTGATTATCCAGATTATCTAGGGCTTTGCATTGAGTTAGAAAAGGAAAATTGAAAACTGATTCCACAATCCACCAAAATAACCAACTAAGAAAGGAGTAAGAAATGTTCAATAACTTGGTAAACTTTAGCATGGACTTATACGATCTAGACAGCAATATTACATTCCAAATGTCTACAGATAATATAACTATTGATTTCAACGATAGAAAAAAGCAAATGGTTTTATGGATTCAAGATGATGATGTATATCCAGAGATAGTTCACAATCTAGATAGTAACCATGCTATTCCGCTAGAAACTGTTATGAAAGTGTTGGAGATAACTAAAAAATATTTGTAAGGAGAAATCCGAATTAGTGTGAATACAAATATGTCAATCACATGTAGAGCGAGTTGATTAAACGACGAAATAGCAGAAAGCGAGGAATGAATGTGAGTTTAGTCTATAACAACAAAAAATTAATTGGTAAGTGTAGCAAGTTCGCAATTGAAAAAGTTCAGGGCACTAGCCCATTTGTAATGCTAGAAAATTTTGAGCCAAAACAACCGCAACTCAACGAGAATCAGCAGATTGCAATAAACAATGCCAAGAAGTCTTTTGAAAAAGGGTCAGATTTATACGACTGTTCCATTGATATGATGCTATACGATGGCTTAACAGATAAAGAATGGGCAAAAGCAACTGTTGCTTTCTTGTTGTGGGCTTTGGAACAGGAGGAAGAGTGATGGAAGATCAGGTAACAATTCCAGATGTTAGAGAAGCCATCAAAATGGCAAGAGAAATCACGCCGATTATGAACAACACTGAATACACCACATTGATGATCTTTTACAATCAAGTTTTGAATCGGTATCAAAAAGAAGTATATCCAGATGGATTGCCAGAAGAAAATTAATTCCGCAATCGTCAGCGATAGCTGACTGTCAGAGAGGTGATAAAAATCTTAGCTACTGACTATATAGATTCTCATAAGGATAAGAATGGGAACGTGCCGATCCTACTGAATTGTGGCGTGAAGCATAAGAACAGAATTATCGTCCTAAAGGTATCAGCTGATTTTGCAAAGTGGATTTACTTAACATCGGGAACAGGTGCTTACTACACAAGTGCAGTAAGGAACGTTGACAAACAAAATGTATTCGGAGTAACGGAATTATATGCGGATCATTTTCCGAACATGAGAATAGAACAGGAGCAAGCCAATGAATCGTAGCCAAACAATTATCATAACGGTCCTTGTAGTTATAACGCTGAGTTTACTATCCTATACAATTACGGATTGGGGGAATAAATAATTGAAAAGTAAATACGTGATTTACATCTTGTTAGCGATGCTTGCAGTGTCTTGTTGGGGATCAACGTACGTAATTTGGTCCCAATCAAAGCAAATTGAGCAGTTACAAGAACAGCTGCAGCATGAGCAGATGAAGTACAAGATTATTATCAATGATCCGTTAGTCAGGGATGCGATGGAAGCAGGAGGATGAATGATGGCATCAGATGAGACTAGTCAAAGGCTGCTTAATTGGTCCCGCGGATCAATTGAAGAAATAGTAAACAGTATATCGAATGCTTTTGGGCTATTCGGTGCATCAATGGATGAAGTTGTTCTAAATATTGAAATTAAACAATCAAGAGATCCACGGGTCAAGAAATATCATCAAATTTATCGTAGGACAAAGAAATCTAGAATCAAGAAAAAGCAGCTGAAGAAAATCAAAGCTTTCTTGTAAACGGGGGATGAATGATGGACTTTGCAGTAGCGATTTTTCTCGCAGTCGTAGCGACAGTGGTCGCAAACGTGATTTTTGGTAAGGAAGACAATAAGGAGGGCAAGTGATTGAGTAAGAATGATTCATTAATCAATGAGCTAGATAGAAAGTTTGCTAACTACCATGCATATAACAAAGAGATAGCTATTCGAAAAGAGGAGCTGAAGCTTCGAGAAGTCGATGAAAATATTGGTGGCGGTCGAAGTAATATCATTAGCAATCCGATTGAATCACAGGTAATAAAAGAAATGTCGGACCCGTACATTATGAATCGCGAGTTGTGGAAAAAGGCAGTTAAAGAAACTCTGAGCGATCAAAGTGCAGAGATAAGACAGTTGATTGAAACCAAGTACTGGGGCGAAGACAGTTGGATGGATTGGGTAAGCTTCGGCAAAAAGCATGGATATGCGAGAACGCCAATCTATCGTATTAGACAAAAAGTTTTACTCGACTTTGGCAGAAAGATCGGTGAAATCAATTAATTTGGGAAAGAAACGTGTAGTTTTCCCTGTGTCAATAGGGGTATAATAGTATTATCAGATATCGCTCACAAGCAGAAACGCAGATTGATACGTAAAAATCATTCTGTGGGCGGTATCATAGCTTTTCCGCGGAAACGGAACAAGCGAGCGACCTAGTATCGTGTATATAGCAACCTAAGCTAGGTAATGGTTGCAGTCACTGTGGCGGAAGTAGAAGACGTGAAGGATAAGAAGAAACCTATTAAGGAGTTATGCAATTCTGATTATGTTAGATAATCGTGAGTGGGGCAGTGCCACTCCAGTGACGTAGCAACCGAGGATTGTGGCATAGTGGGATATGGCGGCTCGAGATTGCGAGCGTGTAGGTTGCTTTAAATATAAGTCAATACTCTCATTCCCTTGTGGCAGACGTGTATCTGATATGAGAGTTTTATTAGTCACTCATTGCGAGTGGCTTTTTATTTTTGAGGAGGTGAAATTTATGAAAACTGGAATTTTCAAAACTAAGTATCGCACAGCTGAAGGACGATTCACATGCTCTTGGTTAATGATCCTAGGTAAATGTTTGTTTGTTAAGCATAAAAAAGCAGCCTGATAAAGGCTGCTTTGGAAAATGTTATTTTCTGTACGTAGTTTTTTCGCAGCTAGGACACGGTGGTAGCGTGTCTGTATGGTCATCTAAATGCACTTTTTGACCGCAATTTGTACAGGAATAAACACCTTTCCCTGGTTTTTCTCCAGTTTTGTAAGCCATTTTATCACCTCCGTTGACTTGATTATACCTCTATTAATTTTCTAATCAATAACTAAAGTGATATTATGTAAATATTTTTTCGGAATAAAATTTTGAATTTATAGAATAGTGAAATACATAGAACGAAGCGAGGTGGCAGACATTACTAAATGGACGGAACAACAGGTCAAACGATTGTCGGAATTGGCAAATGAAGGACTAACAAATATAGAGATAGCGCCTAAGCTGTCAGAGGAGTTCGGCAAAGAGTTTTCATGGCCAAGCGTTAGAAGTAAACGTGCCAGGTTGGGTTTGCCACCGAGCGAAAAGAATATGCGTGTTAAGCAATCGAGTGACCAATCAATCAAAGTAAATGAGCGTCATAATCCTGATGGAACAATCTCTCAAGCCGAGTTTGAAGTAAAGATGGCATTCTATCAGAAACGAAGTAAGACGCCAAAAGATATTCTTCTTTATAAGGGATATGATCCAGATGAGTGGGAGATATCTCAAGTAACCACCAATGAGTGGACAACCACTACAGCGGATATCCAGAAATGGAATCAGCAGTTGAAGTTTGTGGTTAAGCCAAAACATAAGGCATTCGATGTATCAGCATTCACTGATTCAATAGAGCCGGTAAAACTAACCGCAATCAAGACGGGCGAGAGAAACTTGTTCATCGGTTTGGCTGATTGGCATTTCGGCATTACTAAGCTAGAGGATTTACAAGATAAGCTAGCGAGAATGATTGAAGTTATCTCAAAAGGCTATAAGCAGATTGTTATTGGTCAGCTAGGAGATTTATTCCATAGCAGCCAAATTAAGAAGTCGGTCACGATGGCTGGCACACAGTTAGATGATGTGGACATGGAGCAAGCGATTAAAGACGCTCGCTCCTTTTTTGACGTGTTGATTACTGAGTGTGTGAGACATTCGAAGCAAGTGACTGTGGAGCACGCCGAAGGGAATCATAGCGGATCGATCGAGTATATGTTTCTCTTATACCTAGAAGCCAAGTATCCGGATATCCAAGTAAACTACCACAACAAATACCGACAAGCGTTCATGTTGGATAATGTGGCGATCATGATTACTCATGGGCAGTATGGCAAGCGGAAGGATTTGCCAATGTTGTTTGCTACTGAATTTAGCGATATATGGAGTAAGGCAACTACACGAGAGATAATCACTGGCCATTTTCACACGCAACAGACGAACGACTATCAAGGTGTGATCCATCGTCAGCTAGGGACCATTAAGCCGAATGACAACTATGAGATTGAGAACGGTTGGACGATGGGCAAGAAAGTATTGCAGCTGTTTGAATATGATAGCGAAAGGTTGAGGGTGACGTATGACATCTAAACCGAGTTATTACTATTACATCCAACTATCAGTAGGAATACTGAGGCATAAGAACATTCGACAAGCGGAGTTGAAACCAAAGCACACGTTGCTTGAATGCTATGCAGAGTTTGAAGATGATTATATCGAACGGCATAAGCTGGTGTACATTGGGCATGGCTGGAAGAGTGATCCGCATATTGTGGAGAGGTTAAGGAGGTATGGAATGTGAATGACAATCAACAAGAGTTTCTAAACTTGCTCAAGAAGATAAGGGAGGAAAAAGACATTGATCAGATAGGAGAATTATTCATGTCAGTAATAAGCATGTATGGATTGACTACTGATGAAGTATGTTCGATCAGTTATTACTTAGTTGATAGAACATTGCAGAGTACCAAGAATAAAGAACTATTGCAATCCGAGTTTGATATTGAAATAGATAAACTTAGTATTGATGGAAAGCTAGCGGTTATGAAAGCAATGGTATCAACATATGTAGACAAGGTGAGGAAAAATGGTACGGCCTAAGCGACTCGCTATAGTCAACGGCAAGAGAGTATTAGTTGAGTATGATAGTCGACGCGAAGAGTATCAAGAGTATAACCAAGATAGATGGAAACATCAGAATGACTTGATGAAGTTCTATAACTCTAAAGCATGGAGACAGTTGAGCAAGCTAGTATTGAATGAATACTATTATGTGTGTCGCATGTGTGGAGGAGATGCAACATTAGCAGATCATGTTGTTCCTGTTCGAGTCGATTGGTCCAAAAGGTTAGATAAAGATAACATTCAACCATTGTGCGAGTCATGTCATGCAGTAAAGACAAAAAAAGACAAAGAAATGTATGAAATATGAGTGGTTTATAGGTGGGAGATATTTTTGTGTACGGTACGAAAGTGGGGAATGACACCCCCTTATTTTTTAAATGGGGGTAGGTTTGTGGGGGACAAAACAACGCTGCTCTCTTCCGTGACCAAAATTCCCTTTTGAAGTGATTGGAGGTGTGGAAAATGGGCAGGAAACTAACATTATTGGATAACAATAAAAAGCACTTAACTAAAGATGAGGTTGAAGACCGTAAATCGGCTGAAAAGCTTGCTGGTGATGGATTGGTGGAAATGCAGATAACTGCACCTAACCACATGAACTCCATTGCTAAACAGGAGTATAAGCGAGTAGTCGGTGATCTGCAAAAGTTACCACTTAGAAATCTTGATAGGGCGATGTTGGAAAACTATTGTTTGTGGTATTCGGTGTTCAAAGAAACAAGTAAGAAATTGAATGAAGAAGGCATGACAATTGTTGAAGATGAAATGTCAGTAGAACATCCGCTTATCAAAACTTTAGAAAAGGCGACTAAAAACATCAAATCTACAGCAAGCGAGTTAGGATTGACAGTTGATAGCCGCCTTCGTTTGTATCTTCCTAAAAAGGACGAAAAGAAACAAACGATGTTTGATAAGTTTGGTTGAAACTATTTCTTTCGGTTCGTTTTTTGTTGTTGAGGCATTTTGCTTTCAATCATCGATGCCACAAGGTTTGTTAGAGGCCTTCCTATAGCTTCTTTATAATTAAAACCTAAAAGTTGCATTGTTTTTAAAGTGTCTTTGTTCAGCAGTTTAATAACCATTTCAATTGATTGTGCGTTTTCTTCAGCTTGAGGAACAAATTCAGACAATAAATCTAGGACGCTTTGGAGGGTATTTTGCAGATAGATAATATCTTCGTCACTGATAGTTACACTTTCGTATAAATCTTGATATTGATAAGCTATTCTTTCTAAGTCTTGCTTATCTTTTAGAAGACCATTTACAAGTTCCGAATATACTAGATTAACTTCTTCGATGGTCTTCTTTGTTCTGGCTTCCTTTATTCTTGTTTCGACGAAACCTAAGGTGTTATTCCCTGCTGTCCGCAATAAATCAGCAGATAATGCTGCAAGTTGAGGATCCATAATATCGCTTCCAATCTTTTTTTATACCAGTATACCATAAAAGGAGGGGTTTTAATGGTCGATTATCAAGCTATACCTGAAGAGTATAGAGACGATACCTACGCTTATGCGGTATTAATAGTTGAGCGAGCTATTGAATCTTGCAAGAAGGTCTATGATGCTTGTGTTCGACATTTAAAAGACCTCCTCAAGATTCCGAAAGCTAGTTGGAAATACAAATATGAACCGGAAGAAGCGTCAAAAGCTATTGAATTTCTTGAAATGCTGCCGGACGTTAAAACTGGCAAAACATATCCTTTAGCAAATTTTCAACGGTTTATCATCGGCAATATCTACGGTTGGCGACACAAAAAGGATAAAGCGTTACGTAGATTTAAACGAGCATTCATCAGTGTTGCTCGGAAAAATGGAAAAACGATTTTGATTGCTGGCATTGTGCTTTATGAATTTCTCTTTGGCAAAAATCCAGCAATGAGCCGCCAAATTTTTTGTACGGCCAATGCGAAAGACCAAGCGAAAATTGCTTTTGAAATGGCCCGTAAACAATTAGATGCATTACGGGCTAAGTTTCCTGAGATCCGTAAGGCGACTAAGCGCGTGAGAGATCAACTGAAAAATCTCAATGATGAATCCTATGTGACCTATCTTTCGAAAGAAACGGGCGCTATCGATGGTTTTGAACCATATGTGGGCGTATTTGACGAGTATGGTGCAAGCAAAACCAACGAGATGATGGAATTGATTGAATCTGGTCAAGGGCAATTAGACAATCCGCTAACATTGATTATTTCCACGGCCAACTTTGATTTGAATGTTCCAATGTATCAAGTTGAGTATCCGCGGATGGCGGATATTTTGGCAGGGAAAATCGAAGACGAAGAACAATTCGCGTATATCGCCGAACAAGAAGCTTTAGATGAGATAGAAAAGCCTGAATTATACATTAAAAGCAATCCTATTCTGGTTGTTGAAGGTTTGAAAGAGAAAATGATGGGTTACCTAAAGAAACGGTGGAAGACTGCTAAAGAAACAGGTAATACTATCAAAGTAATGGTTAAAAACTTCAACATGTGGACCCAATCGAGTGAAGAGTCCTATCTCTCTGCTGAGCACTGGAAGAAAGCGTTAATTGAAAAACCTGATATAACCGGACGGAAAGTTTGGGTCGGAGTTGATGTTGGTCGTACAAGTGACCTGTTCAGTATTTCATGGGCAGTTCAAATGGGCGACTATTTTTATGTGGATTCATTTTCTTTTGTAGCTACAAAGTATGGACTTGCCACAAAAGAAAAACGCGACGGAATGAATTACACAGACTTACAAGCGAAAGGCGAATGTAAGATCACCGACTTGGAAAGTGGAGTTATTGATTATGACGAAGCTTATGAGTGGCTAGAACACTTTATTTATGACAACGACTTGGAAGTGCAGTGTATAGCTTACGATCCGCATCAATACGGACACATTCTCACGTCTATCGAGAAGAATCATCCAGATTGGCAACAAGTCGAGATAAGACAAGGCACCATGACCCTAAACATGCCAACAAAACAATTTAGAGATGATGTAATTGATTTGAAAGTCAGACACAGCGGCAACCAACTATTAACTGCAGCAATCAATAACGCTATTACCAAAACTGATAATAATGGCATGCGGATCGATAAGAATAAAAACGGGAATAAAATTGATCCAATTGATGCGTTATTAGATGCTTATGCGATGTGCTATACAGAGTTTCAAACTGGTGGATACTGGACAGATGAAATGATTTTAAGCGGAGATTTTGGGTTTTAGGAGGTTACCATGAGTAAACTATTTAAATGGCTATTTTTAAACATTCATACATTACTATTATTTGTCGGTATTGCTTTTATAGCTATATCGGCTTTTTTGTACTCTGTGATTGTCGGTTTTCTTGTGCTAGGTGTATGTTGCATAGCTACTAGTTTAATTATCAACAAATCAATGGGATAACTGATCTTAACTAGAAAGGAGGTGGAAAAATGGTATTTTTTCAACCGCTTGGATCAACAGAACAGCAAGTGAAAGAAATGCTGTACGATACACCAGCCGCAAATTCATATGTCGGTATCAAAGGGCTCAAGAATTCAGATGTGTTGACTGCAACGACAATTATCGCTGGTGACATAGCAAGGTTTCCGATTATCAAAAAAGATTTAGACGGTAACATTGTTCAAGACGAAAAACTGAATTATTTAATGAATGTCCGGTCAACAAGCAAGATTACGGCTCATGTTTGGAAATTCGCTATGGCCGTGAACACAATTCTGTGTGGAAATAGCTATTCAAGGATTTTGCGTGATCCAGTAACAGGAGAGCCTTTGGAATACGAGTTCTATCCACCCTCTGCAGTTGTAATTGAATCGGATGATAATTTTGAATCGTTTTATTACATGTTTTACCCATTAAACGGAAACAAACAGATACGATGCGAGCCAGAAGATGTGATTCACTGGAAGTTTTTCAGCCACGATACTATATATGGTCGTTCTCCCTTACTATCGTTAAATGATGAAATTAATCTACAAGATTCTGGTATTGCAACATTGCTGAAGTTCTTTAGAGATGGTTTTTCGAGTGGGATATTAGAAATGAAAGGCGCTAAGTTGTCTGGTGAAGCTAGAAAAAAAGCTAGACAGGAATTTGAGAAGTCAAGAGAAGGATCAACAGGTGGAAGTCCTATAATTTTAGATTCAACTATGGGGTACACACCGCTAGAAGTTGATACAAACGTTCTGGGGCTGATCAATTCAAACAATTACTCAACAGCCCAAATTGCTAAATGCATGCGTGTACCAGCGCATAAACTAGCTGTAACGAACCCCAATCAATCGGTTAAGCAGCTGAATGACGATTATATTCTAAATGACTTGCCTTATTACTTCAATGCAATAACATCTGAACACCAGATGAAGAATTTTAGTGACGAGGACAGGCATAAATATACTTTAGAATTTGACACTAGGTCCGTAACTGGCATGAATCCGGAAGAAGCATTGAAGCTTTATAATGGCGGTGTAATAACTGGAGATCAAGCACTAATGTACATGGGCAAATCACCAACAGATGATAAGGATATGCAACGCAGAAAATTCAGTTTGAACTATGTTTGGGCGGATAAAGCGGAAGAGTATCAAGTGAACAATAAACAACGAAAGGCAGGTGATGAGGATGAAGAAAACGGAAGTTCGTCAACTGACAACGAAACTCGAATTGAGAACGTTGGAGAATGAAACAGAGGTTATTGAAGGGTATGCATTAAAGTTTGATAGATGGTCAGATACTTTAGGGTGGTTCTATCCTTTCCGTGAAAAACTAGAACCTGGATGCTTAGATGATGCAGACACAAATAATGTAGTAGCATTATTCAATCATGATCAATCACAAATCTTGGGTAGAACTGGTGTCAACTTAGATTTAAATGTGGATAATATCGGGTTAAAATTCCGAATTAAACCTACAAATACGACGCTATCGAATGACTTGATAGAAAATATCCGTTCTGGAGTGATTAATCAGTGTTCTTTTGCTTTTACAATTCCTGACGAAGAAGGTGCAGAAGAGTGGCGAGAGAACAAAGAAACAGGCGTTTATGAGCGTTATGTTCGCAAAATAGACAAATTATACGATGTTTCAGTGGTTACTACCCCTGCTTATCCAGATACAGAAGCGGTAGTAGGAGCTAGAAGTAAAGAAATTGTCGAAGAATTGAGAAGCCATCCTAAAAAACAGGAAATCCAACGGATGCTTGTCGAATTAGATAAAGAAGAAATTTTAAATACATTATAAGAAAAGTCATTTCAATTGAGGAATGGCTATTTTTTATACCAAAAAACAAGGAGGACAAACAATGTTTGAAGAAAAAATGACGGAGATTCGCTCTCTCATCACAGAAAAAGAGGGAAAAGTCGAAGCTCTAGCAACAGAGATTCGTGGGTTGCTGCAAGAAGAAAAATTGGACGATGCGAAAGCCAAAAAAGAGGATCGTGAAGCGTTGAAAGCGGAACTTGTTCAGTTGCGAGAAAATCTTTCGCTTTACGAAGAACAGAAAGAAGGTAAAGAAGTGAAAGAAACTAAACGATCAAAAGAAACGCCACAGCAAAAAGAATATCGCGACTCATTGAATGAGTTTATCCGCTCAAAAGGTGAAAAACGCGAAGGGGTAAACTTCAAAGACGGTGAAGCTGTTGTTCCAGCCGAATTTTTAAATGTCCGTGCTGCTGCAGATGACGGCATTGTTAAGACTGATGTGGGCGTGACAATTCCTGAATCAATTTCTTACAATCCGCAACTAGAAGTTAAAACGGTAACTGATCTGAAGAAATTCACTAACACTTTTCAGGCGACCACAGGAAGCGGTAAATATCCTATTCTTAAAAAAGCAACTGCTCGTTTGAGTACTGTGGCTGAGTTAGAAGCAAATCCTGCTTTGGCTAAACCAGAATTTGAAGAAGTTGATTGGGCAGTACAAACTTATCGCGGCGCTATTCCATTGTCTAATGAATCTATTCAAGATTCTGCAGTTGACTTAGTAGGGATCGTGGCACGTAATGCAAACGAACAAAAATTAAATACTACAAACTACGCAATTGCGAATGTATTGAAGACTTTCACTGCTGCACCGATGTCTACATTGGATGACTTGAAAAAAATCATCAATGTGTCTTTAGACCCAGCATACAACAAAGCGATCGTTGCCACTCAATCTTTCTATAATGTGTTAGATACATTGAAAGACGGAAACGGACGGTATTTACTGCAAGACTCAATCATTTCTCCAAGTGGTAAAACATTGTTGGGTATGTCAGTGTTCGTTATTGAAGATACACTGTTTGGTGCTGCAGGAAATACCTCGGCATTTATCGGTGACTTGGGACGTGCGGTATTGTTTGCTAACCGTGTTGATGTAACTGTACGTTGGGTTAATCACGATATTTATGGACAATACTTGCAAGTGGCAACTCGTTTTGACACTAAAAAAGCTGATTCAAACGCTGGTTACTTTGTAACTTATACAGCGCCTGTTGAGGGTGGTTCGGGGGAATAATGGCACCTCTCGTAGCAGAGGTGAAACCAGATAACAGTTGGCTTAAATCTGATATTCAAAAATGGTTAGATGAACGCGGTATTGCTTATGAAACAACTGATACAAAGGCAATTTTATTGGAAAAGGCAGGTGATTAGATGAATTATTCGGAACTGATTAACGAAGAGCAATTAAATCAGATCAAAATATATTTAAAAGTAGATATTGACTACGAAGACGATTTGATTAAAGAGTTTTTAGATGCCGTTGCTTTAGAATTAGTAGATGCGATTGATTCCTCTAAAATACCAGCTGATTTCATTGATGACCCTAGATTTCATCTAGCAGTTAAAAAGCAAGCTAAAGAAGAATATGAGCATAGAGGTTTAACAGCAGATACGATGCGCTACACACTTGCTAACGGTGTAGACAATATCATTCATCAACTTCGTGTGAAAGGAGTTGTTTTGGATGATAACACGCAAACTCAACGAACGGATTACATTTTTTGAACGGAAAACAAAAAAAGATGAAAATGGAGATTCTTATCAAATAGATGAGGATCTCTTTTCTTGTTGGGCTGAAGTTGCTAAATCAACTACTAAAGAATTTAGGAATCTTTCGAACGATAAAATTGAAGACCTTAAAAAAAGGCGTAACAAAAAGACGCTTTATTTGAGATTTAGAACAGACATAGCTTCTGAGATGTTAGTTAGGTGGAGGACTCATGAGTACAAGGTGATAGACCTTGAAGAAGACTGGCAGTCAAAAGATATGCTGATGGTAACTGTGGAGGTGGTCGAATGACAACAGGCTTAGAAGAAATACTTTCTAACATTCACAAGTTGCAGGTTAATAACAAACGAGTTGCTCGTGAAGCTGTTACGGAAGCTGCTGAACTATTTGCGGATAATTTAGAAGCCAATACCCCAACCGATGAAGGCGAAATGGCTAACGATGTCCAGATAACTGGCTTCAAAGGTGGCGCTCAAGGACAAATTGAGAAGGATATCGGCTACGGGAAATCAACTGGTTATCGTGTTAAATATCCCGATGACGGAACTATTCATCAGAGACCGCAAAACTTTAAAGAGCATACCATTCAACAATCAACTCAACCCGTTAAGGAGATCTATGTTAAGAAGATACAAGAGGGGTTGAAGCTATGAACATTGAAACTAGAGTGTATAAGCTTCTAACAGCAAGCGATATACCTAACCTTTTGAATTCTATTCGCGGATCAGTAATACCCGAAGAAAATGGAATCTGGAAACACGATATTCCAGAAACGTTCCGTAAAAAAGAGTTAGCGCCCTTCATTAGAATTAATCCAGTGTATGAAGGTGACTACGAATATTCGGATGACAGTGCGATGTCTGAAGAGCAGAGAGTTCAGATATCTTACTGGTGTAAAACAGATACGCAGGCTTATCAAATTAAACAGATGTTAGATGATGTTTTGAAAAGCAATGACTTTACAAATTATACAGCAAATGAAACCCCGAGATATAAAGACACCGATATTGACCTGCTGATTAATCACAGGAAGTATCGGTTTTTTGATTGGGAATCTGAGGAGGAAAACAAATATGGCAACAAGAACAGTAAAAATTGGGTTAGATAATTGGGAAGTGGCTACACTCGATGATGCAGACAAAGTAACGGGAACACCTACTGTTATCCCTGGACTAACATCTGCACAATTATCAATCACTATTAATAGTGCAAACTTTCAAGCAGATGATGGTTTGTGGGCAGTATTAGACGGAGGTATTTCTGCAATGCAGTTGACGATCGGTAATGCCGACTTGAAGTCTGAAGCAAAAGCAGTTTTACACGGATTGACATTGGAAGATGGAATGGAAATCTATACATCTGATATGACGATCCCTTATGTAGCAACTATCTTCCGTTCTCGGTTAAATACAGGGAAATTCGTATGGTTCGGACTTGCTAAAGGGAAATTTGTACCTGGTGGGTATGATTTGAATACACGTGCCGAAACGCCTTCTGGACAACCAGATTCCTTAGTAGGTAATTTTGAGCCACGCGCTGATAAAGTGACACACATTATTACTAGAGAAGATAATGCGGATTTTGATATTGCTAAATTCCGTGCGAAAATTTTTCAATTAGCAGCTGGTGGCGGTGAATAGAGGGGGCGAAAGCTCTCTCTTTTTTATTTGAGGAGGTAAAAAATGGTTGAGATTAAGCTAACAATCGATGGTAAAAAACAAACATTCAAAAAAAAGGAATTCACTATACGTGACAATATGCTTGCTATAAAGCACCAAATTGTTGCAACTGAATTTTATGCAGATGAAAAGAATACAAATGATCCCGAAGAGTATGAGAAATTACAAGTCAATTTTGCTAAAACGATTTCTCAAATATTTAACAATGAATTTACTTATGAACAACTACTTAACGGGCTGGCAGTGAAAGAAATGAGTGTTTTGGATCAAATTTATATCGAAGCTTTAGGTGGAGAAATTGAGGATAAGGACGAAAAAAAGTCATTGATCCAGTAACTCCAATCGAAGCGTATCAATCTATTAAAGGAATGGTTCAAGGATTGATGAAGGCAGGATACAAACTACCAGAAGTATTAAATATGACGCTAAAGGATCTCGAACTCTTCAATGAGATTCTCGACGAGTCGTCAGAAGAGAGTGAGCTAACAGAAGACTTCTTGGACCTATTGATGTAGAAAAGGAGGATAAAATGGCAACAAATTTAGGTAATTTAGCAGCAACTGCCAGTCTGAATATAGATCCCTTTCAACAATCAACAAGGGTACTTGAAACGCAAATGCGTTCTATTGATAGAGCGTTAAAGGCGCAAGAAACTGCATGGAAAAACAACTCTAAAAATGTTAATGCTCAAAAGGCGCAATATAATCTTACTGGGAAAGCAATTCAAAACTATTCAGCGCAGTTAGAAAAGCAGCGTGAAAAGTATGAAGGATTGAAGTCGGAAATTGGAAATTTTAACCAAGCGACTGCTGACCAAAAAACGCAACTACTAGCAGCGGAAGCAGCAGTAAATAAAACGGTTGGACAGATTGAAACCTTAACTGGTAAGTACAATGAATTAGGAAAACAAATCGCAATCAGTGAATCGAATTGGACTAAATCTGGTAAAGTGCTTGAAGAATTTGGCTCTAAGACTTCAAAAGTTGGTGATGGTCTTAGTAGTTTTGGCACAAAAATGTCAATAGGAGTTACCGCTCCAATAGTGGCAGGAGTTACAGCAGTCACAAAAGCAGCTATTGATTGGGAATCGGCGTTCGCAGGTGTAAAGAAAACAAACGACGAAGTAGTTGATTCAAATGGAAATGTTGTCTACTCATATGCTGATTTAGAAAATGGACTACGTAATTTAGCAAAAGAATTGCCGTCGAGCCACAAAGAAATCGCTTCTGTTGCAGAAGCAGCCGGCCAATTAGGCATTCAAACAGAAAATGTTGTGGGCTTCACTAAAACCATGATTGATTTGGGAGAATCAACAAACATGGGAGCAGAAGAAGCGGCTACAGCACTTGCTCGACTAGCTAATATTACTCAATTACCTCAAGATCAGTTTGATCGTCTTGGATCTGCAATAGTCGATTTAGGGAACAATTTTGCTACCACTGAATCTGAAATTACAGCAATGGCTCTTAGATTAGCTGGGGCAGGCTCGATAGTCGGATTGTCGGAAGCAGATATTTTAGGATTGAGTGCAGCTCTTAGTTCTGTTGGAATCGAGGCTGAAGCTGGAGGATCCAGCATATCCAAACTGATGATAAACATGCAGTTAGCCACTGCTAAAGGTCAAGACGCATTTAAAAACTTACAGGAAGTTGCTGAAAGAAACGGGATCGCCTGGGAACAAGTTGAACAAGCGGTTGCAAATGGTGGTAAAGAATTAAAAAATATGTCTAATACTTTGGGATTAGGTAACAAGGGGTTAGCTGAGCTATACAAGAATGCGGATGATGCAAAATCCTCTTTGGAAGACTTTGCATATGTAGCTGGTATGTCTGGTGATGACTTTGCTAAGGCATTCCAAGAAGATGCTGTAGGTGCAATAGGTAAGTTCATTGAAGGCTTGTCTCATGCAGAAGAAAAAGGGACTACAGCAATCGAAATGTTAGACAACATGGGAATTACGGAAGTTCGATTGCGTGATGCGTTACTTCGGGCCGGTGGTGCAAGTGAACTTTTCGGGGATGCAGTGGATAGATCGAACAAAGCTTTCGAAGAAAACACGGCGTTATCTGAAGAAGCTAGAAAACGTTATGAAACTGTTGAGTCACAACTAAGCACACTAAAAAATGAAGTTGTTGACATTGCAATTGAATTTGGTGGTCCATTCTTGCAAGCTCTTAGAGACGGTATACAGGCAGCTAAACCTCTTTTACAAACAGTAGGGGATCTAGCGAAGAAATTTAGTCAAGCAAATCCAGAAACTCAACAAGCAATTATTAAGTATCTCGGTTTAGCAGCGGCAATTGGTCCGGTTTCAAAAGTGATGGGTGGCTTTTTGAAAATAGCAGGTGGAGGCATTTCTACGATAGGCAAATTCAGTCAATGGATAGGCAAATTATCTGGAAATGCAAAAGCAAGCGAAGTTGCCCTGAAAATTGCTGAAGATGGAACTGTTAAAGTAGTTAATGCTATGTCAACAGGCACACAATCAGTTGGGTTGTTTAGCAAGTTAGTGGCAGGAGCGACAAAAAGTGTTTGGGGATTCAGCGGTGCCCTTGGATTGGTTACTTCCCCACTTGGTATCGCAGTGGCTGCTATCGCTGCCGGAGCTTTTGTCTATAAAACTTGGGGAGAAGACGCATTAGATTCTGCAAGAAAAACACAACGATGGGGAACCGATGTTTCTGATGAAACTGAAAAAACTCTAGAGAAGGTTAGAGAGTTTTCTTGGAACAGTTCCGATATGATGGGCAGCTTTGATGAAAGTGTCAATGCAAGTGCAAAAAATGTTGAAGAACAGTTTGGAGCAATGCAACAAACTATCTCAGATACAGTGGAGGAAATTAACAAAAAGAACCAAGAAATAATTGAAAGCCTTCCCGAAGAACAACAGGGTCAAGCTCAAAAGAATGCTGAAGAGATTGAAAAAATTAATCAGCAGGTAGTTGAAGCAACGCAATCTATGACCAACAGAGTAGTTGCTATTTACAAGAAACACAATGGGGATGTATCTCAATTTACCATTGCTGAAAAAGAAATGGTACTTTCAGCTAGAGAATCTATGATTCAAACAGAAGTTAACCTTCTGGAAATGTCTGGCGAAAAGAAAAAAGCTGTTATGCTTGCTATGGGAACGGACATAAACCAGATGAATATGAAGCAAGCTGGTGAATATGCTCAATATTTAACTGAGGCTGTCCAAAAAAGTAATGAAAGTTATGACAAGCAAATTGCAAAGCAAAAAGAGGCATTAGAAGCTGGACTTATTTCTCAAAGTGATTATGCAGCTAAAGTAACCGAGATACAGACCAACCACGATCTGTCTACGCAAGCTTTTGCAGACAAACTGTATCAGTATTACAAGAAAATGGGCGATGTAGATGCTGATGTAGGTAAGGTACGATTAGCATTCCAAGACTTGGGATTAAACTATGATGAAGTAGCGGCAAGAGCTGAATCAGCCACAGAGACTATGATTGATAAAAATTCTATTCTTGCAAAATCAACTCAAGATATGTCAAATGAAGCTATCATTGCAAATGAGCAATGGAATAACATGGTTTTCGATCCAAAAACAGGAGAAATAAAGTCAAATGCGAAGGAAATTATTGCAGAAGCTTTTAGCAGTGAAGAGGGTTGGAACAATTTAGAATTCATTCTAAAAAATGCGAATTTGACTTCTAATGCACGTGCTGAAGTGGCTATTGCAACTGGAGAAGCAGGTAAATGGAATGAACTTAATCTTGATCAGAAATATATTCTGGCAAATGGCGATCAAGCTTTAATTGCTTTTTATGATGCAATAGATGCTAATGGGCAGTGGAATGAATACGAATCTGTTGTAAAGATTATCGGGGCGAATAACACACAAGCTATTCAAGCTATTTTTGAATCAAAAGAAAATTTAAAAGCTTGGAACCAACTTTCTCCAGAGCTCAAAGACATTATCGTCAATGATAAAGCTAGTGACAAACTTATTCCAGGAACAAATCTTTATAACGAATGGTTGCGACTTCCTGACAGTTTGAAAAATATCAAAATCAATGCAGATACCTATGGTGCAACTTTAGCCCAACAAGCAATCAATAGTGTAAATGATAAGAATGTCTATATTAGAGTGCATTATCAAGGTAGAGATACAGGTCAAACCGCTATAAGAGCAACAGGAGATCCTTATTTTCAAGGAGGCCCGGTTTGGTTAGGTGACGGAGGTAAAGCGGAACCTTATTTGACTCCACAAGGTCATTTTGGTATTTCTCCTGCCGATTGGACAATGTACAACTTACCGAGAGGAACTAAGATCTGGCCATCGGTTCAAAAAATGATGGAGACTTTACCACGCTATGCAAACGGAACAAAGTTCGATGACACAAACATTTCTCGAATCGGCAATATTTTTTCACCCAATAAATATGGATCCACACACGAATCTAATGTGACAATCAAGTTAGATCAAATAATTGGACTACTGAACAGTATATTGAATAAAGAGCTAAATTATAATTTTGAAGGAATTATACAGCTCGAAGATAAGCAAAAAGTTGGTAGATGGTTAGCACCTGTTTTGAGAGCCATAGAAAAGAATTCTACTACAATTCAGATGATAAAGGAGGGAAAGTAAATTTGAAAAAAATTATCCAATTTAACGATAAACAATTAGAAGTTGATAGTTTGAAAACAACAATTAAGCCGATTGTCACAATAAACAATAATCTTTTAAACAAGACAAATTCGATTGTTAAAAAGATTGGAAATTATGAAAGCAGCCCCAAAATTATCGTTTTATCTTTCCCCTTACAGCATCAAAATAAAAATAATACCATCGAGAAGATCGGTTCTTTTTTTTACACTGAAGATGTTAAGAGATTAGTTAATCCTAGAGATGAATCCAAGTTCTTTTTAGCAAAGTTAGAGGGAGAAATAGAGTATAACGAAGATGGAAATATAGTATATTGTACTGTTAGTATGGTAGTTCCTGAAGGTGTGTCTAGATCTATTGATATAACGGCTGCTCCTTTTGAAGATTCAACAGAAGGTAAAATTGCGACAATCAAAAATAATGGAACTTTTAACACAACTGTAGATTTCAATGTGAACTTTTTGTCAGATGCTAATTCAATTGCGTTTGTGTCTGGTGAAAAAGTGTTGCAGTTGGGATCTGCAGAGGTACCTGATTCTAGCGGAGAAGTACCCAAAACAGAGCTTGTTTTAAAAGATCAGATGACTAGTTCCACTAGCGCTCAGTGGAACATTAATCAAGCTAGAATTCGTCGTAATGAAAGCGCAGGAGATCATACTTCAAAACGGATGGGAAGTTTAAAGTATGATTCAACTGGTACATGGGTCAATAGTACAGGTAGCGTTACTGATGAAGACAAGTTTTGGCATGGCCCATCAATAAGTCGAGATATTATTGAAATGGAAAACTGGGAAGTTTGGAGCGCAGTTACCTTTAAATCTACAGGGGGAGGAAAATCGGAAGCTGCTCAAGAAGGTTTAATGGAAATTAATGTACTGGATGAGGATAACAACTTCTTAATGGGGTTGCAATTGATGGATGGATATCCTTCTCTCGATAAAGTTAGTTGGACATTCTTCATTGGAGACAACGTAGTTGATTGGGGTTATTTTCCAAGCAGTGTAATGAAATCTGGGGGTGGATTTTACGGACAAGTTATCTTCAAAAAAGTAGACAACAAATTTAGTTTTAAAATTGCACGAGTGTCAAACAACAAGGAGACCTGGAGAGTAACTAGAGAAACTGTAAACAACACAATTGCTACGCTCTCAGCTAAGCGGGTGTCATATTATATGGCCACCTACGGAAAGCAACCTGCTTATAATATGGGGGTTAGTTTCTGCCAAATCAAAAAGATTAATTCTTTAGACCCGCTAAATGTGCCTTTAACGTTTTACGAAGGCGACTATCTGCAGGTTATTGATAACAAGATTTACTTGAATAGTGTTTTATCTGGAGACTATAGGGTTGTCGGCAGTAGCAATGTATTTACGGTGGATGCTAGTTCAACAACACCAATCTATTGCGTGACAGATGGAGATGTAACTGCTACTGCAGAAATTAGGGAGCGATTCGTATGATATTACACTTTTTGGACAAACAAATGAATCATATAGAAACAGTGGACACTTCCTATCAGATGAATACAATTATTTCTGAGCTTTTTATTGAAAAAGAATTAGTTAATGGTACTGCTATTCATACTGCGAGCTTTGATATTTATAAAACGAGTGATATTAGTGAGAAGTTAAATCTTGGAAAATTTTTAATCGTTGATGACTTAAAAATTTTAATGGTCATCATGGCAGAATCAGAAGAAACTGAATATGTTAGACCAGTGACTTGTTATGATTTAGGTGTGTCACTTAGAAACGGTAGTGCAGTAATGATTGATTCAAGAGATGCACAATATATTGATTATTATGTCAATCGAGAAATTGCTCAGACGGACTGGGAGATAGGTAGAAATGAGCTTGGAACAGATATTAAGAAGATAGGAACCTTTTCTGAAGAATCACCACTTTCTCGTTTGCAATCGATATGTGAGTTATTTAACTGCGAGATGTCTTTTAGATATGAGTTTTCAAATCTAAAAGTGACAAAAAAATACATTGATATCTCGTATAGCATCGGTGTCGATCGATCAAATGATATTCATTATTCTGGAGAAGATGTAGTTTCAATTAGTAAATCATCAGATATCTATAATTTCTTTTCAGCGATTAGAGACCAAAATCAGGGATTCAATGACTTGGTACTAGACGATGGTAGATTTTTTACTATGAAAGGTGAGTCAATTATTTATGATCGCCAATCAAATACAGAATATGGGTATTCTAATACATCTAAAGACGTGTTTACTAGTTATACATTTGGTAATTTTTCTTCAAGTGATGAATTGAGTCCACAAGAAAGATATAAGCAGGGTTTGGATTTATTAAAAGCAAGCAACAGTCCGACCTTAGAAGTTACGGTAAACCATCTTTTTGAGATGGGTGATTTAGATGTTGGAGATACAGTCATCTACATTGACGAAGAATTCAAACCAGCATTAAGGGTAAAAGCAAGGGTCAAAAAGATTACTATGAATGATGATCAAACAAAAAATGAGGTGGAATTAAGCAACTATGAGCTTCTGCAAAGTCAGATTTCATCTGATGTCATTGCCCTTCAACAGCAACTTGCACCGCCAAAAGATATCTATCTAGTTAAGATATCGTCAGATAGTCCAACATCGATTAAAGATAATGTAGGCAACATTACACTTACAGCGACGGTCTATCACAATGGTAGAGATATTACACCTAAAGTGAATAAGGATACTTTTGTATGGACGAAGCAAAATGAGCAAGGCATTCACGACGAGCGGTGGGAAGCGAATGCTAAGGGAAGTCAAGTTGTCATTCCCAAAAATAGTATCTCAGAAAAAACAGATATCATAAAATGCCAAGCTGTTGTATTCGAAACACCTGGTGTACAAGCAATCTACTTTATAAATGGGTTAAAGTCAGTCACTAACGATGTTTTGCGGTATATCAATAAGGAAATGATTGTAAGTGCATTTATCACTGATATACATTTCGCAACTGACACAGCTATCCGTGATGATTTATCAAATTATGGTATTTCTCATCGACATGTAGATAATGTGGTTGCTTTTAGTAAAAATATTGCTCTAGATTATATTGTTGGTGGAGGAGACTTGATTGACGGTAGCACTTACAATAAAACATTAGCTAAGAGAGACTTAACAAATATTGTATCAAGAATGGGAAACGCAGATTGTCCTTATTTTTCGATTATTGGAAACCATGAATTTAATTCATGGGGAGATGGAAGATCAGGTGGGATTCTTAAAAAAGTGAATGCTTATCAAATGAAAGACCCAAGCAGCACCTTGTTTGTTGGAAAGTTAAAAAATGTTCTAACGATGAGTGAGTTATATCAGGCAATGATTCGTCCATCAACAATATTCTCAATAAATGATAGTGGAAAAGGCTATTACTATTATGATGTTCCTGATAAAAATTTTCGTGCGATATTTCTTAACTCAAGCGATATTCCGTTAACCCTCGATGTGGATGGATATGCAAAGTACAACCCTATTGGTGTTTCTGGTTATCGCCAAGAACAAATTGACTGGTTGAAAAATGTTTTATTAAATACACCAACATCAATGACAGTTGGCGTGTACCAGCATTTTCCATTCGGAAGAAGATATGATGCAAACGATAATAGTTATCCATATAATTATGAAATGATTGATGGTTTGTTATCGGCTTTTAAAACTGGAGGCAGTTTTACTAGAACCTATTCAGATAATGTAGATTTTCAAGCAAGTGTTTCCGTCAATTTTAATGGGCGAAAGGGAACAGTTGCTTTTTTGATGCACGGACACACTCATAAAGATCGAATTTTGCTTGGAGAAGATGGTATCCATAATGTGTCGACTGGATGTTCAGTTAGTCGCCCAAAACACGATATGCTAGATCGTTCAATCGGAACATTGAGTGAAGATTTATGGGATGTTGTAGCTGTTGATACAAAGAATAGAAAAGTAAAAATGTTTCGGTTTGGTAGTGGAGAGGATCGAGAGTTCTCGTATTAAGGAGGGAATATTTTGGCTATAGTTGAAGATCAAATTAGTTTCGCACGTGTAGAAGATGGCGAAGATGGAAGAGGAATTAAAGGGACACCTGTCTCAACTTATGCACAATCAACAAGTGGTACGACTCCGCCAACTACATGGTCAGATACTAGACCAAATGTGCCAGCTGGACAGTATCTTTGGACAAGAGTTGTCACAACATATACAGACGACACAACATCAGAAACCCAAACACCTACATTAATGGGAAAAGAAGGAACACCCGGCCTAGGTATTAAATCTAAGTCTATTAGCTATGCAATCGGTACAAGCGGAAACACACCACCAACTAGCGGTTGGCAAGAGTCGATTCCTAATGTATCAGCAAATCAATATCTTTGGACAAAAACTACACTTGTTTATACTGATGACTCAAAAACAGAGGCCTATTCAGTTGGGAAGATGGGGGCTAATGGCGCAGATGCCAAACTTCTTTATATAACTGCATCAGCAGAGAATATGGTATTTAATGCTGACGATACACCAAAAACAACACAGACGATCAATATAACAGCAAAGCTCCAAAACGCTACTGGAACAGCGACGTTCGCTGCTATTCCCTATATCGGCAATACAGCACAAGCTGCTATTACGTTAGGCGGAAGTGGAAATACAAGAACCTTAACAAGTGCACAATGGACGAACAAAAACTGGACCTTAATTGCCATCACTGCCACTTTAGATAATCTAAGCGATACGTTAAGTATTGTAAAAGTAAAGGATGGAAAAGAAGGCGAGGATGGGCAAGATGCTCATATCTATCAAGCATACTCATGGAGTCAAGAAGGTACTGATCGATTTACTATTCCATATCCAAATGAAAACTTAGCGATTGGTACATCAAACAGTGATAAAGAAGTGGTCGTTTTTGGATGGGATAGATATTTTCCCGATACGTTTAGAGATTTTAAGCACGGGGAGAAAATAACAGCACGAATTTGGCTTGCTCCTCAAAGTTATGAAGTTTCGGTTATGATTCATGAAAGGTACGCAGATTCAACATATCGCCAAACGAGAGGTAATATTATTAAACCAGGTGAAAGTGGTTATTCTACTGTAACTGTAACTGTTAATGTACCTGAAGGTAAGAAATTAAATTATATTCAATATAGTATTAGACACAGTTCAGGAACTACTCCAGAAAATAAGGTTATTTATCGGGAGAATAAGGTCGAGGCAAGTGATAAAGCCACAATTTATACCCCGTCTCCCGAAGACGACTTTATCAATGCATATCCTTCCTATATAGGAACTTACACAACATTTGATGATGTCCAATCCACAAATCCTGCTGACTATACCTGGCAACGATTCATGGGGAATCAGGGGAAAGATGGCGAGGATGGGATAAGTATTATAGGGGTTGAAGTACAGTATGCTCAAACTACAACATCGACTGAACCCACTTCGGGCTGGTCTTATACACGTCCTACACCCATACCTGGTCAATATTTATGGACAAGAACACGAAATAAATTTTCTGATGGTACATTTGGTTCGTGGGCAACATTTCCAACTATGATTGGCAGAGATGCAATCGTTGTTTCAGAAATCGCACCTGCTAATCCATCAATTGGTACCCTGTGGCAAAAGCCTAGCGATCCAAACGTACAAAAATGGAACGGTACGAAATGGGAGAATTGGGGAATCGCTCCAGAAAATATTGTAGCGGATAATCTGGTGGTTAAAGATGGTAGGTTTGAAAAACTTGTAGGGGCTGAATTAGAAAGTGGTACGATTACCAATTCTTTTGATTTTTGGGATGGGAGCTTAGTACCGAATACTAGTGCTCAGATGTGGCGAAGAGGAAAAACCACTATAAAAAATGCGGAAGTCACTACTCTTTGGGAAGACTACAACAAAAGCACGGGGGTAAAAGTCAAAGAAGGTGGCGTTATACATGATTCTGATGGAACATCTGTATACATTAATGATCCATCTAATTTCAATCAAACAGCTTCGTATAGGTCCTCAGGGATTCTTTTGAGGGATTCTCGTGTTCCTAGCAATGTATCAGGTTCTTTCCTGTCTTATAATGATTTATTGATTTATCCTGCTACTCCAATTCCAGCAGCTTCCGGGTGGTCAGCATATGCAACTTCCGGAGCTAACCAGCCGATGGCAGTTAGATATGGAAGAAGTGTTAGATTAACCGGTGCGTTCAAGAATAATACAACTTTGCCGAATACTAACGAAACTTACAAGATAGGTACTCTCCCTGTAGGTTTACGACCTTCAACTCAAGAAAAGTGGTTGGCAAAAGGCGCAGGAACAACGATATTCCAAATAACCGTCGATACAAATGGGGATATTTTTGTTAATTATCGTCTTGGTTGGACAGGCAGTACATTTGGTTATCTTACAAACAATTCTGGAGACATTTTCAATATAGCGGGTGGTTTTGCTGCAGCTGATATATAGGAGGAATCTTGATGTTAGAAGAATTTAAAAAACAATATATTGAGAAATGTATTCATGGAGACGGCTTTGACAAAGAATTAAATAGCTTGTTTGAACAGGTCTTAATCGTGGTTTTTAAGGATGATAGCGAAAAAATGAGCGCATTTATCCAATCAATCAATGATGAGGTATTACCTGAAGAATTATCTGAGGTTGAGCTATTGAAACAAGAGAACACAAAGTTACAGGCAGCAATCAAATCCATGCAAGATGAATCTGAAATGGTTCAAAATGCCTTCATGGAAATATCAGATTATGTTTTCTCAAATTAAAGGAGGAGTGAAAAATGGAATTTTCAGCGTTGAAAATGTTATATGCAACACACGTAATTGAAGGAAAACGCACAATCGAAAGTGTGCCAGATATTTTACGAGAAGATGTTGCAAAAATTGTTGACGAAGCAAAAAAGCCAGAAGGAACAAAATAATCGGATATACAGTATCAGGGGCGATCGGCTTTCTAGCCGGTTGCTTTTTATTTTAAGCGAGAAGGTGAAGCATGTTAAATGTGGGAGAATTAGCGACGTGGGCTGGATGGGTAATGACAATTATTGGATTAGTTGCATTTGTTGTCCGGCCAGTAATGAGTAATTTTACGAAAATAGCAGAGAATTTAACTAAACTTAGTCACAGCTTGGATCTATTGAATAGAGATTTGGAAGCTAGCAAATCTGATCGTATTGCAATTCATGATGAATTAAAAAAACACGATGAACGATTAGATGCACAGAAAGAGACATTGATCGAACATGGGCAACAAATCAAAACTTTATTTAGAGAAAGAGGTAAATAGTATGAAAATGACAAATGAAACGTACAATAAAATTAAATGGATTGTAATGATTTTATTGCCCGCTTTAACATCCTTAGTAGGTGGATTGGGAAAAGCATATGGATGGGATGGTACGGAATTGGCGGTGACTACTTTAACATTATTCACTACATTTTTAGGAGCTATAACTGTAAAAAGCTCCAGTAATTATCATGCAGAAAATAGCGTTGATAAAGATGATCAAGAAAATAATATCCAGTAAAGGAGAAATAAGCGATGTCTATTGAAAACATGATTTCATGGATGACAAGCAAGGAAGGACGAGTCACCTATGACATGGGAAATCGTCTTGGACCAACAAGCTATGATTGTTCTAGCGCTGTATTCTTCTCGTTGATTGCAGGAGGTTACCTTCCAAAAGGTTCAATGGGCAATACAGAAACACTATTTGCCATGAATGGAACAGTACTCAAGAAAATTAGTCGTGCCGAAGTGAGACGAGGCGATATCTTTATCGCTGGAACTCCTGGGGCTTCTCATGGATCAGAAGGGCATACCGGTATCTTTTTGAGCAACAAGAGTTTTATTCATTGTTCGTATTACTGGAACGGCATTCATACAGACAGTCATGATTCTTATATGAGTACTCGCTTACCGCATCATTTCTATCGAATTGTTGCAAGTGGTAGTGCTGATGTAAATACTGACAACAGTGCTCAAATGATTAAATTAGCAATCGATGGCCAATGGGGACCACTCGTCACTCTACGTTTGCAAGAATACTACAACACAACTAGAGATAAAGTGATTAGTCATCAATATAAACAAAAGTACAATCAAAATATCTATTCCGCAGAATTTGATATTACTTTGATCGGATCCGACGTGATTCGTGCAATCCAGATGGGTCTCAAAGCAAGAGGATATTATTTTGGTGTAATTGATGGTCTATGTGGTGAAGCAACAATCAAATCGATGCAAAAAGCATTAGGAACGACGGTTGACGGTATTATCAGTCCAGTATCTGATATGGTTAAGGCATTGCAACGAGCATTGAATAACAATAAACTTCCGTGGTAAACAAAAGTAGCCCGCTTCGGCGGGTAATACATATCTTTCAGTAAAAAAACAAATCGTATATTAAATAAAAATTAATTTGAGAATTTTTTACTATTAATTTTTACATATTTCTTATAGACTAAAATAAAAAGATTTCATAAACAATTGGAGGGATAAGAATGCTAATAATCATTTCTATTATATCCATTGTAGTAGCTGCTGTTTTGGCATATTTTTTCTATGGTATTTTTGCGGTTCATATTGGAGAGATGCTAAGAATAAAGAAAGAAACAGGAATTCCGGTAACGGAGCAATTAAAAATTTTTTACTCACAATTAAAAGACAAAATAAAAAAGCAGTGATTTTCACTGCTTTTTTCAGAGTGTAGACTAAAAGCCTCTTCCTCCACCACCCATTTGGGTCCGACTAGATATAATTCTCCAAGGCTTAGTACCAATTTCCCATTGATGACCACGATTGCCATTTATGGATTTTAATTGATTATGCATTCCATTTGCTACCATTGCATCCAAAGGCATTCCTACAACTGCACCATAAGCTTGGATAGCATAAATAGCTGCTCGTCCACCATACTTCCATGTTTTTACTATTGCTGAGTTTACTCCAATTGATATTCTTGTTTCTTTGCCAACCTTATAAGTTTTGATCCAAGAGCTACCTGTACGGAGCATATCCTGTCTTAGAGCGGCTTTGTATTTATCTTCGCCTAAAATACTCTTCACATTTATACCTGCATATTCTGCTGCGTCGAATGCTTGTTGATTTGAAATGAAATAAAATTGTACATCTGTTTCTTCAACTTGTGCAGAAGTTGCTTGTTGAGCGGGGGGCACAGTAGCTGCATTTGCTAAACTAGGGCCTGACAATAAAAAAGCTGAAAGGAGCGTCAAAATAGAAAAAGTGGTGACTGACAGTTTCTTCATAAAAATACCCTCTTTCTTTATTTTTTTATTACAAAGATATTATAAAGCGATATAATTGTAAAATCAACAGATAAAAATATAAATGCAATGTTTATTTATTGATTTAGTGGTAGTATTTGGTCTCTTTTTTAAATAAATAGAGAAAAAACTCTTACTCGGAATCGAGTGGGAGGGCTTTTTATATTTGTTACTGATTATTTATTATGTTCTGTGGAGTCGCATTACAAATTTGTTAATTAATGAGTACAAAAAAGTTTTGAAAAAAACATTAGGATGTGAGGAAATAATAAAAAATACTATTTATTTATTTCAAATGATAATTGTTATATAATAGCTTTACATAAGTTGGAGGGATGGGTTTTATGGTGTTGTTAAAGGATATTTTCTTTGGGGAAGCTGAAGGAAAAGATGAGGCAGCGGAAGCAAGAGAAAGAGATAACTTCGAAAGTATCTTTTATTCGGGATTTCACTGGTATGAAGAGATGCTAGAAGCTAAAAAGTTTCTAATAGTAGGTAGAAAAGGTACTGGAAAAACACTTTTAGCTGAATACTACAAACATGAACAATCTAAAGAAGGAAATTTAGTAGACATCGTCGATGATTCAAATTTTACATTAAAAAAGCTTGAACGCATTAATTATAGAGATATAACTGAACAAGAGATGATTATATTCTGGGAATATTTTTTTCTATATGAACTTTGTGAGAGAATGTTAGATAATCTATCGTGGTTTAAAAAAAAGTTTTTTCCTTATTATAAAAAATTAGTAAATATCCATAATAAAACTCAATTTGAGTTAAAGCGATTTTCAAGGGTGCAAAAAGATAGTTTAGAAGCCATGATAGCACAAACAACAGCTTTACAAGGGGTTGAAACAAAACTAGGAACTAATGTTGAAGAGTCAGTTGATGAGCAATTTGAACAATCGGAATATTATAAGGAAGTAAGAGAATACAAAAGATTAATGATGAAATGCGGAAAATCCTTAAAAGGAAAAAAGCTCCATCTGATTTTTGATGATTTAGACGAATTAGAAATTTTTGCTGGAACGCCAGAGTCTAAAATAGTCTTTATTATTTGTCAAATTAAGCGAGACAAAACTTTCCATTTACGTAACTCAAAAAAACTTCTAATGGTGTTTGGTAATTTAGTGATTTTCTAGGGATATGGTTTCTTTTGGACGCAACGGATGAGATGAATCCTTGATTGACTTGGTTGAAGTCCATTTCTTTTGGTAGTCCATCTTTTCGGAGGAGTCCGTTTGAATGTTCATTTAATCCCCGTTGGGAAGGCGTTCCTGGGTCTGCGAAATAAATATCAATATCATTCGTATTACTAATACTTTTCCAATTAGAGAATTCTTTTCCACAATCAAAGGTAATTGATTTGAAAAGATTTTTGGGTACGGATTGAAGCCATTCATTAATCGAATTTTCAATATCAACTGCCTTACGGCCTTCTGGTTTCAAGGCGATAATGGCTTTTGAAAGTCGCTCAACGAGTGTGATGACGGCACTTTTATGGTGGATGCCGACAATCGTATCACCCTCTAAATGTCCAAATTCTTCTTCGAAAACGACATAATCTTTTTTACGTTCAGAAATATTTCTTTTGAATGCCTGTTTTCCACGTTTTTCCTTATAACCATTTGGTTTTCGTTTTCCTTGCATCGGTAAATGTAAAACATTGAATTCTCCCGTCTTAAACCGGCGATAGAGGGTACTTACTGAACAAGAGAAGGTTCGCTCTGCACGGCCAATAATGACGTCTGGGGTCCAACCTTCAGTTGATCTTTTTGCAATGTATTCTTTTTCCTCAGCAGGAAAAATGATTTCGGTTCTCCCACAACGTCGCTTATTTTCTTTGTATTGTTCAAAGTATTCAAGTGCTGTTCCACCACATTTGAGAAAGTTATAGACATTGTAAATTGTTTGGCGTCCACGTTTAAGCTGCTTCGCAACGATAGCAACCGGAGTTTCTTGATGAAAATATGCTTCTATCATTACAAGCTCGTTTGGTGTAAGATGGGTATAAGTCATTTATGTTCACTCTCCTTGTATGCTTTAGCGGGTATTACAATTTGAGTGTAACATAAATGGCTTTTTTATTTGTCTCGCTTAATTATACAAACGGCG
>ERZ1034969.188-NODE-188-length-43877-cov-36.292684_pt1 | contig 43877 bp, 55 predicted proteins | sample MGYA00520624_ERZ1034969 | MGnify/ENA primary metagenome ERZ1034969 (study PRJEB33766, sample SAMN09781776) | gut metagenome | biome: gut microbiome | host: Homo sapiens | place: Madagascar | study: EMG produced TPA metagenomics assembly of the PRJNA485056 data...
GCAAGGTGGGGGACGGACACAACATGAGAGAAGTGCGGGACCCCTACACCGGCGAAAAAAGCTACACGTTCATGGACGGAACGGCGGAGCGCATTGTAGGGACCCTATCCGACGATCCCAAGGACTTTTCCATTGTGGAAGAGGACGGGAACGAATGGATCAGGGCAAAGGGCCGGTTATTTCAGTTTTACGCACCGGAATTGGTGAATTCCATTCTGCGGACAGGGCGCATGGATGTATCCGCCGAGACCGATACGAAAAAGTCCCACATGGAGGGCAAGACCGAGGTCATTACGGATTGGGCAGGTCTTGGCGTGACTGTGCTGGGAGACGATGTGCCGCCGGCGATTCCGGGGGCGCGGATCAAGGCGCTGAGTGCCATGCAGGAAGAGTTTAAGACATTAAAACTGCGGGCGGCGTCTCTGGACCCCGGAAAGGGAAGCAACGAAACGAACAAGAGAAAAGGAGTGAACATCATGAGCAAGAAGGCAATGGAGGCCATGTCCGAAAAGTTCAAGGGCTACCGCGTGGTCGCTCTGAGCGAGGACGGGATGCACGTTGGCCTCGTGGACTCTGCCGGCAGCGCTTATACCTACGCCTTTAACGCGGAGGATAACGGCGCCGTGGTGGAGAGCCGCATCAAGCCCGCTTACCTCACGGCAGCCTTCCCCTTTGGCGAGGGCGTGAACGCCATGGCAGAGGTGAGCGACATCGTGGACTATGCCTGCGCCGCAAAGGGGCAGCAGGCGGAGGACGTGAATGCACTGCAGGCACGTCTGGAAGCAGCGGAGGAAAAGATCCGCACCATGGAAGCCGCCGAGCATGAGCGCCGGGTCGAGGCTGTGAAGGAAGCCGTGAACGGCGCCTTGGAGGACATCCGGGCTTGCGCCGTGGAAGGTGACGCCGACATGGCCGAGACTGCCAAGGGCCTGTGTGACCGGGCAGAGGAGTTCGCAGCCATGGAGACTGACGGGAAGTTCTGCGGCGCTGACCGCGCCGTGCTGGACCTGATGGCCGCACACGGCAAGGCACAGACCGAAAAGCGCAAGAAGGAAATGGCCGCCAAGCAGCATTCCTTCGCATGGAACAACCCCAAGACCAACAGCGGTGAGGGCGGCGGCATTGAGGAAATGCTTGCCCGCATGAACGGCTGAGATACGAGAGGAGAGTGAATCACAATGGCATACATTGAAAAGACCGCATTTTGGCCCAGAGTAACAAACCGGGTGTTTGACGAGACGCTGAACATCACCGGCAAGTTCCAGAACGGCGATAAGGCAGACGAGACCTGCTCCGCAGGTTTCCTGTGCGAGAAGGACGAGCTGATGGACTGCGAGGGCTATGTGGGCGTTGGCCCCACTGGATCTACCGTGACCATCAAGAACAGCAACAGCTGGAACATGAAGGCCACCGGAGCCGCCGTGAAGAGCGAGGGCGACGGCATTTTCGCCTGCAACCCCTATGACGTGAACATGGTTCAGGACCCCGCGACCGGCAACCTCTACAAGGTCGGCGCCAACACGCTGGGCCTGCCCGCGCCCAAGGGCTATCCCGTCACCTTCACCAAGATCGTGTTTGACGGGAACAAGATTTACCGGTTCGGCATCGGCAACCTGTCCACCGCTCTGGGGGCCAACAAGTTCCTGACCATTGCCAACGGTCTGCTGGTGCCCGCCACCGCCGCGCCTACCGACGTGGGGACTCCGTATTTCAAGGTTCTGCCCACCGGCGGCACCTTCACCGAGGGCGCACAGAGCGCATTTGAGTTCGTGGACGTGCTGGCCTGCAAGGTTGACGCGGCAGCGGGCTGAGAAACGAGAGGAGAGTGACAACAATGGCAATCAAACTGAACAGCATCAATCCTGCTGTGTATGACAGCGCAGCCAAGGAGTTCAGCAACGCGGAACGTGAGCGGGCCGACATCGTGACCTGCGGCCGTCTGCTGATGCGTGAGCGTCTGGGCCGGGATGAGCGCGCCCTGCGGGTCATGACCAAGCAGCCCGACGATTTCACCGCTATGCTGGCGGACGGCGAGGGGCAGAACAGCTACAGCATGACCAACCGCAACCTGCAGAAGAACCTGCTGCTTTTCTGCGCCAAGCGGGTGTGCGCCCTGAGCGGGGAGATCCCCCCCGCTGATCTGGACGAGTTCCGCCGCAATCAGCGCAAGTTTATGAGCGACGGCCTGTACCTCAAGACTCTGGCCGGCATCGTCACCGAGATCGTGACCCCCATGCTGCCCACCGTCATGAGTTCCGGGCTGGGCTGGCTGGCTGAGATGACCACCGTGCCCATCGGCCAGACCAAGGAACTGGACATCATGTCCAACGACATCTTCCTCTTTGAGGATGACAGCTGGGGTTCCTCCCGCTCCAAGCCCGCCAACACCCTCTACAACAAGAGCGTGACCCTGAACCCCCGTCTGCGCACCGCACGGGTGAGCGTGAAGTGGTATCAGCTGGTGGGCAACGATGCCGACATGGGGCGGTTCTTCAACGCTCTGGCCGCCGGTATGTACTCCAAGATCACGGCGCTGTGGATCAGCACTCTGACCAAGATGACCGCCAACACCGCCTATGTGCCCGCCAACATGACCTTCACCAACACCTCCGCAAACTGGGTCACTGCCGGCGAGCGCGTGAGCGTTGTGAACGGGACCCGCTACCGGAATGTGATGGCCATTGGCCGTCCCTCCGCACTGACCAAGGCACTGCCCAGCGGTGTGGTGAACGCCTCCACCGTGAACCTGGATGCCGCCCTGTCCACCATGCTGGGCGTGGATTGGGCACGGTACGGCTTCCTGGGCGAGTACATGGGCATGAACCTGATGCCCATTGATACTGCTATTGTCCCCGGCACCCAGAATACAACCGTTGTGGATATTGTGCCCGCCGACAAGATTTGGCTGGCGCCCGCGGGCGGCTATAAGCCCGTCTACATCGGCATGGAGGAAGGCACGCCCATTCAGTTGGAGATCCGTCCCGATACCGCTGCAGACATGAGTTTGGATGTGGTTGTATCTATGTCTATTGATTGTGTGCCGGTCCTCGCCAGCAGAATGGCAGTGGTGAATTGCTAAGGAAATAGCGGAGGGGGAACCCTCCCCCTCCGCTATTCTTTGTAGGCCCATTTATATCCAGCGCAGGTGTGATTTATCCCAACCAAGGTGTATTGAAGCGCACGCAATGAACAGTGGGGGACAGTGCGCGTAGCATCGACTATCGAACCGAATTCACGAATGACACGCCCAGTGTTTTTATCCATTTGAATGATAGCACGGGCATGATAGTGATTTTTACCGCGAGTGAGTTCACCCCGTTTACGGGATGGGGGTATATCCGAAGTGTTGCCGTCAAAATAACGCCACTGATAACCTCCTGCTGTGTTCCTGTGCCGTTTAGTAGAAAGCACTCCGGATATATAAGAACACGCGACCCCTGTTTCAGCGCTGGCACTCAAGATAGAGGGAAAGGAATGGATGAATTTCCCATTTAAATCATACTGTGCGACAGGCTTGGGGCGAGCAATGTTCTCGTATGGGCGAAAAGTCTTCCCGGCGGACTGAACTTCAAATAGATCCGCATCCTCTTTGAATTTGCAGATGTGCCCCATGACGGTGTTGACACTTTGCATATGCAAAGCACGGCTGACAGTTGTTGGGGAGCAGCCAAGAAACGTCGCACAGTCATTCACACAAGAAAATTCAGCAATGCGGTTTCCCTGTAAATCAAACACAACGACCGAACGAGCAACTGGACTTTTTCCGCCGGAAAACAGCTTGCTGAGTTTCTGGCGCGCCTCATCAGAAATACATTTGGAGTGTTGGCCCCCTTCTTGAATATTATAACCGCGTTCACTTGTGTTTGTTTCAAAAAAGCTGATATATGCCTGCTCATAAACATTTGCTTCATCAGCGGTTAGTCCGGTTTGCAAAATCACATGATCGAAGCCGTTCCAACCATATTTCTGAATGGCCGCATAAAAGTAGTTGCACCCCTTGTAACCATTCCCACCAGTCCAGCGCCGAGTCAAATCTTCGGCCTTAGTCTGGCCTATATACATTTTCCCATTTTGCTTGTTGACATGAGCATAGATGGTATAGCCGGTTCCGGTGTAAGACTTCATTTCTCCACCGCCTTACGAAGCAAATAGATCATCATACTTGTCAGGGTCCGGCCTTCTTCCTCCGCCATTTTTTCAAGTTTGGCACGAAGATCATCCGGCAAACGCAGAGAGAACATTGAACTTTTTTCCTTCATGAAATTTCACCTCATTTCTTACGTCTATTATACATCAAAAATATATAAAATGCAATGCAAAATATATGGCGCAAAGCCCGCATGAGGGCGGAGCGCCACGGAAAACACAGCATCTTTTATCTGAAAGGAGCGGACAAAGATGGCAAAAGAGAAACGGACGGCCGCAGATGTGGCGGCAGGGATCGAGGCCCAAGAGCTGGAAGCAGCCGAACAGCCCTTGCGGGAACAGGCAAAGGCTGCGCCCGTGGCAGAGCAGAAAGCGCCTGCGGCGGAGAAGGAACCCGAAAAGCTCTATACAGCCGATGAGGTAGCGGAGATCGCCAAGAAGGCGGCGGCGGAGGCCGTTGCAAAGGCCATGGCGGAGGTCAAGCCCCAAGTGGTCCAGGTGATGGCGGACACGGAAAAGGTGACGCTGCGCTGGTGCGCTCCCGTGGCAGACGACAATCTGGCGGTATTCGGCCCCAACGGGATGTACGGCACCGTGACCGGGAAGAACGGCACCGTGATGGTGCCCAAGAGCGAGTGGAGCCGGTTCTATGATGAGACGGCAAGACGGCTCATTGAGCGGCGCTGGCTGGTGGTGCTGAACGGCATGACGGATGACGAGCGGCAGGTGTACCACTGCGCATACCGCAAAGGCGAGGTTCTGGACGAGACGGCGTTCCGCTGCGCCGTGACCATGGGGGACAAGCTGCTGGACATCTTCGACGATCTCTGCACGGAGCATCAGGAGATGGTGGCCAAGGCTTATTATGACGCATGGGAGCGGGGCGAGGTCAGCGCTGACAGCCGGGAGCTGCTGAAGAAACTGAACGCGAAGAACAAGGCCCGGTATGCCGAAGAACCCAAGGAGGACCCCCGGCGGAAGGGAATGTTCCGCCCAGTGCTGGACGCGCTGAACAGCGCGGAGGCTGAGGAAGATAACTAACAAAAGGTCAAAAGGAGGAATTGAGCATGGACATTTCCAGTTTGGGCATTGCGGGCGTGGCGGTCATTACGGTGATCTGCTATCTGATCGGACAGGCGGTAAAGGCCACCGCCATTGAGAACAAGTGGATCCCCATCATCGTGGGGGCTTCCGGCGGCGTGCTGGGCGTGGTGGGCATGATGGTCATGGCGGACTTTCCCGCCACAGACTACCTCACCGCCATTGCGGTGGGCATTGTGAGCGGTCTGGCGGCCACAGGTGTGGATCAGATCGGCAAGCAGATGAGTAATTAAAATTGCTTCCGCAAAGGGCTGGGGTTCCCAGCGGAAGCCAAGGGGATATTCTCTTTTAAAAAGAGAATGTCCCCCCGGCCCCCTAAAGAGAAACGCGGGGGGATTCCGATTTCCCCCCGCACCCCCTTGAAACGGCACAAATGGGCGAGGGCTGCGGCCCTCTCCCTTTGGAAACCCTCTCCCATAGGACGGGAGAGCATGGCGAAAACGGTTGAAAAAGGTTGAAAAAGCAACCGCGAATTTGAAAGGAGAAACACTATGAAAAAGAAGTTTATTGACGACGTGATCGAGGCTGCCCATCCTGAGAAAGCCGTGAGCGTCAATGGTTGATACGTTCGACTGCGCGAGAGCGCAGGTCTACCACAACACCGGGAAGCTGTCCCCCGCTCAAATCAAGGGGAAAACCGGCTGCACCCACATCATCAACGGTTATTTGTTCAACGGCAAGTTTCAGCTGGTGGGCTGGACGGTGATCGACGGCAAGGTCATCAGCCGGGACGCATATCAGGACTGGGGCGTGTCCATCGGTTCTGATGGGGTGCCCAAGATGCTGACGGACCGGGGCGGCAGCTTTTTGAGCGGTGTCCCCATCCTCAAGAACGGGGCGAAGCTATACCGGGAGTTAACGCCGGACGTGGCCCGGCCTGCGGCCCGGACCGCGGTAGGCTGGCTGGCAAACGGGAAAGTCTGCCTTTGGTGCGATAAAGCCAGTCTGACCCGCGAGCAGCTCCAGAACAAGCTGCTGGGTCTGGGCGTGGTGGACGCGCTCATGCTGGACGGCGGCGGCTCCACGCAGGGCATTTTTCCCAAGGGGAAGGTCACAAGCTCCCGGAAGGTGCCCACGCTGCTGCTTTTCTGGGAACGGAAGGCAGCGACCGAAAACCCTACCCCGGCCCCAACCAAACCGGAGGATCCGGCGCTGGCGTGGGGCAAGGAGCACGGCCTGCTGACGGACAGCAACGCGGAGAAAGCGGTGACGCGGGCGGAGCTGGTTCGGGCACTGTACAAGCTGAAAGGGGAATAGGAATGGATGTAAAAGTCTACTCGCTGGCGGCAGACGGGGACAAAAACCTGACTCCGCATTTTAAGGTAAAAGAGTTTGCCTGCCACGACAAATCTGACGTGGTGCTGATCCACCCACAGCTCCCATGGGACTTGGAAGCAATCCGGTATCAGGCCAATCAAGAACACGGGAAAGGGAAAGACATTCCGCTTATTATCAACAGCGGATACCGCACGGTAGCCTACAACGGGAAACAGGAGGGCGCAAGCAGCCACAGCCAGCATTGCTATGGGTACGCGGCAGACATCCATATGCCGGGAGTATCCGTTAAGGATCTGTACCGGTATGCGCGGAACGTATCCCCCAACCATGGGGGCGTGGGCGTGTACAGCAGTTTCCTGCATTTTGACAAGCGGGAAGCAAAAGCGGACTGGAACGGCTGATCGTTCGGAAGAAAGGGTGGAGCTGCCCAACGCCGAGAAAACCACGGATTTATGGGAGCTGGGCGTGAAAATATACGCCAAAGGCGAGGGCCGGGTGACGTGCGGGGAGCCGGTGGCGATCGTGGAAACTGAAAAATGAGAAAAGAAGCCGCAAAGGAGGGCTTAGGGTATGAACATCAGACAGGACAAACTCTTTTTGGATGGGGCTTCCGCAGCGGCTGAGAGCAAAGCGGCGCTGCTGGAAAATGAAAGCGTTCTGACGCTGGAAGTGACCGGGACGGCCACGGAATTTACGCTGAAGGTGATGGGCAGGGCAGCGGACGGACAGGAACTGTGGGTCCCGATTGCCGCCATCAACCTGACGGACTTTTCCGTTTCCGACACCATTTCCAAGGCCGGCATTTACTCCGCCGCACTGGATGGGCTGCGGGGCGTGAAGCTGGTGCTGGAAAGCGCTGCGGGCGGAACGGTCAGCGCATACGGAAGGATGGGTGAATAACGATGGCGACAGACATGATCGCAAGAGCATTGGCGGCAAAAGCCATGCAGGAAGCGGCAGGCGGCGGGACTGAACAGTTCATTGTGACGGTGACGGACGACAAATCCGACAAAACTCCGGCTGAGATCGCAGAAGCGGTGAAAGCGGGGAAACAGGTTGTTTTACAGAGAATCTCCGGCCCTGATTCCATAGAGACAGGTTTTCTGGTAAGCATTGTCAACGATATTGCCTCTTTCTGCTTGATCGACCAGCTAACGGAGGGAACTGCTGACACAGACCCAATCTTCACGCGGAACTGGATTTCTATTGCTATCGACCAGACTGCTGAAGAAGTCACTGATCTTAACGTTCCTTTTTTTGCTATTAGTAAAGATGGGAGCGGTAAATACACTTCCACATTAAACCCCGGTTGGTTAGTTTCGGCACTGGGGCTCGGTTGTGCAGCCAATGCACTTTTTACGAACGAAGATGGGGTTTTTAACGGCACGTTTGTTAAGGAAGGAGACACAACCCACCTCTATTTTCCCGATTATGCAAAAGGCAAGATATACGACTTCAAATGGAACGGTGATGAAAACCCGTCTACATACACCTTTACAGAGCTGAGCTTTGGAAAAGAACTGTTAATTGTCACCTTTTCACCGGGTGGGGATGGGGGACTTACGGCTGATAAAACCTATGAAGAAGTGTATGCTGCTTACAAACAGAATACACCTATTTACGGGGCATGGAATCTTGGTATGTCTGAAGTGTTTTTGCAGTGTTCGAGCTATAACAAAGATGGTAATGAGGAATTCCTAAAATTTTTTGGTGCTGGACCTAATGGGACATATTTGGCGGTTAGTTACGTCAAGGGCAACAATCAGGGTGAAATATTTTACGAAATAGGATTTGGCATACTTGATTTTCTTTCCTCGGACAGAGATGCACCTGGATTTGACGCAAAAAACATAAAAATTTACAACCTTCCAAATCCAACAGAAAATGCTGACGCCGCCACAAAAGGGTATGCCGACAAGATTCTGATTGCTGGTAACAGTGACTCTGTGGTCATCAAATCCTCCACGCCCAATTCCACCAAAAAATTCAGTATCACGGTGAACGACGCCGGTGCGATCACCGCAACGGAAGTGGTCTGACAGCAAGGAGGGAACCATGGGAACGAGTTGGAGCGAGATCATTTCAGATCACGCCATGGTCTTTATTGACGATGTGCGGCTGACGGATCAGGCGGCGGAAAGCCCTGCGCGGTTCCTCCGGCGGATGAGCCTGTACATGAAAAACGCGATCCCGGTATTCAACCGTCCCCCTGAGATGGTGGATTACTTAAAGGAGGGGCTGACGGAACCCGCCTACGGGGACAGCGCATGGGTCTCTACCTTGGAGAGCATTGCGAAAGAGACGAAGGTAGAGACGGGGATGACCGGCTACGAATTATTCTCCTGCGCACAGCGGGTGGAGCAGCCGGACGGGTCCGTGCTTTTGGTGCCGTATGGAGAGGCGGTGTATGACCCGGAGACCGGGACCGTGACCTTCCCGTTACAGCTGGACGCGGGACTGCGGTACGAGATGGACTTTTACACCGACGGAGCCTTTGCCCATGACCTGACGGCGGAGCAGAAGCGGCTATTGGGATTGTGCGTAGCCTCCGTATGGGACGAGCGGTTTTTCCGCAACTGGCTCGGCGACGCGCCCAAGGATCATGACCGGAGTTTTAACCCGCCTAACGAATCGCAGTACATGGAAAAGGGCAGCAAAAAGAAACTGCAAAACCGGGGGCTGCTGAATCAGGAATTGCGAAAGTATGAGCAGGACTGCATATACGCCACGGCGTTCCGCCGGTCGGCGCGGCAGATGGAACTGATCTGAGAGGAGGGGCGCACATGGCGGACGCAAAGCGGGGGATGAAGAATATCAGCCTCTTGAGCGGCGGGAACGGCAGGGCGACCAACGCTCCGGCTCAATACCGGGACCGGAATCGGCAGTATTTTGCGGATGCCACGGCCCGGTTTGTGGAGGAAATGGCTCCTTACGCCACGGACTTTGTGACGGCCCGGATGCAGGGCTTGGTTCCCGGAGATTTCTACCGGTGGAGCGTGAAACGAATCCGGCTTTCTGACACCACCAAGCAAGGCGTCAGCCTCACCCGGAAAACCGATGATCAGAAGGCATTTCTGGTGGCGGACGCCGGAGTGGACTACATCCCGGAGGGAGCCAAGGTGGAGACCATGGGTTCTTACTGGCTGGTGACGAACCCCTCCAACCTGTCCAGCGCAATAGGGACCGGGATCATGCGGCGGTGCAACGCTGTATGGCGGTTTCTGGACTGGTACGGGAACATCCGAGAAGAACCGATCCTTGTAGAAAAGTCACTGGCGCAGGCCACATCCAATGACTTTCAGGAAATGACCCTTATCATGCAGGGATATTTCAACATCATCTGCCAGCGGAACAAAAATACGAAGCAGTTAGACCAGAACAGCCGCCTGATCTTAGGACGGCGGGCCTACCAGATCACGGGCTACTCCGACGTGACGCAGGAGTTTACCGGGGACGATGAGAGCACACACCTGCTGTATTTCAACGCGCGGATGCAGGAGCCGAACCTCGAAATCGACGATCTGGAGGCAAAGGTAGCAGGGGGGAAGAACTTCTCCTGGGCGGTATTTGTCACCGGGGCACCCCGCATGACGGCGGGGGATGCCTTCCAATTCACCGCTGCTTCCCGGCGAAACGGGGCCGAGGTGGAAAACACGGAGGAACACCCCATCGGCTATGTATGGTGTTCCAGCGACCCCAACGTGGCCACGGTGGACAGCAAGGGCGTGGTAACGGCGGTCGGTGAGGGCACCTGCCGGATCACGGCGGTGCTGGACCAGAACCGGACCTACGGCGGGACCTTTGCCGTGACAGTGGAGGCATCGGCGGCAAAAACACCGGCGGTACGGTTTTTGAACGAGGTTCCCCGGTACATGGCCCCCTACGATGTGGAGACCCTGGAGGCGGCGCTGTTTATCGGCGGCGTTCGACAGGACGCGGCGGTGGAGTGGACCTATGAGGGAGCCGCAGAGGGTTCTTACAGTGTAAGTGTCAACGGAAACCAGTTGACAGTTCGGTGCTGGGGGAACAGCCTGAAACCGCTGACGGTAACGGCCAAGTGTGAGGGCGAAAGCGTCAGCGCGGAGATCGAATTGGAGGGCTTGTGATGGCAGAGAAGTGTCCATACGCCTACAAGCGGCCCGGAACGGTGAGCTTGCTGTGCGAGAAGCAGCCGGGGCAGAAATTCCCCATCTGCGGGCACCAGCATTTATGCGGCGTGACCGGGCAATGGGAAAACACGCCGCAGGCGGCGGCGTGTCCCCTGCGGGAGATCGACCCAGAGAAATTCCAAAAAATCTGAAAGGAATGACGTATATGGAATGGAAAAAGCTGACGGAGGAAGAGCTGCTGGCAGCCAGAGACTATGTGCCCCTGCTGGAAAAGGCGGCGTTCGCGGCGGAGTGCGCCGGACGGTGCTTTGACCGGATGGAGGTCCGGGTGGAGGGAGGACAGGTGCTCCCCTACTTCAAGGAGAACGTGGAGCGGCGGAGCCGGTATCTCATGGGCGGCTTCGTGAAGCTGTATCTGGGAGAGGGCTTTGAGCCGGTGGAAGGGGAAACCTACCTCATGTCCGCCGACGAGTATGACCGGTGGGCCGGGGGCCACATCTTCAACCAGATCGACCGCATGAAGGGGAAGGGGCCGAACCTGCGGGACAAAGCCTTTGACCTGCTGGCGGACTACCGGGATCTGGAAAAGATACTGAAAACGGAGATTTACGGGATGCTGCAAGCCATGAACGATCCTGTGAGCCGGTTTCAGGATCTTGCGGCGCAGAGCATGACGCCGGAGGCGGTGCAAAAGACGCTGGACGATCTGAAGGAGGCCCGGAGCGCCTTTGACGCGGCCTTTCAGCAGCGGAAGGGCGGCGCACAATGAACCCGGCCTTCCACAGCCCCACCTATCCATTTGAACGAGTCCAAAGCGGCTTTCTGACCTTCCGCGGGGCGGAGGAGATTCCCCACAAGCTGTTGACCTATCTGATGGACCTGCCGCTGCCGGACGGCTACGAGCCGGTGGATGACAACACCCGGCCCCGTGTCCGGTTGATGAAATATCTATGGCATGACGGGGCCAAGCCGCTGGGAGAGCGGCTGCCCACGGCCAAGGAAAAGCAGAGCCTTCTTTTTGACGGAAATGAGCCGGTGGTAGACAGCGACGCCCAGCGCCGTAAGCACCCGAAAGGGTATCGCCTTTACGCCCAGAAGTTCTGGGGAGAAGCCCAGACGGAGGCGAAAAGCACGATCAAATGTTATCTGGGCCGCATTTTTGCACAGACGCCCTTTGACGCGCGGATCGGGATCACGTTTGTGATCTCCTGCAACGTGAATCAGGAGACCACCACCAAAACGGAGGCATATTCCAGAGCCTACGACATGGAGCAATGTATCATCGAAGCACTGCACGGGGTCAATCTGGCGGGGATCGGCGTGTGCGATTTCTCCCGTGCCGCACACGCGGACAACGGAAGCCGCCCGGTATATGACCAATCGGGCACGGTGGTGGGCCGGGAACTGAAAATGAGCATACATTGGGCGGAAAGTGAATCCGCCATGGGGGATACCATTGAGGACTACTAAAATCACAACGGGAGGACAGCCACCATGACCATGGAAGAAGCAGCCGTAAAGATAGAGGGGCATGAGCACGAGATCAAATCCCTGAAGCACCGCATGGACGATGTGGAGCGGGATCAGCAGGCATTGATCAAGCTGACTGCCAGCGTAGAGGTAATGGCCACCAAGCAGGAGGAAATGGGGACAAAGGTGAGCCGGATCGACGAGAAGATGACGGAGCTGGAAGGGAAGTCCGCCAAACGGTGGGACAGCCTCGTGGACAAAGTAATCTGGCTGATCGCCGGGGCCTGCATCGTGGCGCTGTTTGCCAGCGCGGGCATTGCCATCTGATTGCAGATATTGGAGAGGATGAATTAAAAAATGGAACTCTCACGGAATATCAAACGGGCGGCGGACCGCTACGAACCCATTGAAACCGCCGGACTGACCCTGTGGCCCATCCGGGTATGCGAGCAGGAGGAATTTGAGCTGGCGAGACCGGCCATTGACGTGATCCAGCAGGCGCTCCCTGTGCGCTATGCGGTGATGCCTCTGCTGACGGCCTATTGGGTCATGGAGCTGGAAAGCATGGAGCGGGAAGAAGAATCGGTGGGCCTTTTCAACCGGGCGCTGGCGTTTTTGGCGCTGGCGCTGCGGCTGGGGGAGGGCCGGAGCATTTCAGACCGCGCACAGCTGTTTCATGTGAAACTTTCCCCTGAAAATGTAATGGATTTAAAGGGGATATCCTTTACATGGAACGGCGAGGAAGAAATCACCATTACCCCGGTACAATTCCAGAGACTCAGGGCTATTCTGGCCTACCAGAACGGCATTGAGCTGACGGATGAGGACGCCAACCCGGACCTGCTGGAAGCGGAAGCGGAGCTGGCACGGAGAAACGGGCCAAAGCTGCGCCGGGACCCGGCAAGCCTGCTGTCCGCCGTAGCCCTGTTTACGGGCTGTGAGGAAGCGGAGATGGACGAATGGCCTATCTTAAAGCTGAAACGGCGTCAGGAAGCCATCCAGCGGGCGGCGGATTATCTGATCTGCGGCATTTCGGAGGGCAACGGCGTAAAGTGGAAGGGCGGGAACCCTGTACCCCACCTTTTCTATGACCGGGAGCGGGACGACGCGGGAGACATGACCCCGCTGAGCCAATTTACCAACAACACAAAACAGACTTAAAAGGAGCGTGAACAGACATGATCACTTTTACCGACAAGAGACTGTACGCCAAGGGCATTTGCTCCGCACAGCTTCAGGACCCCGCCACCGGTGAAGTCCTGAGCCAGAGCGACAAGTTTACCACCGGCAACATTCAGTTTTCCGCAACCACCGACCCCCTGCGGGCGGGCCTTGGCAACGGGATCGCCACCATCATTGCCAGCGATTCCGATACGCAGGTAAACTTCACCCGCGCGGACTTCGACCTGATGACCAAGATGATGGCCGTGGGCGGAACCGTAAGCTACAACGCCGTTTCTCCCGTCTGTCAGACGGTGGAGGCCAAGGGCACTTCTCTGAAGGCCGACGTGAGCAAGCTGGTGCCGGTGGCCCAGTACGGCTATTCCTCTATTTTCTGCTACGTGCAGGAGGTAGGCGCCGCGTCCTCCTACTCTGTGGGCGGCGTTCCTTATCCCATCGATCCTGCCACCGGCGCCATTACCGGCTTCGCCGCTGAGAGCGGCAAGAGCTACAAGGTGTGGTACTTCGCCAAGAAGCCTGCGGCGCAGGTGGGCATTGTGAACGGCGCTTTCAATGGCCGCATCGTCCACTTCACCGCACAGATCGCCGTATATCAGAACGTGTCCGGCAAGAACAAGGGCACCCGCTGGGGCTGGGCATACCTGATCGTGCCCCGCCTGTATCTGAATCCCGAAGGGGCCAACACCACCGGTGACCAATCCAACTACGATACCACCACCATCACCGGCCGCGCCATCAACGAGGACGCCGAGGTGATCTCCGCCGAGTGCGACGCCTGCGGCGGCATGGGCACCGTGGCCTATATGGTGCTGGTTCCCGACGAGGAGAGCGACGAGGTGGCCGGGATCGCCGTGATCGGCGGCGTGGTGAGCGTGGCTGCCAGCGGCACTGCCCCCGTGAATGCCAAACTTCTCATGAAGAACGGTGAACTGGTGACGCCCTCTCCCGCAAGCCTGCTGAAGTACACCGTGACCGCCGGGACTGCTACCGGGGCCACCGTTTCCGCCGACGGCATTGTGACCGCCGGGAGCACTCAGGGCACCGGGAGCATCACCATCCAGTATCCCGCCGAGGGAGCGGCCAAGTACACCGCGCAGGCGGTTCTGGAAGTCACCGGCGAGTAAGAGACACATCAAAAACGCCTTATCCTAAGCGTTGGATAGGATGAGCCGAGCGGGGCTGACTGCCGGGGAAACCAGGCAGTCGGCCCCGCTTTTTGATCCCCGGCGAACGGGAGGGCATGAGAGACTCATGCCTTGGCGTATGCTTGGGACCATGTTTGTGAGGTCACGAAAATGACGGAAAGGAGCGGGGATATGAGCGTCTTATCTGAATATTTGAGTGTCATAGCAAGACTGGAACAGGCCATTGACGCAAGCCTTGAAACAGACGTTGCGAATGCGGTCAAGGAGGAAATGTCCCAAAAAGTGCACGATGAGGTTTATGACGCTTACACACCGCTATACCCCGATTCCCGTAGAGGAGACCGAGGGGGGCTTTCCAGCGTGTTCAACTATGACAGCCGTGTAGAACCGGGGCATTTGCTGATTGTGGAGAACAACACACCAGCTCAGCATCCAACGGAACTCCCCTTGACAGAGATCGTGGAAGAAGGTCTGGAAGAATACCGTATGCCGTTTGCCCGCCCTTTTGTGGAATTAACAGAAAAATCCGTCAACGCAGAAGATGCGTTGACGGAAGGGCTTCATCTCAGGGGGTTTTAGTTCAGGGTACTCAAATCAAGGGTTCATCTGAAAATTGCTGAAGAATCTCCAAGGCTTCGGCCACCTCCGGGTCCATTTCGACATCGATTCGCACGGAATCATTTTTCCGCGGGGCCTTCTCCGGCTGCATGGCCATAAGCTGCAAAGCGGCCTTCTGGCTGTCATTGAAGCCAATGGCGTCCCCGACTGCGGCACCAAAAGACATAGCGTTCCAAAAGTCCATAATACAACTCCTTTCCTTTTATTACAGTATAGCGAATAAAAGCCAAGAAAACAAGGCCATTTCGATTGAAAGCAGGTGACAAAGTGGAGATTATTCAGATCAAGGTAGACGTAGCGGGTGCAAAGCAGTCACTTTCCAAGATCCAGCAGGTCGAAAAGGCTGTTGACAGATTGGCGAAAAAAGGGAAAAACGTAACCGTAGAGATCAATGCGAAGCCACTTAAAGATTTAAAAACTGAGGCCGAAGCAGCGGGGAACGCAGGAACCGTCGCCGCAAAGAAGATTAGCGACGGTATGGGAAGCATTGAAAAAAGTGCGACTGACGCGGGGAAAAGTCTGTCTCAACTGTTCTCGGAAATTACCAAATGGCAGATATTAAACGCTGCCGTGGCATCCACCATTCGAACCGTTACAAACGCGGTGGATACCATGCAGAAGGTAGATGACGAACTCGTTACCGTGCGAAAAGTAACGAAGGCATCTGCCGACGAACTCGCACAGCTAAAAGAACGCGCATATGAGACAGCCTCCGCTTACGGAGAGGCGGCGGACGAATATCTTGGTTTTGTGTCCGGTTTTGCGAGAGCTGGCTATGGAAAGCAAGCCGCCGACTTGGCGGAGCTGGCCACCAAAACAAAATTGGTTGGCGATACAAATGCAGAGACGGCACAGCAATTCCTGTTGTCCGTGGACGCGGCGTATCAGTACAAGGGAAACATTGACGCATTGACCAAGGTGCTGGACGGTGCCAACGAGATCGACAACAAGTACGCCACCAGCATTGAAAAGCTGGCGGAGGGCCTTGGCAAGATTGCTCCTACCGCCGCAATGGCAGGCGTTGGGGTAGACGAACTAACAGCGGCCCTTGGTACAATTACGGCAGTCACCCAGCGATCCGGCACGGAAGCCGCTACGGCCCTTAGAGCCATTTTCCTTAATATCTTAGGCGACACCACCACAGAAATCGAAGAGGGCGTTACATGGACCACCGGTGAAATCAAGGGGTTAATGGATGTCCTGAAGCAATTTGCACCAGAGGTGGTAAAAACTGCACAGGCAACCGGGCAGCTAATTGACCCCATGGAGGCCATCGGAGCACTGGCAAAAGCGGCAAAGGAGGATACAGCAACAGCCGCAAAAATATTCAGCATGATCAATGACATCGGCGGCAAGCTACGAACCACTCAACTGGTGTCTTTGATTGAAAACTGGGATATGTACCAGTCCATGTTGTCTGATTTTGGAAATGCGGCGGGGAGCGCGGATGAAGAGGTTTCTAACGCACTGGATAGCTGGACGAGAAAGACAAAGATCCTTCAAAACGAGTGGACTACGCTCATTGAGAACTTCTTAGATACGGAAACGGTCAAAACCATATTGGACGGGCTGATCGTAGCCGTAGACGCACTGGATACCAATGTGGGACACGCGGCGATCACTGTCGGCGGCTTGGCCTTGGCCGTTCAGAGCGTAGCTGGTGCTGCAAGCGGATTGTCGAAATTAACAGGGTTTCTTGGTATTGGGGCAGCGAGCCCGTGGGTCTTGGGTGTTTTGGCAGCGGGAGCGGCAGTAACCGGCCTCGCATATGCCATTGACAAAGCAAATCCAAGTCTGGATGAGATCAACGCAAAGCTGAACGAGTCCACCAAACAGTTAGAGAAAAACGAGAACCGGCTGAAAGAAATCAACAAGCTCCCGTGGAATGAACGGACTAATGAGATTCTTTCGGAAAAGAAGGCGCTTGAACAGGAAAACGAAGAACTCAGAACGCAAATCGACCTCCAAAAAAAATTAGCGTGGGAAAATTTAAAAAAACAGGCAAATCAAGAGGTCACAGTTACCACGGGGCGGGAAGTCAAGAGCTGGCAGCTTGGGACGTCCTACGACACAATGGAAGAAGCGGTTGCGTCCATTCAGCGGATTTATGGGGAGGGGACCAAACTGTCGAAATGGTATATCGACAGTTTGGAAGAAGTGAATACGACTGTAAAAGCCAGCGGGGATTCACTGAACAATTACCTCCTAAAATCGCTTGAAGAATACAATGGCCTGATAAAAGAAAGCGGAGAGCTGAACGGTGCGCAGCTTATCGGCTACAATGGGACGCTGGACGCGCTGAGAAAACAGGCGGAGTTATATCAAGTTCTTAAAAATAGCGGTATAGCACTGACGGAATCTCAGCAAGCGGTACTGGATGCTGTTTTGGCGTTTCCGACTGCGGCAAGCGAAGCAGAGGCTGGGGCGGAGTATTTGGCAGAAGCCACAGAAAACGCCGGGGACGCTGCCGGAGCGGCGGCGGGGCAGTACAGTAGCCTTGTGACGCTGCTGGATGAGGTTTCCGCCCGGTACAGCATTCTGAAAACCGCACAGGAGGAAACGAACAAGACCGGCGTGATCTCCGCCGATACCCTTTCTAAAATTCTGGACCAGTACCCTGACCTTGTAGGGTATTTGGAGCAGACGGAAAAGGGCTATAAGCTAACTAAGGGTGCCCTGAAAGATTACATTACGGCACAGGAGGATGAGTGCCGCATTGCGGCGGCGGACGCCAAGACCGCAGCCGAGAGCGTTATCACACAGGAAATTCAAAAGGCCCTTGGCTATGACATGACCACGGAGGCCATTTATAACCAGATCAAGGCCATGCAGTCCCTCAGCGGAACAGCGGCAAACGATCAAATGTCAGGCTACCGGCGGACGCTCCAACTGAAGGGTGTGCCGGAGGACCAGATCAATGCCCTTATCAACGGTGTTTCGGACTTTGATGCCATGGAGCAGGCACAGGCGAGGCTTGCAGCCCTTGGCAATATCAGACTTGGCAGTTCCGGCAGTTCCAGCAAATCAAGTTCCTCTAAATCCACGAAGGATGAGGAGCTGGAGCGGCTGAAGGACATCGTATCCCTGCGGAAGTCGGAGCTTTCCCTCATGCAGGAGCGTGGGGACAGCACGGCGGACCAGATTGACAAGATGCGGCAGATCCAAGCGGCGCTCCACGCACAGGCGGAGTATATGCGGCGGATCGGGGCCAGTCAGTCGGACATCAACGCCCTTTCCACGGAGCACTGGAAAATCACCAAGCAGATCAAGGAGCTGCAAGAGGATCTTTGGGACGAACTGGAAGATGCCGTCAACAAAAAACTGGAAGAGGCAGAGGAAGCACGGGACAAGCAGACAGCCGCCATTGACAAGCAGATCGCCGCGCTGAAGGACGCAAAGGAGGCCGAGGACGAATCCCTCAAGCTGGAACAACTGAAAGCGGACGTGCTGGAAAAGCAGAACGCGTTGCTGGAAGCCCAGAAGGAACGGACGGTACGGGTATTCAACGCCGCAACCGGACAGTGGGAGTGGGAAGCCAACGCCTCGTCCGTGAAGTCCGCGCAGGACGCCTATGATAAGGCCAAGGAGGACTTGGCGGAGTACGAGCGGGAGTTGGCCCTTCAGCGGGAAATTGACGAGCTGGAAGCCAAGAAAACCCTGATCGAAGAAACCTACAACACCCTGAAGGCCGAGTGGAAGCGGATTACGGACAGTTTGCAAAGCCCCACCCGGACGATCGGTGATATTCTCAGCGACATTGCCAGAAACGGAACGCTTAAAATGCGGCAGCAGGTGGAGGAGGTCAACACCCTGCTGGGCAAGCTGAACCAGTATATCGCAGGGACGGTGAACGGCGGGCAGGCCCCCGGACAGCCGGGAGAGGTTCCCGGAACGGCAGGCGCAAACGGGAGCACCGGCGGATACTATTTCGACTTCAACAAGAATCCCGGCGGCGGCTGGACGCAGACGGAAATGGACGAGGGATTCAAAAACAGCGGTTCTTCTTCCTCTTCTTCCGGCTGGCAGTTGGCAGACGGAAGCTCCGCAAACCTGAACTACAAGGACACAACGCCGGTGGGGAACGGCACAAAGCTGCAATACAAAGGGCCGGACATGAGTCGGGACCCGAAGCTGGCAGGGAAAACCGTTGAGAAAAACGGGTATGTGATCACCTACGACGAAAACGGGTATGCAACCAAGGCCATCAATGCACATCAGGGCGCAGCCGGGTCAAAGCTGTCCGGCAAGTATGACAAGGTGGACGCGGACGGCAACAAGATGCACTACACGGGCTTCAACAAGGACATCGACTACTCGCTTGCCATCAAGCAGGCCAAGAAAGCCGGGCTGGGCGAAGGGGCGATCAAGCAGCTGGAAACGGAGCGGCAAAATAAGATCAACGCCTTATACGGCGGCAAGGACCCGGCCAAGAAGTACGATTCCGGCGGCGTTTTGAAAGGGCTGGGGGGCATCAAGGCCACCAACCGGGATGAGATCGTGATCCCGCCGTTTCTGGCGGAGAAGATGCTGGAACCCAGCGCGGACAGCACGTTCCAGAAGCGCATGGGCGAGCTTGGGTGGCTGTACGGCGCGGCGGAGCGGGGAAGCGCAATGCCGGGCAAGACGGTGATGAGCCGGACCAGCTATGACCACTACGGAGACAGTTACAGTGTGAACGGCGTTCAGATCGGAGCGGAGGCGGCAAACCGCCTGACGATCGCACAGGTCATGCAGGCATTGAACCACGGGGCCGGAAACTTGGGCCTCTACAAACATTAAGGGAGGCGGGCGCATGGCATTATTCCAACCAACGAATATTTATCCATCGTCCCTTGGGGAACTGGGAAACGGCACGGTGGATATCACAAAGCCGCTGGCGGTGAGTTGGCAGGTGAACGGCAACTCCGCCATGGCCGCTTTTTCTCTGACCATCTGCAAAAATGACACAGATTCCACACAGGTATATACCACCGGGAAGCTGACGGATGGATGCCCTTTTTACGGGACAGACTACGCCGGGAACACCGTATTATTCACCTACACCATTCCGGCCAGCACACTGAGCGGGGCCGGGATGGTAAACGGGCAGCAATACAAGCTCATTATCAGGCAGTGGTGGGGAGAGACGGACGCGGAAAGCGTGACCCAAAGGAGCGCGGCGGTGTTTCTGACCCGGACGGATCCGGTACTGGCCGTGACCGCTATCCCCTCGCCGCTGACGGTGCGGAAGCACACCTTTACGGCGACCTATACGCAGGCGCAGGGCGACGCGCTGAACTGGGTGCGGTGGACGCTGCGGGCGGCGGACCGAAAAACCGTTCTCTATGACAGCGGACGCATTTACGGCACGGCGGAACTGCGGATGGAGTATGACGGCCTGTTTTCGGGCACAGATTACGAGATCCGCTGTCAGGCACAGACGGAGAACGGCGTACAGGCAGACACCGGCTGGGTGAGCTTTCAGGTAAACTACGACACGCCTTCGCCCACCGGCGCTGTGGACGTTTGCCCAAGCCGGGAAAAATCCGGTATCCGGGTGACATGGCCGGGCCTGTACGATGTGCCGGGAAGAACGGAGGGGAACGCAAACATCCAGAACGGCAGAATGGAAATTGGCGACGGCGGACAGGTTATTTGGGACCAGGTGACGGGAAAGCCCATGAATTATCCACACCCATGGAGCCTTGTGTGGTCGGGACAGGTAGACGTAACCTTTGACAATCCCATTCTGACCATTGGACTGGACGGCGGCAGCGCCGCTATAACGCTTGGGAAATCCGGCATTGTTGTTACCATAGACGGAAAAATTGTGGGGCAGCACGATCTTACATTTGGCTCAGAACTTTTGCAGCTTCTCAGCTCCGATGAGTGGAAGATCGTGCTTGCCGGGGACAGGATCGTGATCGGTCGGGCAACAACATTGTTTCGCGGGTTATATCCGTCCACAACTCTGTACCCCCGTCAAACGCTCTATCCTGATAATTCTATCGGACAGCTTGGCTTGCAGGCGAATTATGCCCCTGATTGGGACATTCCTCTGAGCGGCCGCTTTATCACATCCCTGACGCTGGGCGGCGTACAGTCCTGCGACTATCTGTGGGTGACGGAGGAAACCCTGTCGCAAAGCATGATAGAGACCATCACAGATCATAATACAGATTGGAAGCCGGGCGAATTTTCCGGGAATACGATGTTCCAAACGAATTTCGCCGGTGGCAGTTTGCAGGCGGGCAATATGCAATTTGCCAGCACGTTGACCGGCTTTGCCATCTACCGCTACCACGAGGGAGAAGATATGCTGGAACTGGTGGCGCAGACATCGGCTTCGCAACGGTCCCTCTGGGACTGCAAGGCGCTGTCTCAGGAGACGTACCGCTACTATATATTCGGTCTCATGCAGACGGAGGACGGAAAGGAACCCGTGGCCGCAAACGCACTGGTCTCCCAGACGGTGACACCGATTTTCTGGGATTGGACGGTGCTGCGGTGCACGAAGGACGCAGGGGGCGCTTATCACCCGGCGGAGATTTTCCGCTTCAGCCTGAACGTGTCCAGCGGGGAGATCGGCAACAACAACAGCCCTGGGATCCTGGACAACTTCTCCCGCTATCCTACGGTGCAAAGCTCTCCCAGCAATTACTGCTCAGGGACGCTCTCAGCGGCCATAGGACACGTTCTGGCAAGTGGGGAGTACAAGGATACCAACGCCGTGCGAAACGCCGTGTACGCCCTCTCAACTACGCAGGACACCCTGTTTTTGAAAAACCGGCGGGGAGACCTGTGGCAGATTCGGGCGGGCGGAGCCATTTCCATGAGCACCATGGACGGGAGCTGCCAGCAGGTGCAGACGGTAACGCTGCCGTGGGTGGAGATCGGGTCTGTGGATCAGACACGGATCCTAATCGCGCCGGACGATGCTCTATTTTCGTAGCTAAGGAGGCGAAGCGGATATGACGCAGGCGGAACGGATGAATGATTACCGCAAGATGCTGCGCGGGCCTTTTACCAAGCTGTGCCGCCTCCGGTTTTTACAGCCGGACGGCTCCACAGCCTTTGCGCTGGACAACAACCCAACGGGGCGCTTTGCCGGGGCGTTTATCGCGGACGGGAGCCTGTCCGTAAATCTAAACAACGGCCAGCGGCGGACGGCCTCGGTGACGCTGGCGAATCTGGACGGCACGTTCGATTACAACATCAACCGGGTGTGGTTCGGGAACCGGATCGCACTGGACGAGGGTCTTGTGCTCAGCGACGGCACGGACTTTTACATCCAACAGGGGGTCTTTCTGGTAAAGGACCCTGTGGAGACGCTGGAACCGGCCAAGCGGACGGCGGAATACAATCTGGTGGACAAATGGTCGGATCTGGACGGAACACTTTTCGGCTATCTGGAAAGCACCTACGAGGTGAAGGCGGGAACCAACGTCTTTGACCCCATTGCGGCCCTTTTAAAGCTGGACCGGGGGAACGGGGATCTGGTGGACAATGTGCCCCCGGTATTCACGGAATACTACAACGGCAAGACTCAGCAGCTGGCAAACGGCACCACGGCCAAGCTGACGGACGCACCCTACACCCTGCGGGTGGACAGCGAAAACGGAAGCTATGCGGACGTGTGCCTCGGTCTTGCGGAAATGCTGGCGGCGTGGATCGGGTACGATGCCTCCGGCGCACTGCGGATCGATCCTTCGCAGGATGATATTCTGGACAGCGACAAGCCGCTGGCGTGGCAATTCTCCCAAAGCGAGGCGGAGCTGCTGGGAGCGGCGTACACGGAGAAGAACACGGAGGTCTACAACGACTTCATTGTGATTGGGGAAGCCGTGAACAACAGCCCGCAGGTGGCGGCGCGGGCGCAGAACCTGGACCCGGCCAGCAGCACGAATGTAAGTCGGATCGGGCGCAAGACTGTGCGTTACCGGGCAGCGGGATATTCCACAAAACGACAGTGCGAGGATTTGGCGGTGTGGAAACTGAAACGGTCTGCGGTCCTGCAAAAGTCCGTCTCGGTTTCGTGCAGTCAGATTTTACATTTGAACGAAAATGAACTCATTTCCATCGTGCGCAACGACAAGCCGGGGTCTCCCGTGGAGCGGCATCTGGTGCAGGGGTTCACAAGGCCCCTGACAGGGAGCGGCCCCATGCAGATTTCCGCCGTGTCGGTCCAGGATTTCCCCACGGCCACCGTGACGGGGTGGCCTGCATGAACTGTGTGAATCAGCCCCAACGGGGCGTTGTCTCAAAGGGAGGAATTTTTATGAAAGAGCACTGCTGCGGAAAACCGGCTATTTCTTTTTCTGAGGGAGGGCGGACGTAATGGCATACGAGAAAACCATCTGGAAAAACAACAGCGAACCGGCTCTGGACGCAGAGCATCTGAACAAGATTGAAAACGGTATTGCAAACTCTGCCCCCGGTGGGTTCGGGCTGGGGGGAGGGTCAAAATTCTTGACCCCGGATGATGACTTGAATGAAGTTTGGGAAAACGGCTCTTACGCATGGGATGCTCCCCCCAAAAATGCGCCCACCGACAGCGGGACACCTATTTCATATTGTTCAATGAACGTGCTGAACAAGGGTGGCGATTACAATACGCACCAAATCATCTACACATTTGAAGGCTACGAGATTCACCGATATTACGATGGCGCAAAGAAAACTTGGAGCGAACAGGCGTGGGTAAACCCGCCCATGTTAACAAGCGTAGAATACCGCACAACGGAGCGGTATAACGGGAAAGCCGTATACAAGATGCTGGACGCAGACGGCCTTGTGAAGTGGCGCGTAGACGGTGAAGAAGCCTGGCATTACGGCGGGGGGCTTACGTATGTGGTCGGCACGCCGGTGTCGTTCACGCTCACCGGCTGGGACCCTGACGTGCAGGGAACGACCTACAAACTGAAGGCGGAGGGCTACAAGATCGGCGCGGGCGGCGTACAGCTGGGCCTGCCGTCCGATTCTTCCACCGTCAACACGCAGGCGGTGGTGGCGGCGGCGCTGACTATTGTAAACACAAAAGTTGTTGCTCCGAACAAGAATACAAACACGGTGGGGTACACGGAAATCACCATCTCCGCCGTGACCGCGCCAAGCCGGGATCTGACCGTTGCTATCTTCGGATTGGAGGAAGCAGAGCGGGTCACGGTGACGGAGCCTGCCATCGGAGGCGTTACCGCGCCTGTCGTTGGCGAAACGCCTGTGACAGCGATCACGGAGGGCAAGCAGTTCACCGGCACGGTCACATGGTCGCCGGATCTGGTAGATGGGAAATTTGGCCCGCAGACTGTCTACACGGCCACCATCACGCTGACACCGAAGGCCGGCTACAAGCTGGACGGCGTGGCGGCAAACTTCTTCACGGTCGCCGGTGCGACCGGCGTCAGCAACCAGGCGAACAGCGGCGTTGTGACTGCCGTATTCCCGGCCACTAAGGAGGCAGCAACATGAACCAACTGAACCACGTTGCGGTGATCGCAGACGGAAACGGACGCTGGGCAGAGCGGCGGGGCTTGGAGCGCTCCTCCGGGCACGAGCAGGGCTTGAACAAGGTGGAGGACATGATGCACTGGTGCGTGGACATGGGCATCCCGGCCCTGTCCGTCTACTGCTTTTCGTGGGAGAACTGGAACCGGCCCAAGGAGGAAGTGGACGCGCTCTTTTCCATGGCGAACCGGTACTTTGAACGGTATCGGGAATTTGTGGAAAATAACATCCGCGTCCTCATTTCCGGCACGGACAAGCGTGTGCCGCCTGAGAGCATCGAAAAAATGGAGCGCATCCAGCGGGAGACCGCCCACTGTGACGGCCTGACGCTGAATCTCTGCTGCAACTACTCCGGGCGGATGGAGATCGTGGACGCCGTTGCCAAGGGCGCGCGGACGGAGGAGGAGATCACGGCGGCGCTGTATCAAAACCTGCCGGAGCCGGACCTCATCATCCGCACGGGCGGCTTTCAGCGGCTCTCCAATTTCCTGCTGTGGCAGTCCGCCTATTCAGAGCTTTATTTCACCGAAACGCTGTTCCCGGACTTTTCCGTGGGCGAGTTCCGCCACGCGGTGAAGCGGTACGGGGGCATCAGAAGAAAGCGGGGCGGGGTATGAGCTACACATCCAATCAGTACAAGTACCTGCTGATAAAGCGGCTCCAGCGGCACTTTTCCATGAAAATCCCACGGGACAGGGCATACACCCAGACCTTCTTCTGGGAGCTGTTTGACGATACCGTGACCGTCACGGAGGAATCATACAACAACTTCTGCCGCCTGATGGATGACGAGATCGCGCTCTGCGCGGAAAACGACTGGTATAACAGTACGAGCATCCCACCATCTGTAATCAACGAACAGGGGCTTTTGCTGACAAAGGCGTTCGCGGAAATCGGCATTGAATTAAAGATCACAACAAACTCTTTGGGCGGCAAGGCGGAATTTACAAAGCCGGACGGAACGGTCATGACCTATATAAACAGCGACTTCTACATCAACTCACGGGCGGGGACGGAGTATCAATATGCCAAGGTATCGGCTCCCGCCTACAATATGCAGGGGATGGACGTACCGCAGGAATTGGGAAACCCGAAGATCGCAGGGCCGGGGACGTATTGGAGCTACAACGCGGACACGAAAACCGTGACGATCTCCGGCGAGGGAGCCTACGCCGGTGCGACGAATGAAACGCAGCTTGGCAGCGGGACGTATCATACGGTGATCCTCGGCGCAAATATTTCCAGATTGCTGACAGAAAGTTTCAATGCAGGCAGCGTGGATACCATCGTCTTTTTCGCCCCGGCGGATGCGCCGGTGGTGCTGGATGACAAGATCCTCAACTACACGGGTTCTACTCAAAGAAACTTGACGGTATACACCGACAATACAGCGCTTCGGGAATATGTCTGGATGCCGAAAGTTAGTGTCACGCTGCACAGTCTGTCGGAATGGGCGGGGTGATGCTATGGCAGCGGTGGTAATTGGGCTGAACTGGATCGATCTCATTTGCACGCTCTGGGCGCTGCGCATCGGCTGTGTGGAGCTGAACCCGCTGATGCGCAGCGTGCCGGTGATGCTGTGGCACAAGGCTTTTGCCATCCCCGCGCTGGTGCTGTGGCTCAAGCACTGTGGAACGAGGGAAGCACGGCGGGGTTTAGCGCTGTGTGCAATCGTGTACGGTGCGGTGTGCGTGTGGCACGCGGTCGGGCTGATCTGGATATTCTTCTGAAAAGCGGCATAGGGGGATCAAAACAAGAAAAGGCGTGTCCGGTTCGGGCACGCCTTTTCTCTCGCTGTAATTGTTCTTGAGTATATTTCAATCCACGGGGAACAGGATCGCGTTCCCACCGGGTGTGAGCGCCTCCCACATCCGACAACGCCAATATAGCACAAGGGCGCTTTTTTGTCAAGGCGGAGAAAATGGCATCAGGCCAGAAGCATTTCCAGTTTGTCGGCGCTGCGCTTGGCTTGCAGGTCCCGTTCGGCTAAGACCTTCTTGGCGCTTTTCCGCCCGGAACGGTCCATGAGCCGCCCGGAATAACGCTGGGTGGTGATGGGACTGGCATGGCCCAATTTGGCTTGCAGTTCATTTTCTGGCATACCAGAATTAAGGTCCAAACGGGAGCCGACGTGGCGGAGATCGTGGCTGCGGATGTCCGGAACGCCGGTGACGGAGCGGACATGGCGCTCCACCAGCTCCGAAAGCCACTGTTTTGTGCCGGCCTTCCATTCGCCGGAGCGGAGGGTGCCGAACAGGGGGGCGGTATCCGGGAGATCATCCGGGCGGATGCCGCTGGCGAGGTAATGGCGGAGGGCAATCACGGCGATGTCCGGCAGGTCCACCACCCGGAATTTATCGCCCTTGCCGTGTTCCACGCGGAGGGCGGCGTCCTCCAAGTCAATGTCCGCCGGGGTCAAGGCCCGCAGTTCGGCGTTGCGCAGTTCGGTGGTCAGCAGCAGGATCACGATGGCGTAATTCCGGGGCCAGTTCTCCGGGTGGGTTGTGCGGACGGGGGAATCCCGCCAGAGCTTACAGACCTGCTCATCGGTGAGCAGCACGTCATAGGGGCGCTTTCCCAATTTGCGGAGGGAGGGCATCAGGTAGAGGGAAACGGGGTTTTGCTCATAAAAGCGATCCTCGCCCAGTTCGGGTGAGCTGGCGTAGGTGAAGAAGGAGCGGAGAACCACCAGATGATACCGGACGGAGACAGGGGAGAGGCCCCGGTCAAAGAGGTGATCCCGGTAGGCTTGCATGGTGGTGAAGGTGGGTTCCTCGGTGGAAAGGCCGCTTTCCACGAGGAAAGAATAGAAGCTGTTTGTGACGGCGGCGTAGGCGGTGACGGTGCGCTCCGCTGCGCCGCTGGCCTGCACGTTGCGGAGCCATGAGTCTAAGGCCGACATGACCCGTCGCTCCTGCGCAGAGGTTCTTCCCATAAAATCAGCCCTTTCCAACGTTTGGGGGGCGCATCAGGCCCCGGCTTTGCAAAAATCCGCTTTAATGGCGATCTCCGCGCCGTATTTGTCGATATAGATGTAGTCCACGATGAAATCTCCGTAGGCGGCCATATCCAGCGGGTTATTGGGGCTGATGTCGGTGATATGGCCGTTGGCGGACACGCAGAGTTTTTCACAGCGGTCGTCCTCACCGTGAGGGCCGAATTGGAACAGGGGCAGAAGTTCTTTAATGGTCAGCATGGATGTTTCCTCCTGAATGTGTGTAAGAATGTGTAAAATTTTTTGTAGGGGGTCAAGCGGTCACTGAACTGCTGGCGGCGAGACGGACGATCTCGTTTCGCAGCAGCGTTTCAAACATGGCGCGGAGTTTCTTATCCGCGGCGACAATGGACAGCTTGGACACGTTTTTGCACTCGGTTTTCGTCGCGCCGCTGTCCATCATGCGCTTGCGGAGCCGGGTCTGGCGGATTTGGAGGTCAACCCCGGCGGCGCGCTCCAATTCCTCGTAAAGCTGGGCGTGAAACTTCTGGTAGTTCAAGCCGAACTCCTCCACGGCACGGCGGATATGGCGGGTCATGCGCTCCTGCCACGTATCGACTTCGGTGAGGGGCGAGGTGACAAAGGTGGCGACGGCCTCAAAGCGTTTGTTGGTATCGTCCAGCTTGCCCTCAAGGGCTTTGAGCTTGCGTTCGCTCTCCAAATTGATCTGGGCCTGCATGGCGAACATCTCCACGAGGGTGCGGGGCTGGTTCTGCTGGGAAATGCTTTCCCGCATTTTCTCAAAGGCGGTGACATAAGCGGCTGTGAACAGGACACCCTTTTCGCCGGTCATTTTGTTCGCTACCATGTCACAGCCCTTTTTTGTGAGAAGATAGCAGGGACGTTCCTCTCCTTTGCTATCAGTGTAGGTGCTGGGGATGAAGAAATCAACCGGCTCAAAATTGAGCTCGTTAGATTTTTCGAGGATTTCCACATATCCGATAATATCCCGCAACAGGTTCTTGTGCTGCTTGCCGACCATTTCAGCGACCTCACGGCTGTCAACGGTTTCTACGCCATTGTGGGTAATTACTTGCAATTCGTTCATATTTTTCACTCCTTATCGTTCGATTTGACAGGAGATTTCTTGTGTGGTAGTATAGATTTACCATGCGAGACATCTCCGTGGGGCGAATAAGCGAGTTGTCACTCTTTCCACGGACTGCAACTTGCTTATTCTGTTTTTACCGGCTGATTTCCTCGTCGATTTTCTGCCGGAACCATTCTGTCTTTCCGATTCCACGCGCTTTCAGCTTTTCCTCAAACTTTTCAGCGCGTTCTTTGTCAATCAGAAAGGCATACTGCTTCATCGACTGCCGACGTGTACGGAAATATTCGGCTCTATCTTTTTCCGCCACACTATCCACCTCCTTGTGTGACTAATCACAGTATAGCTTGTGACTAATCACAAGTCAATAGTTTTTTTTCAGAAAGTTTGCACGGACGAAATTCGTCGGCGCAAATTGGGGGGTCTGCTCAAAATTGAGCATATCTTTGCACTTCGTCCGAATTTCGGACGAAAGGGCAAGCGCTCAAGCCAAATTTGGATTCAGTGGGGTGTGTCCAATTTTGGACACATCCTATGATGCAAGGGGACGAATTTCGTCCGGCTGGTCAACCCAGTGAGATAAACTTTGGGCTGGCAAATGGAAGAACATTTGGGTCAGGGCTGAATTTTCAGCCGTGAGGTTTTCGATGCTCTGCAGCACATTCTTGTGCTCCTTGCCAAAGTGTTCCGCAATGTCCAGGCTGCTGGCGACAGGCTGGCCGGAAGTGTCTAAGGTAATCAGATTTTTGCTCATATATATAATTCCTCCATCATTTGTTTCTTGACCTTGACGGAGAGGCGTAGTAATATATTTACACACTCCGAAAGGTTGTGTGGATAACGGTGTACTGTCCTCTCCGCCAAGATTGAGCAGTATACCGTTATTCTTCTATTTGCCGGAAAGCAGCATGATCCCATCCCTGATCCCTTCGGTGCGTTTTTTCCCGTGACGTTCGCAATAATCGTCAAGCACAGCAAGCGTCTCATCATCAAGGCGGACATGAATAGGATTAGATTTCGGATTTTCTGCTTTTGGGCGTCCTGTTCGTGGACTCATTGTTTCACCTCACTTCTTGTAGCCCATAAATAAAATATAAACGATGTAGCCCAAAAAGTCAATAGAAAATTTGGAGATTTGAAAGGGGAAAATGAGATGAGAAAGAAGGGAACGTTGATACTGGTGGCAGGACTGTCAGTGCTTTTACTGTCAGGCTGCGCTAAACAATGCAAGATTGAAGATTGCAAAGAAAAGGCTGTTGATGGTGGGGCGTATTGCGAAGTACATACGTGTAAGGCTGAGGGCTGCTTTGAGAAAGTTGTTTCAGGCGGAGACTACTGCGAACTGCATACCTGTCCCGTTGATGATTGTTTAAACGGAATTTTGAGTGGGTCACAATACTGTGAAGAACATACGTGCGGGATAGAAGGGTGCTTTGAGCAAGTAAAGACGGGCGGAGATTACTGCACAAAGCATAGCTGCAAAAAAGACAGGTGCACAAATTTGAAAAACGAACAAAGTGACTACTGCGAACAGCATACGTGCCATGTAGAGGGGTGTTTTCAGGAGGCTTCCGACGTAACCACCTATTGTTCAGACCACAAATGCGGGAAATATCCGTGCGGAAATCTGCACATTGAAAACGGTAAGTATTGTGAGGAGCACACTTGTAAGGTCGATGGCTGTGTAGAGGGGGCCATGTCAAATCATGAATACTGCAAGGAGCATTACACCGAAATAAAGGCAGAGATTGAAAAAAAGGCACTTGCGAAGTTGAACAAAACGTATGACAAGGTTGAGGGGATTTCGTGGTATAAATCAAAAAACGAGCCGTACTATGCTGACACGCGGAGTTTTGTCCTCCCCTATATCGGAGTAAATGACAGTGGCTCCAAGTGGTTACGTCTCGTTTTCCACTATACCGGTAGTGACTGGATATTTTTTGATAGGGCAACTATCATGGTGGACGGTGAAAAATACTACAAGGAATTTGATTATTTTGACGTAGACAGGAACAACGGTGGAGGAAACGTGTGGGAATGGGCGGATATTTCGCCAACCAGCAATGACATAGAGATGCTGAAAGCAATCGCCGCATCGAGCGAAACGATCGTGCGATTTCAGGGGGACACTTACCACTATGACTTGACGGTAAAAAGCACCGATAAAACAGCGATTAAAGATGTCCTTGACGCATATAGCGCATAAAAAGAACGCCGCCCGGATGGGCGGCGTTTTAATCTTAATTCCCAGTATAAAGTTCCATTTTCTGATAACAGCTTGCGGTTTCATCATCTGCTTCCCGGAGGGCTTCGGAAAAACTGTTGTAGCTACCGGAATGGTCCACAACTAAGTTTGTAAATTTTACATAGGCATCATAAAAATCCCTTAGGGCCTCATAGGCTTCTGCGTGCTCATCTGGCGGATTGATTAGTTGCTTCATCAATTCGGAAACGTCGATTTGATTGTCCTTAATTTCTTTCATTTGGCGCGTAAATTCCGGGTCCTCAAACAAAAGGTTCAGAGATTCGTTGAAATCTTCATGAAACCGACCAGCGGTTCTTGTATATTTATCGGTTTCGCTATCTGCCTTTTGGTAGATAGCGTTATACCAGACGCTTGAAATCAAGTTTCCGGCGGTTTCTGCTTTAGCTGCGCCTTCCAGCATTGTTGCTGTAGCATCCTGAAGCGTATTTGCGTAATCTGCTTTTTTGCTGACATTAGAAAAATGTATTGCGACACCAGCGATAATCGCCACAATGAGGATTGCGACCAAAATCAATTTTGATTTGTGTGAAACCTTTACGCCGGTGACTTCTACTTGCTGGGGCGGTACTGGTTGTTTTTCTATCGGTTCTGCTGGTGGTTCGGATGCTTGATGGATAGTTTCTTCCAAAATCGCGGAAACAGGGCAGCCGCAGTTGGGGCATTTATCCGCCTTGTCGCTAACCATGTTGCCGCATTCGGTGCATTTTATCAGTGCCATATCAAAAACCTCCCAAATTCCTGATGGTTTGACCATATCGCATTTTGAAGCAGAAGTCAAGCGTTACGGTCTGGCACCGCATCTCAGGGGGTAGGGGTCAGGCGGCGGAGATTTTCCACGGCGCTGACGATCAGAGGAACGGCGCCCAGCACATCATCCTCCGTGACGGTATAAGGGAGGGTGAAACGGACGGCGGAGGTCGCACGGCTGGCAGGGTAGCCCATGGCCCGTAGGACATAGCTTCCGTCTGCCTCCCCGCTGGTGCAGGCGGAGCCGGAGGAAGCGTACACGCCCTCCGCAGACAGGGCCATAACAAGGGCCTGAGATTCCACGCCAAGGAAGGAGAGGTTGGCGTTGCCGGGGAGCCGGAGAACCACGTCACCGGGGGTATAGGGGCCGTTGACATAGGTATTCGGGACGAACCTCATCAGATAGGTAATGAGAAGGTCCCGGCAACGGGCGATCCGCTTCATGTTGGAGAGCATATTGTTTGTCCGCTCATGGAGGGCCGCTGCCATGGCGCAGGCAAGGGCCACGCTTTCGGTGCCGCCGCGCTTGCCCCATTCCTGACCGCCGCCGCGGATCATGGGATAAACAGGCGCACTCTTTTTTACAATCAACGCGCCTATTCCTTTTGGAGTTCCGAATTTATGACCGCTGAACATAGCGTAATCCACATTAAGTTCCTGAAGATTGATGGGAATGTGCGCAACGGCACTTGTTATATCGCCGGCAAGAAGCCCTGAAAAACTTTTCCGCAAGGAGGCAATATCGTAAATTTCGCCGGTCTCATTGTTCGCAAGCATCTGCGCGTAGGCTCCTGCGTTTGCGATTTTGTCATGTGGAAGGACCCTGCCGGAAACACATTCCAATATCGCATGATGCTCAACGGGTGACGCATAGGTTTCAGAAACGCCAACGGCCTTTTGCATGGAATGAACAGCGGTATTACACGCTTCTGTTGACCCGCTGGTAAAGTAGAGGTCATAGCTATCACCAGCGCCTAATAAAGATAAAATTTGAGCACGGCTGCGCTCCAAGGAATCTTTTGCCCGATGACCTTCTTTGTGCAGACTTGACGGGTTTCCAAAAGGCGCGCGTCTCATGGCTTCCCACGCAACGGGTGAAACCGCTTCTGTGCTTGCGCTATCAAAATAATAAGAAATCATTTAAAGCCACCCTTTCTTGAATAGATTTTCTCCTTTGACTCCACGGGCAATTCTACGGCGAACCGTTGATTCGGAAGCACCTGTCAGCTGGCACCATTCCGCTAACGTTCTTCTTTGCCCGTTAATTTCAAATATGCGATTTGAACGCCGGTTATTTGCCTGAACCCGTTCATTGGCCCATCGACAATTTTCCGGACAGTAGTTGCCGTTCACGTCGATGCGGTCAAGGGTACATTCTCCATAGGCGGCATTTTCGTCATACCCGTTGGCAAGCGCCCAGTCCCGGAACGTTTCAAAACTCTCAGCCCATTCTTTACAAACTGTGATGCCTCTGCCGCCGTATCGCGCATATTCTTTGATTTTTGGGTTGGAGCATCTTCTCCGCATGAGAAGCCAGACGTTATACAGGCGCGTTTTTGATTCTCCGTGCCTCATCGTGGAACTTACCGCGTTTTTCTGGCACCCACATGACTTTGTGTGCCCTGACCGCAGATGCCCGCTGGGGACAACCGTTTCCTTCCCGCAGTCGCACACGCAAATCCAGTTTAAGCATCCAGATGACCGAGTTTCCGCGCGCCTGAGTACCCGAAGATGTCCGAAACGCTGATCGGTTAAGTTGATGGCAGGTGGCATTGGGGATTCCTCCTTGATCTTTCCAGTATTCTATCTTTATTGTACCAGCCGCTGACAAGGGGCTTTTTGACAGAATACTTGACTTTTCACAAGGCCCGCGCCATAATGAATTTGGCGAGTCCCTGCGGATATTTGCCGTTTTCCTCATGCTGTCCGTCCGGCAAGATAGAGCAGCATGGGGAATTTTTATATCGGTTTGGCGGTCGCCAGCAGGGTGATCCCGCGCTCAATGGCTTCCGTTTTCGTGACATTCTGCTCCCGGCAGTAGGCTTCTAAAATCTGCTGGCTGCGGTCATTGATACGGATGCTGATTTTGTGAGGGCGAGGGTTGTCTGTGGGACGGCCCAGCTTTGCGGCAGACATGGGGATGATCACCTCCTATTTTGTCTGGCAGAAATATCATATCATTTTGTCTGGCAAAAGTCAAGGGGGAAGCGAGGCGAAAGGGGACAAGATGTATGATAAGAGGGCAGCGATTCCGGAACAACGCAAAGCGGGAGTATAACCTGTGGTGGTGGAGCCGACACGGCAAAAGGAGCCGACGGCGTTCCTTGCCTGAACGGGAGCGCCGGTGTGCGGATTGTCAAAACAGCGATATTTGCGCACTGTACGGGAAGTCCGACGATCCAAGCTGCTTTGCGCCCAAGAACGGACGCGAGGGGAAAGGCAATCAGGAAAGGCTGGAATGGGGTGTTGTGCTTTTAATCTGTGTGGTAATATTCGTTTTATTCTTTGTTTCCATTACATTTGCGAAATGAAAAAAGCCGCCCACCACGGGCGGCTTTGCTTTTTAACTTGCTTACAACTTGCTTGCAACTTGCTTAAATCTTGCTTAGACTTTGCTAATTGTTTACTGATTTGTTTGCTTAAAGGTTCTGGAAAGTGGCGTCGAACATCACAACGCCGTTGGAGAGGTCAGAGTAGGGGATGCCCACCCAAACGGCCTGTCCGACGGTGAGACCGGAGAGGGACGAGGCGTAGGGCAGGTTTAAAACAGTATCGTCAAAGGGAAGCTGGACGGCCACGGTGCCGCCGCTGGGGGCGACTTTTACGGTGGCCTTTTCCAGACGGAGGCAGGAGCGGGTAGCGTCCGCCACTTTGGGTTGGAAGTAGTTATTCCAGAGGCTATCGGCCAGCGCTTTCATTTCGGCGTTTGGATTACTCATGCAGAACACCTCGTTATTCTGCGCCGGTCAGACGGGCCTCCACCAGTTCCATTCCCCGGCTTTCCAGATAGGAGATCAGGAGCAGGCGGGCGGCTTCCTCGCTTTCGGCGTCAACGGTATGATCGAACATCCGCAGCTCTCCCGCCTTGGTCTCGGCGGTGACGCTGAAGGCGAAGTCCCGGCGGGTTACATTGGTTTTCAGGTTCATGTGGTTTCCTCCGTGATCCAGATTTCAGAGACGGTAAAGGTGAAGCAGATGCCCCGGTCCGTTTTGTCCGTCTGCACGGTGTCGCACTGGCAGAACAGAAAAGAGAGGGCCTGCCGGATGGTGGAATTAAGGACCACAAGGGGAGTGGGAAATTCCAGCGCAACGGAGGCGTTCTCCCGGTTCTCATGAGGCGGCTGGTCCAGCAAGCGGACCTGGGGGACCAGACGGTCGATCTTCCCGGCAGCCTCCCGCAGGGCGTTGTATCGGTTCATGGCGGTGGGGTTCATGATCTTCATTGTAAAATTCTCCTTTACCTTTAGGCGTGTAATTCCTTTTTATAGAAAATTATAGGCGATTTGCAAAAGAATGTCGAGTTAAAAAATGGAGGAACCTTTTCCAAAATGGAAACTGTTCCCCCTTTTTTCGGTATGAGTATGGTCTTGATCAAAATTCTTGCGCTGACGGCCCCACAAGCGGCCTGAGAGATAAGAGAGAGGCGAGGGGCTAAAACTTACCCCACGAAACTCAAAGAGCGCTTACAGGGCTTCTGTGGGCGATTTACGCAATGGGGAGTATCAGCCGTTCAAGGCATCCTTCAGGGGCTTTGCAGGTCGGAACACCGCAACCGTCTTGGCGGGAAATTCCTTTTCCTCGCCGGTGCGGGGGTCTTTCCCCACCCGTGCTTCCCGGTGCTTCACGGCGAACTTGCCGAAGCCGGGGACTTTGACCTCGCTGCCGTTGAGCAGGGATTCCTCAATGACGGTGAACACGGCATCCATCATGATGGCGGTATCGTGTTTGGTGTGGCCGGAACGCTCCGCCACGGCGGCGATCAGTTCAGTCTTGTTCATGGGACATCCTCCTTTCCTAAAATTTCAATGGCAGGGATGGCTGGATTCGGACCAGCGCGTGAGGGAGTCAAAGTCCCTTGCCTTACCGCTTGGCTACACCCCTATGTTTTTACACAGGATCCCGGCATTGCGTTCTGTTTGAATTACTTACACAGCGGCCTAATCATACGATTGCCGCCACCACGCCACATCCATTGAACGCCTCAGCATTCGCACAAAAGCGACAATGCCGGTATCCCACGGAACTTTTCAGCCCTGCGCCGGTATGTCGGTCGCATCCGTTTCTTTTACACAAGCCGGGTCCAGCTAAATAAATATTCTTCAACCTGCCGCTTTCATACAGCGCACAGGCAAGCCCCTTGTAGCGGTCTTACCCTTCCACGGCGCCGCAATGCGGTAGCATACATCTGGTACGGCATTGCAGTCCTGCCCTGCTTTAGCGCTTCTGGGAAAGTCCCCGTCACTCGCTGTGGTCTCCCCTTACGGGGCACCTATGCCGTAGATGTCCCCTCTGGGCCACATCGTTGAGAGGTGCGAGGGGTCCTGTGCCCAACCGGAATTGCACCGGGGCGTCAAGGGCAAGGACCAGTTGCCGGAGACGAGCTGCTTTTACAGGCCGCAGCTTATATATTCCTTGGAGCACTGGCAGAGACGCATCACCCGAAATGCTCCCTGCCATGGTGCAGACGGTTGGAGATGCCCCCAACTCCCCGCGTGATCGGCCGCGGCTTGGACGTCTGCATATAGGTGCCGGTCTTTCCCGGCTGTCAAATCCTATCCGTGTGCCGCTTTAGCCAGAGGATCATAGGCGCAATTACAACATCGACACTTGAGGGGCTTACTTCAGGACTTCGCATCACCCATCCGACTATCCCGCTAAAACGCTGTTCACTTGCGGTGTCCACGGAAAATTGGTGCAGATGGCCGGAGAGGTCCCCGGCTACCGGGTGGAAAGGACAAAAAGCACCGGTTGGACATCTGCATAGACCCGCCTTGTTTGCGCCATGGCGGATGATGTGGCGGCCCGTCTTTCCGGGCTGTCATACACATTCAGGAGGCCTTCACGCGGCCTTGGAGCGGATAATGGGAATCGAACCCACCTTCGCGGCTTGGGAAGCCGCCGTTCTGCCGATGAACTATATCCGCGTTGCTGCCCTGCCGGGGTTGCACCGGGGCACCGCTCCGAGAACGGCGAGCGTGTACTTACGGGCCACGCTTGGAAGGTAGGAGAATACTACGTGCGGCATCCGCGCCGCTGGTGAGCGAAACCGGAGTTGAACCGGGAGACAGAGGACATCCAAAACTCTGTTCGCGCAGGGTGTGAGTCTGCGCCGTTTCCGCACGATTTTCGCCCATGCTGTTTTGGAGTTTGGCGGCTGCCGTTGGGTAGGCCGGCAGCCGCCGTGCGTGAGGGAAGATAGAAAGATGGAAAGCAAGGGCGGCGTCTATCTCGCCCTTGATTTTATTATACGATACCCCTCCAAGGGGGTTTTTGACATTTAGGATTCCGGGGCCAAGGCAAAGCAAAGGTTACAAAAACAATCCAGCGGCGCTTCGGCGATTGGAACAAAGACCTGTTCCACGGTGCGGTGAGAATAAGAATCTGGAATCGCGCAAAACGGGCCTAACCAAGCCATTTTTAAATATTGTTCACCGGCGTGTTCGCATATATATACCTGCTGCTTCGGGGGAACGAGGTTCGCGAGGATAAAAGATTGCAGACTGAACTTTTCAGACTTGGCGCTTTCTGCGGCTTCTTCCGTGTGCTTCAGCTCCATCGTAAGCCGTTCATTTTCGTTGAAAAGATGCCTGATGGTTGTTGACGCCTCCGTGCAGACGATAGACTCTCGGAAATCATGCGACTTTTCGGCAAGCGAAACAAGATCGTCAATCAATGCGTTGTACTTCATGGCTTTATACTCCAAGTGTTTCTCCTTTCTGCGCCGCTGTTCAGGCGGCGGCTTCGGCGGCCTTGCGGACAGGGCAGAGAATGCCTTCACCGTTGGCGGACCGGAAATAGATGGGGGTGATATAGGGCTTCTGTTCAGAGGTGAACGCTTCGCCGTCCGGGAACAGCTGAAGGAAGTCGATCAGATAGTTGGCATCGACGCTGGGGAGGCCGGGGCCGAAATCATAACTGGCTTTGAAGGTCTCGCCCCTGCGGCGGCGCTTAGCGGCCCATTCCGCGCGGTCCGTTTTGATTTGCGCCCGAACCTTTGTCACAGTGGGAAGGGTGAGGCGCAGGGTGTTCTTGCGGATGGGGGCGATGATCTGCGCCAGGTTGAACCGGAAACCGTCCGCGCTGAGTTCCGGCGCGGCGGTCAGTTCCATGGGGCTGTTCAGACGGAAGCCGCGGTACCCGTCGCAGACGCACTGCTTGCCTTCCTCGTCGATCCAGAAGCCCTGTTCGGCGGGGCGTTGGCTGTTCATGCGCACGGCTGCGTCGCAGATGCGGCTGGCAGCTTCCTCCACCAACGTGCGGCGGAGATCCTGTTCTAAGAAATACAGCTGGGGGATGGGGCCGTCGGCGCTTTTCCATTCATAGGGGTTTTTACTGACGGCGGTATAAATGGCGGCTCCGTCCTCGTCCAGTCCGTGGACGAGCTGCAAAACGCAGGTGAGGGACTGTTCAGTGTTCATCATGGGTTGTACCTCCTATTTCGCGTTGGATTTTTTTGCTCAGTCTGAGAATGGCATAATCGGATCTGCGGAAATTGCAAAAGTTTTCAGGGTCAGCGACTGTTTCGGGGAAAAGGTCGCACAGCAGTGCACACTCGATCAGCTGATCGGCATACGGATTTTCGCCATACCAATATCCACGGTCAAGCAAGCCTCCGGTTATTTGGCAGTTGACTGCGGCCTTCTTGACTTCGGCGATTTTTTCAGAATAAGTCATTTTTTCACGGGCTTCCTTCTGCGCATTTCTTGCGGCGGCCATGATGACCTCGCGGGCTACGTCTGCGTAGCACTCGCGGTAAAGGTCAACGCCGTATTTGTCGCGGATGGCGTCGAGCTTGTCCACGTTGAAAAGCTCGGCAAACGGTTCGTACTTGTGCGGGGTGGGGAGGCGCGCGGCGATGATCTCATTTCTGCACTCCCAATATCCGGCGGTTTTCATGGGTGCGCTCCTTTCAACAGCAGGTCCATAGGTTGATGCACTGGATCATTTCGGCGTAGGTCTTTGCTGTTAAAATTCTTTCGCGGTTACGGGCGATATATCCCGATCCAATCAGGTATACGCCAAAGCCGCGGTAATTTTCGAGAAAGTACATGGTATTCTCCTTTCTGTGCGGCTGTTCAGGCGTATAGGATTTTCGAGGTGCCGGGGACGCGGCACTGGATCGAACAATCCGGGGCGTTCTTCTTGTTCAGGTCGATCCATGACTTCACGGCGGGGAGAAGATCGTCATTGTAGACGGGCGCATAAACCAGGCGGTTAAACAGCTCGCCGGTGTTCAGGCTCATGGGCTTATGCTGTTTGTCCCTGGGGCCTTTGAAGTAAACCATAAACATGGGGTTGTCCTTTCATGCCCTCGTGACCTCCGGGGCGGTCTGTTCGTCTTTAATTTCATTGTAGCAGGGTGGGCCAAGGGGGTTTTTGACGGCAGGCGGGGAAATCGCTTGACATTCGCCGCCAAATCTCTTATTTTGAAGGGAGAAAGAACAGAAGAAAGGCGGGGATGGACGGATGATGAATGACAAGATGCGGTTTGAGATAGAATACAACCGGAATTTGCGATATATCCTGGGCGGCGGCACGGATCAGATTCTCTGGGGCGCCAGGGGCTTTTCCAACTATACCATCAGCAAGAGACTTTTCTTCTTTTTACGGGAACACGCTCTGGAGATTCATAAGAAAGTGCCGGCACTATGCGAGCGATATTTCACTGAAAAGACAGAGGGGGCACGGCTTTTGGAATTGGCTGAAGCCGTTGAGAAACTGCGGATGGGGGACGAGACGGCAGCGCAGCTATGTGGGGACCTCTCGGCGCTGGCAACGGAGGAAAAGCCGACGCGGTTCTGGCTGACGGTGTTTTTCTGCTGGGCGTTTTTGCGGTTTTATCTGCGGGAAACGCCGTGGAAACCGGAAGAGGTCGAGGCCGGGATTTGCCGGATGATGGGGATGGAGGACCAGAAGGAAGCGATTTTCCTGTACACCCACAAGATTCACCTAACGTTTTTTGATCTGTTTCTTTCCATCGTGGAAGAAATGATTGCGGAGCCGATCACGATAACCGAAGCATTTCAAAGACTGGCATAAACAACGCAGCGGTTTCTTTTTGAGCCGCCCCGGAGTACCGGGGCGGTTTTCTTTTTAGCGGGACGGTGGGCGGTCTGTTCAGGCGATACCCAAAACGGAGCGGGCGGCGCGTTCGGCGTTGTCGGTGAGCTGGCGCTGCCATGCCTGATTTTTCGGAGACCAGCGGAAGCCGTTTTGCTTCAGGGCGGCGCGGGTGTCGGCGCTGGGGATGGCGTCAAAGAGGATTTGGAGTCTGTTCAGGTCGATATTGCGGACGATCTGGCCGCCGTCAAAGGCGGTGCCGGTCTGAGGCTCGGCGGCCTGCTGTTCTCTGCGGTCAAGCTCCGCAAGGCGCTGTTCTGTCCGCTCGATCTTGCCCCGGATGCTGGCCAACTCGTAAGCGGGGAAGGGGGAACCGTGAACGCGAATATCAAAGCTGTCCGGGGCGGTGAGGGCCGCGGCCTGTTCAGGCGTGAAACCGGGGCAGCCTTCCAGCGTTTTGTGCTTGCGGTAATAGGCGTTGGCGGTTTTGGCATCCTCCAACATCTGGCGTTGGCTGTTCAGGCGTTCGGTGAGCATTTCGCGGGCGTGGGGGTCGGCCAGATCCACCGGGCCGGTGCCGACACTGCGGATCTTGTCCAGAATCGCCTCGATCTGCCGGTATTCCTCCCACAGGGAGTCCTCCCGCACCATTTGGCGGTTGTGCTTTTTCATGTTGTAGTTGCCCGCCCCGGCGATAAACTGGCTGGGATAGCTGGCCTGGTTGCGGTTGTAATCGTTGGTCCAAGCGGCAAGACGGCGGGCGTAGCTGTTCAGCAGGGCGTCCAGTTTGTCATGATAAAAGGCGCTGACGCGGGCCTTCTGCTGTTCTACCAGCTGGGCGGCGCTGTTCACGGAATTTTGATAACTGGCCGTGGCGCTGCCGGGTTTGTAATCGCCCATGTGGACGCAATAGTGGGCGTTCCGGGCGGTTTCCTCGTCGATGGAACCATAAGGCGGGACCGTTTCAGGCCGATTTTCCGGGGTGGCCTGTTCTGCCTGTTCTGCGGTGGTGGCCTCCGGCTGTTCTGCGGGCGCTTCCGCGCCTGCGCCGGTGGCGGGAGTCTGCTGTTCGGGCTGTTCGGTGGCGGCGGTGGGCTGTTCAGTCCGCAGGCCGTCAGCAACGGAGCGGTAAAAGGCTTGCGTTTCTTTCGTATCCTTGACGGTCTGGCAGTCCTCGCCAAAGTCCCATGTATAGCGCTTGATCGTTGCGTCCAGACTGTCCGCCTCGGCTGCGAAGAATTTCGCAATGTGTTCTGTGTGGGGGAAGGTCTTGATTTCGATTTCCGCGTGCGCCTGGTTCCACTGGTTCGCGGCGGCCCGCTTGTCCCGGCTGTTCACGAAGGCGTGAATGGGCCAGAAGCAAATATTATCTTTTGCGGTGCTGAGTTCGCCGTTGCGCTTGATGCGCCGGAGGCAGTGATCCCGGCCGCTCCAATTCGGATCGCCGGGGGTGTGCTCGACGAAGTAAAGGCCGTTGTCATTCTTGAAGTATGCGCCGGTGATCTCCACCACGTCGCCGGTTTTCATGGTGCGGTTGTTCTTGTCAGTCATGATAAAATCCTCCTGAAATGTGTTTTGAATGTGTATATTTTGGCTTTCTGGGATGCCGTCGCTTTTATCGGTGCGGCGGCTCCAAGGTGTCCGGTTTTGTGGTCAGTCGAGGCAGGTTTCATAGCGGATGCGGTATTGCTCTTTCAGCTTGTCATAGGCGCGGGTGGTGACGGTGTAGGTGTTGCGCTCCTCGTCGTAGCTGATGCCGCGCCCGTGGAGCTTGGGCAGGTCGTCGCGGAGCGGGCGGAGAAAATAATGCTTGCCGTAGTAGGAAAGATCGGCGGCAAAGTCACAGCCCGTGGGGGCCTGCTGCATTTCGTAGCAGTAAACATATTCGCCGGGTTTGTCGGCCTGCACGGCAGGGGCTTTTTCTGCCTCTAATGCGGCGTAGTCCGGGGCGTAGCCGAACAGCTCGCCGGTTTCGGGGTCGTAGCGGCTGGCGGCAGCGTCCGGGACAAAAAGCGTTGTCTGCGGGTCGATCTGGCGGGCGTAGCCGCCGGGGACGGGGGCAAAGGTGCCGTTGATCTTGCGTTCGATGGATGCCATGTTGTGATCCTCCTTGATTTTGATTTAGCGGCGGGCCTCGATGAAATCCACCACGCGGAACACCAGGCGGGCAAAGGTGCCGGCGCCCAGAATAAGGATGAAAAGATGAAAACTCATAGTGTAAGCCTCCTGTCGGTTGATACTTGTTAAGCGGTGGGGGTTGCTCGGACAAATTCGCGCTTGATTGTAAGTTCCACGCCTTCCTCGCTTATGCCGATTTCAGAAATTACGAAATCGCCATAGGCGGCCATTTCAATACCGTTTTCCGGGAAAAATTCCTTTCGGCAACCATCGGCGGAAATGCCGAAGTACTGAATGGGGCTACCTTCTTCCGCGTAAATCTTGATGAGCTTGCACGCTTCTCTTACTGTCATTTTGTGTTCCTCCTTGTTCCGCCGCTCACTCGTCAACGGAAATTTTGATTTTCAGGGTGATTTCCTTTTCTACCGGGGCCGGGGCTTGCGTGAGGGCGGGGGGCAGTTCCTCTCCGCCCCCAATGGGCTTGTTAAGGGCGAACTTCTGCCCGCTGCGCTGCTCGATTGCCACCAGAATATACCGGTTCACGCTTTCGCCCTCGGCTGCGGCTAACGCCTTTAGCGTTTCGCTTGCGCCTTTTGGGAACCTCACCAAAATTTGGTCATACGCTTTTTTTGCGTATCTTGCGTTTGCTTGAAGCCTTGCCTTTGTTGCCATTGTTTCACTTCCTTTTTGGATTGTTAATTAGTTGCGTTATTAAGTAGAAACGTTATTAAGTAGAGCTAAACAGCAAAAACACATAGTATTCAAGCGGTTTTCCTGCCCTGAACTATCTACTTGTTAATACGGATTATAGCACCTTGTTAAGTAGTCGTCTATTGGCAAAACACACAAATATTAAGTAGACAATTTAGTGAAATTATCTACTTGTTAAAAACACGGTTCCTCGTTTATAATAAGTAGACAAAGGGGGCGATTTTTATAGCATTGCGAAAATACACAGAAGCGCAAAAGAAAAGTGCTAAAAAGTGGGACGCGGAAAACCTGGACCGGATTTCTATTGCATTACCAAAGGGCATGAAAGCAGACATCAAGGCGGCGGCGGGAGAGGGCGGCAGCGTAAACGGATTTATCCGGGAGGCTGTCGAGGCGAGGCTAAAGGGAGACACGCCAAAACCCACACCGACACCCACCGCCGGAAATGCCCCGGAAACGCCACAGAACGCCGCAGGAGCGATTTTAGAGGGTGGGGCGGTATCCTTACCCTCCGAGGAAGAAAAACGCCCGCAGAACGCAACAGAGGCAGAAACGGGCCGGACACCCTGCACAGTGGATAGCAAAATTTACAGTTACGCAATCAACGGGGCAAAGGTCAAGGGCCAAACTATCAACCAGTATCTCGATAAAGCGGTTGACGTTTGGAATTACGAGACGGCGAAACTTGCGGCGGCCAGAGCCAACGAACCGACGCCGGAGCAAAAAGCGGCTTTTGAAAAACAACAACAGCAAGAGGCCGAACAGCGCCGCCGGGAAACCGCGCCGAAAGACTGGCGGGAAACCGTGGAGGGTAAACCGCTTCCGGTTTGCCCCGTGACACCTGAGGACCGTTACGCGGTGAACATGGCGAAGATTCAAGAAAAAATCGATCAGGCCAAGAAAAAGCCAGAAGCCGAACCCACATAAAGAAACGCCGGGGACTTCCCCCGGCGCTTTTCTTATTTTGCCCATGTGACACAATCGGCGAGTATAAAGCGATTGCAAGGCGATTGTCAGACGATTATTTAATGTGCACAAAAAAGAGGGATAAATTTTTACATCCGCACTCGTTGCGTTTTTCCGTCACTTGATGTATAAACGCGGGCGCATACGCGCACACACTGGCGCGCGCTTCCGTGCGTGATTCTTGCGCCGGTTCTTGTATAAATATATATAATAT
>ERZ1034969.189-NODE-189-length-43816-cov-5.661000_pt1 | contig 43816 bp, 30 predicted proteins | sample MGYA00520624_ERZ1034969 | MGnify/ENA primary metagenome ERZ1034969 (study PRJEB33766, sample SAMN09781776) | gut metagenome | biome: gut microbiome | host: Homo sapiens | place: Madagascar | study: EMG produced TPA metagenomics assembly of the PRJNA485056 data set...
TGGCACCGGCTCTGGCGGCACCGGAGGAAATTAACTTTTAAAGGCGCATCCTGAAGGGGGTGCGCCTTTTTTGTTTTGCTGAAACAACGACAGGCTGTGGATTCTTCGGGTAGAACGTCAAACGCAAGCACGCAGGTGGCAAAGAGCGTTTTTAATAGAAAGGAATGTAAAGCCCTTTGGCTTTGCTGGTTTTTTACTCGGAAGGATCTTATGAAAACGAAAGCACGTTTTCTGGTAATTGCGGCATTTTGCCTTGCCTGTTTGGCGGCGCTTGTTGGCTGTGCAAGCAACAATGAGCAGACGGATGCCCAAACGCAGAACCGTCAGTACATGTCTTCGGTCAACACCATCATGGAAACCCTGAATACGAACATGGGCACCTTCTCCGAAGCGGTGAAGGATGGCGAAGTGGTTTCTCTTTCCGCTCAGCTTTCTGCGGTCGACCAGTGCGTGTCCGACCTTGAAGGCCTTTCCGTTCCCGACGCTATGGGCGACATCCATTCATCGTATGTGAACGGTGCTAAGGAACTGCAAACCGCGCTTTCGAGCTATGTTCAGCTGTATGAAGACGTTAAGGCTCCTGCAAGCGGCGTAGCTCCCAGTGGCGCTGACTATGATAGCCGTATGGCTGAAATCCAGTCCCATTACGATGCGGGCATCAAGGCCCTGCAGGATGCGGACAGCAAGGCCGAATCCGCCTAGCGGAGTGCGGCATAGCAATGTAGTGAAACGGCCATCATGCTCGATGATGGCCGTTTTCTTGCCTTATCAAGAGGTTTAAGGACGAAGTATGACTAACGAAAACTTGAACAAGGAAGCCGATATGCAGCCCGATGCTGGCGTGATGGCTATTCCTTGCTCGAAGAATGTGGAGCTTTTGGCCCCCGCTGGCAACATGGAATGCCTGCATGCAGCCGTAAAGGCTGGTGCCGACGCGGTATATCTGGGCGCTGGCCACTTCAACGCCCGTCGAGGTGCCGATAATTTCTCGCTTGAAAACCTGGCGGAAGCTTGCGATTATGCGCACCTGCGCGGTGTGAAGATCTACCTTACGCTGAACACCGTAGTGCTGCCTTCGGAGCTTCCTGATGCTTTGGAACTTGCCCGCCAGGCTTATCGCTGCGGCGTTGATGCCTTTATCGTGCAGGATATCGGTATTTCCATCGAGCTTTCCCGCATCATGCCCGATGTGGAGGTTCATGTATCCACTCAGATGAACATTCATGATGAAGACGGCTTGCGTGCGGCGGCTGCGCTGGGCGCCACGCGGGTGACGCTTGCCCGCGAGCTTTCGTTAACCGAAATTGCCCGTTTGCATGAGCTCGCGGAAGAGCTAGGTGTTGAGCTTGAATCGTTTGCCCATGGTGCCCTGTGCATTTGCTATTCGGGCCAGTGTTTCATGTCTTCGTTGGTGGGTGGCCGTTCCGCCAATCGCGGTCGCTGTGCTCAGGCGTGCCGCTTGCCATATGAGCTGCACAATCGCGCCCTGCGCAAGACCCTCGATGCCCCAGGCGAGCATCTGCTTTCTCCGAAAGACCTGTGCACGGCAAACCTTATCCCCGAGCTCCTGCAGGCAGGTGTGGCTTCTCTGAAAATCGAAGGCCGCATGAAATCGCCTGAATATGTACAGGCTGTTGTGGGAGTGTACCGTGCGGTTATCGATCGCGTTGAAACGGCTGTTGCCCATGACGGCATCGATTCCGTTGTTGCATCCGATGCTCCAGAGCTTCGCGCAAGCGAAGAAGAGATGAACACTCTTTCCGGGGCTTTCTCTCGCGGATTTACCACGGCTTACCTGAAGGGCAAGCGCGGCAACGAGATTATGAGCTACGGGCGCCCGAACAATCGCGGCGTGTTTGTTGGCCGCGTTGCAAAGGTACGTGAAGGCCTGGTATTCATCGATCCCGAAACCGAGCTTCATACTGGCGACCTGATCGAATTCTGGACCAATCGCGGTCATTTCGTTCATGCCATCGGCGAGTTCAAAACCGATCGAGCGGGTCGTGTCTTTTTCCCGGTAGAGCGTGCTGTGGGCAAGGGGGACCGCGTGTTCCGCGTGCGCAACGCAGAAGCGGCCTTTGTGGACGACGATAAGCTTCCCTCTGTTGCTGTGAGCGCGCACGCTGAATTGCATATTGGGCAGCCCGCCTTGCTCACCTTTACGGCGGATGCCGGCAGTGCGAGTGTTACCGTCGAAGGTCCCGAAGTGGAGGCTGCGCGCACCAAAGCCATCACTGAAGAAGAGGTGCGCGAGCATATCGACCGCATGGGAACCACGCCGTTCTGCCTTTCCTCGCTTGAGATCGACATGGATGAAGGCGTAGGCATGGGCTTTTCAGTGCTGCATAAGCTGCGCGCCCGCGCTGCTGAAGAACTGCAAGGGGCTATTCTTGCGCAGTATCATGCTCGTAAACTTGAGCGTACGCCTGGTCGCTCCTTCGCTCCCGTTGTTCGTAAGGGCTGGTGCAAGGTTGCAGTTTTGGCAACGAATCCCGCATGCGCCCGCGCTGCAAAGCGCGCTGGCGCCGACCTGATTTACGTGCCCGCAGCAAATTACCGGCGTGGAGAGGCTGTTATCGCGGGTCAGCTTTCCGATACTGCCGAGCAGGCCGGGTATCCCAAGCAGTGCATTCCGGTGCTGCCTACCGTTTCGCAGATGTTCGATGAGGAAAAGCGCAACGGCTTCGATATCTGGAAACGCGTAAAGGCCGATAAGCCGGTTATGGTTGAAAACCTTGGTCAGCTTCTGCATGCAACGGAAATGGGTGCCGCTCCTGAAGTTGGCCCGCATATTCCCGTTACCAATAAGCTCGATCTGCAGGCCATGGCTGATCTTGGCGCGCAGCGCGTATGGCTCTCTCCGGAGCTTTCTCTGGTGCAGATCGAGGAGCTGGGCGATATGGCCCCTATGCCTTTGGGTCTTACCATCATGGGGCAGACCGAACTCATGGTTACCGAGCACTGCTTGCTTATGAGTCAGGGCCCCTGCAATCAGAAGTGCGCCGAGTGCGCTCGCCGCAAGAGCCCCCATTACCTGAAAGACCGCAAGGGTTATGAGATGCCGGTGATCACCGACTGCACCGGTCGCAGCCATTTGTACAACGCGGTGCAGATGGACGTTGCCCACTTGATGCCCGAGATCATTGGGGCGGGCGTTTCGACGGTATTGGTTGACACAACGCTTATGAACGTGAAGGAAACCACCGAAAAGGTTGCCCGCGCTGTTCGCGCTCGCGATATTGCCCAGAAGGATGGCAACAAGGTTGCCAAGGCCGAAGGCGCAACGTCGGGTCATTTGTTCCGTGGTGTTTCGTAGGTGCTTGGGCAAGATGAAAAACGCAACGGTGCGTTAGTGCGCAGAATACGCGCAGAAAGCATACGTGCGGCCCTTGCCCCTACGCAGGTGTAGGGTGTCTGCGGAAAACGCAGCCGCCTTCCCTGTGCTAGAATCTTCGCCATACGCTAGAAAGAGGAATCATGATTTCACCTGAAGAGCAGTTTCATATCATTCAGTCCGGTGCCGCTCAGATCGTGCCTGAGAAGGCCCTTATGGACAAGCTTAAGCGCGGTAAGCCGCTGAACATCAAGTTGGGCGTAGACCCTACGGCTCCCGATATCCATCTTGGCCATGCCGTCCCGCTGCGCAAGCTGCGTCAGTTCCAGGATCTGGGCCATCAGGTTACCCTTATCATCGGTGATGGAACCGCCCTTATCGGTGACCCCTCCGGCCGCAACTCCACGCGTCCTCAGCTTACGCGTGAACAGATTAAGGAAAACGCTCAGACTTACGTTGACCAGGCCTTCAAGGTTCTTGACCCCGAAAAGACCACCCTTCGCTACAATTCCGAATGGATTCTTTCCTTGGGCATGGAAGACCTTCTGAAGATCGCTTCCAACTTCACTGTTGCTCGCATTCTCGAGCGCGATGACTTCCATAACCGTTATACGTCCGAGCTGCCAATCAGCCTCCACGAGTTCCTGTATCCCATCATGCAGGCATATGACTCTGTGGTTATCAAGGCTGATGTTGAGCTGGGCGGCACCGACCAGCTGTTCAACTTGCTTGCTGGCCGTGAGCTTATGGAAAAGATGGGCATGGAGCCCCAGGTGTGCCTGACGCTTCCTTTGCTGGAGGGCACCGATGGCGTTAAGAAGATGTCCAAGAGCTATGGCAACTACATCGGCCTTACTGATGCTCCTAATGATATGTTCGGCAAGGTAATGTCTATTCCCGATGAATTGATGGTGAAGTACTACCGTCTTGCTTCTACCGTGCCGGTAGACCAGATTGATGCCATCGAAAAGGGCTTGGCAGCCGAAGAGATTCATCCGAATCGCTGCAAGCGCGATTTGGCTCAGAACATTGTTGCGGCTTACTACGACGAGGAAGCCGCAAAGGAAGCCGAGGCTGCTTTCGATCGCCAGTTCAAGCAGCATGAGGTTCCGGAAGATATCCCCGAGTTTGCTGCCGACCTTACTCCTAACGAAGAGGGCATGGTTTATCTGGCGAAGCTCATTGCCGATTCCGGTCTTACCAAGTCGACCGGTGATGCCCGTCGCATGATCGACCAGGGCGGTGTGAAGCTCAACGGCGAAGCTGTTGCCGCTAAGTCCTACAATGTAGCCCCCGAAACTCTGTCGGGTGCTGTGATTCAGGTAGGAAAGCGCAAGTTCGTTCGCTTGGTTTAATTTTTCCAGGCAGGAAACCGTAAGCTTGTTCGATTGGTGCAATTCCTCCAGACGGGAAAGCGCATCGACAACCCGTACCTTCGGTGCACCCACTTGCGTAACCCCCCCCAGACGGGAAACCGCAAGTTCGTTCGCTCGGTGCAATTCCTTCAGGCGGGAAACCGCAAGTTCGTTCGCTCGGTGTAATTCTTCCAGGCGGGAAACCGCAAGTTCCTCTGCCTGGTGCAAAGGTTGCAGGGCGTCGGGCAGGCGTTGAGCAGAACCGAAGAACTCATTGATAGGATCCCCGTTTGGGGATCCTATTTTTTGCCCGCTTTGAAGGCCAAAAGCCCTGGCAGCATCTTCGTGCCATGCATGATTTCGGGTCTCTCGACGCGAAAAGGGGGCCTTCCTGGCAAGATCTTTACGCCATGTATCCAAAACCACCCGATTGCACCTGGAAATGGACGCATAGGGCGAGGATCTTGCCATTCCGATCTCGAAAAGCATACATTTCGGGCAAACATTGCCAGGAAGAGGGCTTATTGCGTGCATTCGTCGAAAAGAGAATGCATGCGGCGCGATTCTTGCCAGGCGCCGCCGTAAAGCAGTCGCAGCATGAGGGATGGATGCGAGCTTCATGGGGCGGCGTGGCAGGTGTGGCTGGCGCGGCGGCGCGCGGAGCGGTTGACGGCAGTGTGCGGGCGGCGGCGTGGTGGACGGCAGCGTGCGGGTGACGGCGCGGCGGAGGGCGGCGTGCGGGTGACGGCGCGCGGCGAGGGCGGTTGCCGTAGGGAATGGCTGTTGCGGCGGGGGCGGTTGCGCAGGGGACGAAAAAAGAGGCCGCATGTGCGACCTCTTTCCATTAAAGCGATAGGTTCCGAGCGCTTAAGCGGCGAGCTTGAGCGAGGGCTACGGCTTAGTAGTTCTCTGCGTGAATCTCGAAGTAGCTCTTGGGGTGAGCACATACGGGGCATACTTCAGGAGCCTTGGTGCCAACAACGATGTGACCGCAGTTACGGCATTCCCAAACCTTAACTTCGCTCTTCTCGAACACCTGGGCGGTTTCGACGTTCTTCAGAAGGGCACGATAGCGCTCTTCGTGATGCTTCTCAATTTCGGCAACCATGCGGAACTTGGCTGCCAGAGCCTTGAATCCTTCTTCTTCAGCGGTCTTGGCGAAGTCGTCATACATGTCGGTCCACTCGTAGTTTTCGCCGTCAGCTGCGGCAGCAAGGTTTGCAGCGGTGTCGCCGATGCCGCCGAGCTCCTTGAACCACATCTTTGCGTGTTCCTTCTCGTTATCGGCGGTTTTCAGGAACAGGGCGGAAATCTGCTCCATGCCTTCCTTCTTTGCTACGGAAGCAAAATAGGTGTACTTGTTGCGAGCCTGGGACTCACCGGCAAATGCTGCCTGAAGGTTTTTTTCGGTCTGGGTACCTGCATACTTGTTCTCGCTCATTTTGGGCTCCTTTCGCGAGATGATTGCTAGTTATGAAGGGCGTCTTTGCCAACGCGTGCTTCTGTGCATTCAGGGCAGAGATAGGTGATGTTCAAATCATATGAAATGATCTGGGCGCCAGAATCTCGCTGAATCGACTCGGTGAAATCCTCTAGTGAGACATCAACGAGCCTGCCACAATTCTGGCACACTAAATGGTCGTGCCGGGTGACGTTGTCGTAACGATCAGGAAAGCCAGGAACGGCCACTTTGCGAATAAGGCCTTTGGCGTAGAGGCTGGCAAGGTTGTTGTACACCGTTGCGATGGAAACCTTCGTGCCTTGTTCCTTGAGGCTCAAATACACCTGTTCTGCTGTTGGGTGATCGGTGGAGGCGTTGATGGTATCAAGAATGATTTGCGCGTTCTTGTTCATTTCCGCTCCTCCTTAACCCTCGAATTAGAACAATTCCAATTTACGGGAATATATGAAAGTAGTCAAGTAGCATTTAGATAAATTCAAGTTTTACTTCGGATACGGGCAAGCGCGAAGGGACGTTTCCGACAATGGAAGCGTCCATGAGGGGGCATTTCCTGCGATGGATGCGCCCATGAAGAACATTTCCGATGATGAGCGAGCCCATGAAGGGGCATTTCAGATAACGAATTTACCCAGGGAAAAAATGAGCCGCACCTCTCAAACCCGGTAACCTTTCGCGGTTCGGGCGCGGGAAGTGCGGCTCAAAATGCAGGGCGCATAAATAAGAGCGTTGATTGGCTATCGCAGTTCAAGTGCGCAGATGTTTTCCACGTGGTTGGTGTGGGGGAACATGTCGACGGGTTGAACCTCGGTAAGTTGGTAGCCATGTTCAATCAAATACTCGACATCGCGTGCTTGCGTGTTGGGGTTGCAGGAGATGTATACGATGCGCTTTGGCGCCAAGCTGCAGGCAGAGCGAAGGAACTGCTCGTTTGATCCTGCGCGTGGCGGATCCATCAGCAGCACATCGAGCGATTCGCCTTCTTTTGCCAGCTTGTCCATGAAATGCCCCGCGTCTTCAGCGGTGAACTCGGCATTTTCAATACCGTTGTGGCGAGCATTTTCGCGCGCGTCCTTGATGGCGGACGCCACGTTGTCTACACCGATTACGCGTGCAGCATGGGCCGTTTCGGCATTGGGCAGCCCCTTTGCTGCAACTAGGCCTATGGTCCCAGTTCCGCAGTAGGCATCCATGGCTGTTTCAGTGCCGGTGAAATGGGCCATTTCGATGGCCTTTCGGTAAAGCACTTCAGTTTGCGTAGCGTTCACCTGGTAAAACGAATGGGAAGAAATACGGAAGGTGAGCCCGCAAAGCTCATCGATGATGAACCCTGGGCCATAGAGTGTCTTTTCTCCCTCGTTGCCCAAGATCACATTGGTTTGACGGGTATTCACGTTCTGCACTACGGTTGTGATGGCGGGGCAGCGCTTCTTCAGCTCGCGGCAGAAATTGCGTGAGGCGGGAAATTCCTTGCCGTTGGTAACGACGGTAACCAACAATTCGCCGGTGGTATGCCCTACGCGGATAACGGCATGACGGATAAAGCCCGTGTTGGCGTCTTCGTTGTAGGGTTCCATATGGTAGCGCTGCATGAGCGACCGAATGGCCAGAACCGCCTGCTTGGCATCCTTGTTTTCCAACAGGCAGGCATCGGTGTTGATGACACGATGCGTGCCTGCTGCGTACATGCCGCAAAGGATTTCGTGCTGCGATGCGCCCTTCGAACCGGTTTTGCCCTTTTTGCCCTGAGGTTTCTTTCCGCTTTTGATCTTGCGCCCGGGAACATAGGGCGAAGTGACCTTATTGCGGTAGTAATAGGGCTGGTCCATCCCTGCGATGGGGTTGAATACGGTGCCCTCGCCCGCGAAAGGCTCGAAGAGTTCGATCATCTCGTTTTGCTTGCGTTCCAGCTGTTTCTCGTAGGGGAGAGAAAGCAGCTGGCAGGCTCCGCATTGCTTTTGCGCGGGGCAGTGGGGCATGTTCATGGAAGGGGCTCCTTTTAGTGTGTGCACGTAAGAAGTGTAGCGGATGCAGCGCACTTGCAGGAAAACGACATCACAATACGAGAGCCTTTGCTTTAAGGTTTGCTTGGTTGCCGCGGGTTGCCTGCTTGGTTGCCGCGGGTTGCCTGCTTGGTTGCGGCGGGTTGCCTGTTCGGATGATGGGGATTGGCTTGCGTGAATCAATTCGGCATCGATGGTAGCAGCTTAGGGATCGTCTGTTTCCGACGAATCCCTTCGGAGGCGGGGGCGCCAACAGGAAAAAAAGAGGCCCGATAGCGGCAGTGCGTTATCGGGCCGTGTGCGTTTGCTTATTGTTCGTTGAAGAACCGTTCGGCTATGCGCGCGCTTTCGGCTGCGTCTTTTGCATACCAAGTTGCTCCCATGGTGTCAGCGTACTCGGGTGTGAGCACGGCACCGCCCACGAACGTTTTGGCATCGGGTACTTGTTCGCGCAAAAGCTCGATGGTCTTTTCCATGGACTTAACCGTGGTGGTCATCAATGCCGAGAGTCCGATTAGGCGGATGTTCTGATTTTTCGCGGCATCGACGATGGCTTGCGGATCAACATCGCGCCCCAGGTCAACAACGCGGTAGCCATAGTTTTCCAGCAGCATTTTAACGATGTTCTTGCCGATGTCGTGGATGTCACCCTTAACGGTGGCAAGGATGATGGGCTTGTCTTCTGTCTGCTCGGCGCTGCCGTTGGCTTGCAAGTGGGCTTTTACCACGTCAAAGCCCACCTTCACCGCTTCGGCGGAAGCCATCAGCTGCGGAAGGAAGAATGTTCCCTTGTCGAAACGCACGCCCACTTCGTCGAGCGTGGGGATGAACAGGCCATCGATCAGGGCAAGCGCATCATGGTTTGCCAGCAGTTCTTCGGTGGCTTTTTCCATAGGGTCTTTGCGCCCTGCGATGATCAAGTCTTGAATAGCGGCTGCTTGGGCTTTTGCGTCGGCCAGCGATTCAGGAATGGGCAACACGCTTGCGGCTTCGGGTTCTGCGGTTTTTGCCGTTGCGTCGCCGCTAAGAGAAGCCAATAGAGCATTGCCGCTTGCGGGTTCGGCGCCGGTAGCTTGAGCGATGAGTGACAGCCCCTGGGCGAGCATTTCCTGGTTAACGTCGAGCGAAGGTTTCACATCGTAGGGGTCGGGCGTTTCGTTGCAGTATTCGATGTATCCAACCGAACCTGCGTCTTGGCCGTTGATAACGCGATAGCAACGCACCACGTCGCGGTAGCGTGCGGCGTTGGGGTTGATGATGGGCAGATCGAGGCCGGCTCCGAACGCAGCGGAAAGGAAGTTCGAGCTCATCAGGTTGCGTTGCGGAAGGCCGAAGCTGATGTTGGAAACGCCTAAGGCTGTGCGAACGCCCAGGTGCTCTTTGCACAGCTTGATGGCATCTAAGATGGCGGAAGCCTCGTTTTGGTTGGTGGCGACGGCCATGGTAAGGCAGTCGATTACGATGTCGTGCGCGGGGATTCCGTACTTTGCCGCTTCGGCAACGATGCGCTGCGCCACGGCGAAGCGCCCCTCGGCGGTAGAGGGTATGCCCTCTTCGTCCAAGCACAGGCCGATAACGCAGCAGCCGTATTTTGCGGCGATGGGCAGCACGGCGTCCATGTTCTCCTGCTTGCCGTTCACGGAGTTGATCAGCGGTTTTCCGCAGTAGGTGCGGCAGGCGCGCTCGATGGCTTCGGTGTCGGAGGAATCTAACACCAGCGGCAACGTTACGCAGGATTGCAATTTCTTCACGGCGGCAACCAACATGGCTGGCTCATCGATTTCGGGCAGGCCCACGTTCACGTCAAGCAAGTCGGCTCCCAAATCGCGCTGGCTTACCGCTTCGCCCACCAAGTAATCCAAGTTGTTTTCGCGTAGGGCTGCTTTTAACTTGGGCTTGCCGGTGGGGTTGATGCGCTCGCCGATGATGCCCACTTCATGGGTGCCTTCATGCAGGATAACGGCCTGCTGGCCACTGGTGATAATGCAGTCGTGCGCAAGAGTGCGTGGGGTGGGGTTGCCGCGCTTCTTGGCATTGGCTGCAACCAGGGAAATCATCTGCGGGGTGGAGCCGCAGCAACCGCCCACAAGCGTTACGCCCTCGGCCATAATGGCGTCCATGGCGCCGGCGAATTCCTCAGGCGTTATGTCGTAGATGGTCTCGTCGCCTTCCATGCGGGGCAGGCCGGCATTGGGCTGTATCAGTACAGGCACGCGGCTGTAGGAGGCCAGCGTCTTCGCGAAGCCCAGCGCTTCAGCGGGTCCCAGCGAGCAGTTCATGCCCACGGCGTTGGCGCCCATGGCCGAAAGCGTTGCGGCGGCAACCTCGGGCGGCGTGCCCAGGAAGGTGCGGCCGTCTTCCTCGAAGGTCATTGTTATGAAAACGGGCAGGTTGGAGTGTTCTTTTGCGGCAAGCAGCGCGGCGCGTGCCTCGGAAAGATCGGAAAGCGTTTCGGCCAGGATTATGTCGCAGCCAGCCTCAACGGCGGCGTCTACCTGCTCGGCGAACAGCTCGTATGCATCGTCGAAGGTGAGCGTGCCCATGGGTTCCATCAATTCGCCTATAGGGCCCAGGTCGGCCACGATGTAGGGAGCGCCGGCGGCGCGGGCGTTTTCAGCTGCGGCCTTGAATACATCAGCCACGGTGGCGCGGCCATCCAGCTTGTGGCGGTTTGCGCCGAAGGTGTTGGTGGTAATGGCCTGCGCGCCGGCGGCAACATAGGCGGCGTGTATGGCCGTAACCTCTTCGGGGTTGCTGAAGTTTAGCAGGTCGGGCACCACGCCGGCGCCGGCAAGGCCTGCGGCTTGCAGCATGGTTCCCATACCGCCATCGTGGATAAGGAATTCCTTTCCGCGCAGCACGGCTTCAAGGCGGGCGTCTTTTATCTGTAGCCCCTCAAGGGCGTCGAAGCTTTCAGTGGTGGTTGCCATAGCAGGTGATTCCCTTCTCTAGATAAGAGCAGTATTCGCGTGCAATGCAGTCTTGGCAAGGGGTGTGCGCAGGCGTTTGCGGAACGGTGCTGAACAGTCCCACAACGGCGGTGACGCTTTTTGCCGGCACCAGAAGCAGACTGCTGTTCACGGAAAGGCCCAGCAGCTTCTGCGCATTTAGTGTTTCGATGAAGCGCGGCTGCACGGCCAGAGGCAGGTCGCCGTAGCCGGGGCTGAAGCGCATGCGGGCGAACAGGCCCGCCTTCTCGGCCTCGGCAGCAATGTCTTCCTGTGCGGCTTGCGCAACTGCTTCGATAAGCGCATTGCAGCAGGCATCGTATAGGATGGCATCAAGCGGGTTGGTGGCTCCCAGCGAATGCAGCGCACGCTCGCTTGCCAGGCCCAGCGTTGCGGCGAAGCAAGCGGCGAAGTGCGCCCCGCGCAGGTGGGTGGCAATGCTGTTGCCCTCAAGCAGCAGGTTACAGCCCTGAAGCGCAACCACAGGTTCGCCTTCCCAGCTCGTACGTTCCTCGTCTATGACGAATGCGCGCCACGTGTAGGTGGGGGAAAGCTCGTTTTCGCAGGCAAGAGCCCATTTTTCAAGGCGGCGGGTTAGCTCTTCGCTGATGGTTTGGCCGGAGTATCCCAGGTAGCGCAGGGCTTCTGGCCTGCTTAGCTTCACGTGAGCGCGCGCCTTAGCCCTCATGGTATGCAATGCAAAACGAGGCGCGGTGGTGTCCGCGCCTCGGGTAGGTTGCATGCTTTCGGGGTTGTCCGTTACTGGCGCCATGAATCCCTCAGAAGCGCCAGGCATTGTTGGGCAATTTCCGGCTTGTTCATGGTGTACAGGTGCAGGCCGTCTACGCCGTGGTCTGCCAAGTCGATCAGCTGCTCGGCGGCGTACTCGATGCTTGCCTTGCGCAGCGATTCCGGGTCGTTAGCGTAGCGGTTCAGAATCTTCACGATTCTGCCGGGAAGCGAAACGCCGCACATGAACACCATGCGCTGCACCTGCTCCTTGCTCATAACGGGCATGATGCCGCAGGTGATGGGCGCGGTAACGCCTGCTGCTTGGGCTTTGTCCCAGAAGCGGTAGAAGCATTCGTTGTCGAAGAACAACTGGGTTACGAAGAAGTCGGCACCGGCATCCTGCTTGGCCTTCAGGTACTTCAGGTCTTCGTCCAGGTCCATCATGGTGGGGTGCGCTTCGGGGTAGGCGGCGGCACCCACACAGAAGCCGCGCTCCTTCAAAAGCGGGATAAGGTCGGTAGCATGGCGGAAGCGTGTGCTGGGGGTTTGGCCTTCAACAAGGTCGCCGCGCAGGGCTAGCACGTTTTCGATGCCTTTTTCCTGCAGGTCATCCAAAGCAGCGGCGATCTTTTCCTCGCTTGCGCTGGAGCAGGTAAGGTGAGCCATGGCCGTCATGTCCAGCTCGTCTTGCAGGATTGCCGCAATTTCGCTGGTGGCGTTGGAGTTCTTGCTGCCGCCGGCGGAATAGGTTACGGAAACGAAATCGGGGTGCAAATCAACCAGTTTGCTTGCTGTTTCGCGCGCTGCATCGTTGGTCAGAACGCCCTTGGGAGGGAAGATCTCGAACGATAGCGGAGGGCGCTGGTTGTTGGCCTTCGCGCGTTTGAATGTGTTGATGATTTTCTTCATGGGCCTGATTATAAAAGCCGCGTCGCTCTTGGGAAGCTGCTTTCTGGCGATTTGCTATACCGTTTTTATTGCATGCGTCATAGGGAATTTCTATGGCTACTTCGGGTGGGGAGGAACTGTTTGCGGTATGCCACGCTCTATTTGGCGTGCTTTGGCTCATTCTGCCTGTCCTGCTTCGGGGCGGCGTGAGGGTATTCGAGCCACCCGCTCCGCTACCGCTCGCATTCGCTCGCTATGCGCTTCGTTCCGTCGTAAATAAACATAGTTTGAAACGCCGAGTGTTCTCGACTACCCTCACGCCACCCCGAAGCCGCGTTTTTTTTGCACTGCGGCTGGAAGTCCCTATGGGCTCGTCGTCAGCTGCAACTAATCGTTAATGCCCTAAACCTTTTTTCCTTAATGCTGAATGGCCTGGCTGAATAGGCTGATTCATTATCGGTCGATTTGGGAATTCTGCTGAATTGCGAAAGTTTGAGCAAATGCTCCGATTCAGTTCGCAAAGGAGGGGTTCCCTTAGAGAAGAGGTGTAGCTATGCGTTTCCTCAATGTTGTCATGTCGTTGGTGTTTGCCCTCGGATTGCTAGGCTGCGCAAACTCAAGCCAATCGGCGGATGACGCTTCAGGGAATACCCCATCGGGGCGGAACGTTTTTCTTGTTGACCAAGATCATAAAACGTTGCTTAGCTTGGGTGAGCCTTCTGTGCTGCTTGGCGGGGCCGAGGAAAATTGGCGTTGTCTTGCTTCATATGATCTTGATGTCTCTTTTATTCTTGGGGAATCTCGCGGCTCCCTTGTTGCTCTTTCGGTTTCGGGGGAGGGCGAATGCGGTGTTTTCTCCGCGGTTGATCAGGATGAAATTCTTGAGTCGGGTTCGATGCCCAATCGCTGTGATGCGGGTTCTTCCTCTTTGAGAATTGGTTGTCTTGTCGATTTGGGTGAATCTGCCTGTTCCCGATTGGTGAATGACAACGGACCCCAGTGGCGTCAACTTGCAGAAAAAGTCGCCTCTAAAATGGACGGGTTGATGATTGTGGCAACGATGGATTCGGGTGCTGAATATCAATGGGAGTTGGTCCAGGGCGAGTAGCAACAAATTGTATTGTGCGTAAACAGGTTTTGCATAAACAGGAGAGACCAACTGTTTGACGATGATTACGCCGTCGAAAACGAATCGCCCATTAAGCTGGGATAGAATCTATGTCCTGGCCCGGAAGTCAGAATTACATTACGGGTTGGGGTCGCCATTGACGGCTGGCGACCCTTTCTTTTTTGGAGGGGCAATGAATATCAGCCAACTTGAGTATCTTGTTTCTGCGATTCATCTAGGGAGTTATTCCCGTGCCGCAAAAGAGCAGTTCGTAACTCCCCAGGCTGTTTCAAAGGCCATAAGGACTTTGGAATCGGAACTGGGCTTGAAGCTGATTTCGTCATCGGGGAAAACTATATTGCCGACAGACGTGGGGCTGTTGATTGCCGAAGAGGCAGAAGCGGTTATCCATCATGCAGGCAGAATAGGCTCAATCGCTTCCTCGCATAGGTTACGTATTTCCGATGAGGGAAAAATGAAGTGCGCTATTGCGTCTTGGGGCGAAGGGGACTCCTTAATTCCGCCACTTGTGAAGGATCTGCTAGGAAAGAGTGGTTGGGTGGAAAGCCTAATCGAATTGCCCAACGAGAGGTGCTTGTCTGGTTTGAGGTTGGGCTATATTGACTTTGCTGTTCTGCTTGATGCTCCGATGCTCGAGGGTTTTGAACGAAAGTTTCTCTATTCTGTATCGCCTAATCTTCTAGTGAAGTCGAATAACCCGTTGGCATCTCGGGATGCACTTTCGGTGCATGATTTGAGGACGGTCAAACTTGCTTTGCCGTTTCATGCGGAAGAAGTCTGCCCTTATTTGAAAGATTTAGCTTCTGATTATGGGGTGAACCTTCATTTTGAGATGCTCGACAACAGTCGGGAGGGCATTGGGAATTTCTTTTTGGACAATGAAGATGCCGCTCTTCTTGCCATCAGCGGATCTGCTTGGGAGGTTTTGATACCTGACGTTGTCAGCCTTCCATTTGCTTCGCAAGAAGGGGTTCACTTTCCGGTTTCGGCGATTTATTCGGATTCGAGAAGCGAAAATGCCGACAAGCTTTGTGATTTCATAACCTCAAATCTGAAAAACAAGTCAGATTAAGCTAAATAAATTGGGAATCCTATGCGCCGGGTTAACACCAGATAATATTTTTACCGCAGGGCGTATTTGCGTTTGATGCGTTCCAGCTTTCGTTTCCAGGGCAGGTAGAGGGCGGAAAGGAATATCACGGTGGCTATGCTGTGGGTCAGATCTAGCGGCAGGCCGGCCAGGTAGGCGGCCAGGGCCCCTTGCCAGGTGACGGGTACCAGGAATGCCACGATGTACCAGCTGTTCAGGATGAAGCCGTATCCCAGTCCCGAAAGGAAGCCGTAGCACAGCAGCACCACCGTGCCCAGGCCGAAGCGGGGCTTGCCTTGACCTTCGTCCAACTCGAATACGCCGCTTTTTGCCAGTGCCCCAGCGATGTAACCTACTAAGCCCCAGGCGTACATTTGCCAGGGCGTCCAGGGGCCTTGCCCGAAGAAGAAGTTCGAGCATAGCGCTGCCAGCGCCCCTACCATGAAGCCGCTGTGCTTGCCGAACACGGCTCCGGCAATGATGCAGATGGCGCTTACGGGCTTGAAATCAGGGATGGGGGCGAACAGGATGCGGCCAGCTGCCGCCAATGCCGCCAATGTTGCGGTGGGCATAACCTGCCGCAGTGCTGGGTGGCCTGCCTCGAAGCCGCAGAAGAACACGGCCAGCGCTGCGCAACCAACTAACAACGTAAGCAGCGCCGATTGCTCGATTTGCAGGTAAGCGCAGGCCAGAAGTGCTAAAACCGGTGCAGTAAGGGCTACGGCTTCAACGATGGTGCGCGCGATGTGGCCCAGGGTGCTCATCGCTGTTGCTCCCAGGCTTCGGTGAAGGCGTTGGCGGTGGCGCGGTAGAACAGGTTCTCACGGAAGAACTGCGCGGGCGCTTCGGTGCAGGCGCATTCGCCATCGAACAGCATGCTTATTTCATCGGCCACGCAGGCTGCGAAGGGCAAATCGTGCGTGGCAAGCACGATGGTGGTGCCTTCGGCGACTAGGCTGCGGCATAGCTTCGCTACCGTGAGCTTGGTTTTCGGGTCCAACCCCTTGGTGGCTTCATCCAGCAGAAGCAGGCGGGGGCGCGTAAGCAGCACTTTCGCGAAGGCCAGCAGTTGCTGCTGTCCGCCCGAAAGGTCGTAGGGGTGGGTGTTTTCCAGGCCGTTTAGTCCCAGGCGCTTCAACATTGCGAGTATATCTTCGTGGGAATAGCCGCAGGGGCGTTGCCAATCCTGTAGCTCTTCGGCAACGGAATCGCATACGAATAGCGCTTTCGGGTCTTGCGGAATAAAGCCTTGGCTGTCGCGGCAGGGGCTTTTTACGCGCCCGCGCTCGGGACGCAGGCTTCCCGCCGCCAATGCCAGCAGGGTGGATTTGCCGCACCCGTTGCCGCCCACCACGGCGTGCAGCGTGCCCTTCTTCACCGCAAGGTCGCAGCCCTTCAGCACGAAGGGGCTTTTGCGCTGGTAGCGGAAGGCAATGTCGTCGATGTGCAGGGCAATTGTGCTGGTGCCCGCGTTGGCGGTTCGTGGGTTTTCGGCGGGAACAAACGGCTTCGGCTTGGGCAGGGGACATTCGGTTGGCGTACCGTTTGCCAGCTCGAAGCGCCGGGTTGCGTAGGGGGCCAGAAGTTCGGGCGCATGCGTGGTGGCTACGATGGTTATGCCCAGCTCGCGGTTCATGCGGAACAGCGCATGCGCCAGCGAATGGGCGGCTACTGGGTCGAGCTGGCTGGTAGGTTCATCTAGCAGCAGGATGCGCGGGGCGCAGGCCATTACGCTGGCCAACGCCAGCAGCTGGGTTTGCCCGCCGGAAAGGCTGTTCGCATTCTGATGGAGCCAGCTGTTCATACCGAAGAAATGGGCCAATTCGGCTACGCGGCGGCGCATGGCTTGTTGCGGGGTACCCAGGTTTTCCAGCCCGAAGGCCAGTTCGTGCCAGGGCTCCGAGCACACCACCTGGTTTTCGGGATTCTGCGTTACGAAGCCCACGGCGCGGGCTGACTCTTCGGCACTTAGCGTTGTGGCATCGGTCCCGAACAATGTGATGCGGCCTTGGCGGTTGCCGCGAGGCACAAGCTCGGGCTTGCAGCTACGCAGCAGCGTGGTTTTGCCGCAGCCGGTAGCGCCGGTTATCAGTGTGAACGAGCCTTCTTCTATTTCTGCGTTCAAGGGCCCCAAAAGGGCAGGCGCGTTTTCGTGCTGGCTGCTTGCTTCGAGGTACGAGAATTGGAATTCTTCGAATTTCAGGGCGGCGTTCATCGGCGAACCTTTCCAGTCAGCTCAAGGAACAAGGGGAATGCCAGCACGGGAACATACAGCACGGCAACGGGGCTGGCCAGCGTGCCGTGCAGGGCAGGGAAGAAGCCAAAGCCATTTGCTAGGGAATAGGCGGCGAAGGCGGCGGCTACGGCTAAGGCTGCCAAAACCGTTGCCGCCACTGCGTCGCGCAGGCGGAAGCGGCTTCGGCGGAAGGTGGTGCGTTTGCGCACAGCGCCCCAACCGCGGCAGCGCATGGAGTCGGCCGATTCCAAGGAATCTTCCATGCTCCAGCCCATCAGGGTGGTGGAAACACGCAGCTGGTCGGCGAAGCGGACGCGACTTAGGCGTTTTGTGAGGCGGATGCCCTCGGCGCATGGGGCGCTGATTGTTTCGCTGGGGTTCGATGCGTGTGCTGCGGTGTTGTTGCCCGCTTGTGCAGCAGTGCTTGTTGCGGCGGCGCTGTGGCTAGCGCGCGCAGCGGTGCAGGCGGCTAGGGCGGCATTGATGGTGCGTCCGCGCTTCACGAAACGGGGTATAAGCCGCATGATCATGGAAACCATCAGCGAAATGGTGGGCAGTATGCCGCCCAGGGCTCCCATTACCTTGTCGGAGCCCAGCACGGCGTTCGCGTTGGAAAACCATTGCATCACGCATAACAGCAATGCCGCCATGGTAAGTGCATTGGCGTAGCCTTCGGCGTACACGGCTTGCGTGCCTATGCGGAACAGTTCGGTGGTGCCGGTGGAACTGAACAGGGGGTTCACCGCAACGATTATCAGCATCAGCGGCAGCTGCCACCCCAGCGATTTCGCTACCGAGCCCGCGCCCCGCAGCCATGCCCCGCACGTCAGCGCGGCGGTAAGCGAGAGCGCCAGAAGCAGGGGGTGCGGGGCGGCCATGGCAAGCGCCAAGGCTACGGCGAAGTAGGCCAGGGGAAGCGTGGGGTGAAGACTGTCGAAGGCAGTGGGCTTCATTTACTTCACGTAGTACCAGGAAACGGAGTCGCCGTCTTTGAGCACGTACTTTCCGCAGGAAACGTTCGGTGCGCTTCCATTGACGGAGTACATCCAGCCGCTTTTCCCGCCGTATTCAAATTCCGCCAAGCCGCCGATGGCGCTCACGTATATGCCGTATTGGCTGCTTTTCGTGCTTACCGAAAGGCCGGTTGTGCACAGGGCATCGTAGGCGGTGGCTCCCTTCTTGAAGGTGGGGTGAGCGCTACCTGAAACGCGCCCATCGGCAGCGCTGCTGGAAACGGATACCGAAACAGTAACGGTGCTAGAAGCGGTGGAGTTTGCAGTAGTGCCCTGGGAATTGCCATTGCTGTTCTGCTTGCTGCTTGAGCTGCTGCTGGAAGAGCTTGCCTTGTTGCCGGAGCTGCTTGAGCTGCCGTTTCCCTTTTCGGCGCTTTCGCCCTGGTTGCCTGACGCGCCGTCGCTTTCGTCCTGGGTGTTGCCGTCTTGGTCGGCTGCTTCGCCCGATTGGCCCTCTTGCGTAACGTCGTTGCCGTAGTCGGTTGAAGCGGAGTCTGCCTGTTGCGTGGCTTCGCCCCGATTGCCCTGGCTCAGTGCATCGGGTGCAACGAGCGCGAATGCCGAAACGCCGATAAGGCAGCAGCAGGCAGCCGAGATTATTCCAAGCGCTATCTTGTGGGCGCGGGTGAGCTTTTTTGGATCTTCAGCCATGGCTCCCGCCTACAAAGAACGGCGACGGAACAGGAAAGCGCCCACCGCAATCAGGCCAGCGCAGCCCGCGACAATGCCGGCAATGGGAAGCCAGGGAGCGCCCTTTGAATCGTTGCTGTTGTCGGAAGAGGTGCCACGAGCGGAAGATGCGCTGGTAACAGCGCTGCCGTTCTCATCTTCGCCAGAAGCTTCGTTTTCAGCCAGTGTTTCAGCATCACTCAGAGGCGCTTGGGCTGCAGCGGATCCGCTTCCAGCGCTAATGGGGGTTGCGGCAGGAGCATGCCTGCTTTCGGTGCTGATGGGGGCCTTGTTTTCCTTTTGGTTGTTGGCTCCGGGTTTTTCAGGCGTTTGGGCGTTGTCGGAATTGCTGCCGTTGCCATCGTTGCTGGAAGAAGCGGTGCTTGTGAGGGCGAACAGCGTACCTGAATCGTTGGTCCAGTACAGGGTGCCATCAGCTCCCATAACGATAGATTTGGTGCACCAGTTCGCCATGCTGCCGGTTGCATCGAAAAGCTTCGTGGTGGTGTTGGTCTCCAGGCAGTAGACCCACGCACCGCCGCCACTGGTGTAGTCCGGCCAGTTACCTTCGGCGCCGTTGCAGGTGAAGTAGGCATACGTGTTGCCATCGGCCGCTTTGGCAACCAAGGGCGCGCTCTTCACTTCGAAGGGAAGGGAAACCGAGTGCTTAACCTGCATGGTTGCAGCATCGATGATGCTGAGTGTTCCCGTGTAGTCGGCTGCGCAGCCGCCAACGAACAGATTGCCCTGGAAAAGGGTTGCTGTGCTGGTGCTTTTGCTGGCAAAGGAAGCGGCATTCGATTCGGAAAGCGAGCCATCGGAAGCTACTGCGATCTTGTGCAGCGTGCCATCGTTTGTTGTGACGTACGCTTCGGTTCCAGCGCCGTTTGAGATTACCGTGGAGCGAATTGCGGAGGACAGCTTAAGCGTGGAAACGGTTTTGCCCGTTGCAGGGTCAACGGCGGTAAGCACGCCTGCGTCGTTGCCGTACAGCAAAACGTTGCCAACCTTGCAAGCGCCGCTCCAGTAGAAGCCTGTGTCGGTTTCTTCGTTTGCCCAAACTCGTTCGCCGGTGATGGCGTTGATGCCGAAGAACGTGCCCGTTGCGGCGTTGTAATTCGAGTCAAGCGAATTGGCAGTGCCGGTGAACACCATGCCGCCAGAGGCGGTTACGGTGGAAATGTTCTGAGTACCCGATGCGATGGTGCCCGACACCCAAAGCGTTTTCATTTCGCTCGCAGATACGCCCTGCAAACGACCATTGGAAAGGGGAATGACGATAACGCCGTCGGTGTATACCGGACGGCAGGTGGAATCAATGGCGCTGAACAATTGGAGTGATGCCGTTTCTTCGCCGGTTTTGGCATTAAGGCGGTGCAGTACGGCGGGCTGTGCGGTCCAGTCGGCGTTCAGGAGAGATGAGGCGAAGTAGATGGAGTCGCCCAGCGTGAGGATTTCTGAGTAATTGCCGTTGCCGTAGGTTTTCTTCCAGGAAAGCGCCGCGTTGTTGGAAGAGGTGGGGGCGGAGGTTACCGTGCTGGTATTGCCGGTGTTCTTTACGTACGAAGTGGTGTCGCTGCCCGTTGCCTTGTCGGGATGGGGGGTGTTGGGGTTGGTTGGGTAGTTACCCGTGCCGTTATCGTATTTGGTATTGGGATCGTTTGAGACGTAGCTCAGCTCATAGGAAAAGCCGCTGGACTCAATCTTGTTGCCATTGATGCCGTCGCTTTCCCATACGCCGTTGATGGTGCTCGACCAGTATTCCGAATAATCAGCGGGTTGGGTGTATGCGATGCCGTTTACGGTGATGCTGTTCACGTAGTACGCCGTGTAGCCAGTGTAAGGGGTGCCGTGGGAATAGCTGCTGATGTAGCCCTGCTTAACTGCCAAGTCCAGCATATCTTCAACGGTTTTACCCTTTTCGATATCAAAGGTGTGCGAAATCAGAGTGGTGCCGTAAACCGAGATCTTCAGTGTTGCTGAAACGGTATCTGCCTTGGTGCTGGATGCTTGATTTGCAGGCTCGGCACTGTTCGCGGATTGGCTCGGTACTTTATTTGCGTTACTGGGGCCTGCTGATTCGCCCGCGGCTGCCTTTGAGTTGCTAGCCGCTGCATGCCCTGCGGTGCTGCTGGAGCCCGATGCCTGGCTCTCGCTCGCATCTGGCGTGGTGTCTGCCTTGTTTGTGGTAGCGTCAGCCGTGGAAGGGCTGCTTGCACTGCCAGCCGTGGAGCTTTGCTCTGCCGTGGCTGCTACAGCATTGTTGGCTTCTTCTGCTAGGGCAAAGCTGGGGGTTAGGGCGGTTGCTAAGGCGATTGCCATAAGCAGCGCAAGGGCGCGCTGCGCTAAGCCGCGGGAACGGCGGGTGGTGTTGCTCACGTGAGCTCCTTCTATCCAGGGTGCGGGCTGGCAGGCATTCCGACTTGATCGAGCGCTGCTCGAAGTTACGGTTACTGGTATAGCGAAGGATTTTCACCTTCATTCCCCTGCGGCATGTGAGCACCTGCGCAAAAAGCGCAGCCAGCCGTTACCAAAATAATGCGGTCACATTATAAAGGGGGTTTTCTTTGTGCGGCAAGTTGGCGTTGCGTGCATAGGCAATGTGGCGATTCGCTTGCCCGTGCTGACTACGCGCGTTTGGGCCCTTGAAGCATGGCTCCAAAAGCAAAACGCCCCGCATCAGGCCGAAGTTTGATGCGGGGCGGGAGAAAAGGAGGGTCCTGGTTGTTAGGCCTTTGCGGGCTTCGACTCCTTTGCCAATGCTTCGATGGCGGCGAGGTTTGCCATAGTGGATCGAATAACGTCTGAGCGGGAAAGTGAGCCAACGAGCGTTCCGTCGGAGCTTACTACCGGCGCTTTCTTGATGCGCTTCTCGGCCAGAAGGCGGCAAGCTTCGTCAAGCTCCGATCCGCTTTCAACGGAAATGGCGCCCTTGGTGGCAATGCGCATCACGTTCAAGTCGAGCAGCTCGGAAACGCGCTGCATGAAGTTTTCGTTGTCAGTAGCGCGGTACAGCATAAGAGTTGCGTCCAGAACGGTGCCTTCACTGCGTCCGATGTACTTCATGATGTCGCCGTCGGAAATAAAGCCGACCACCTTCATATGCTCGTCGACCACAGGAACACCAGAGGTTTTGTTGGTGGCCAGAATCTGTGCAACCTCACGGATGGAATCGGTGCTGTGAACGAAGTAGGGCTGCTTGTTCATGGCAAGGTCCACGGCGATGTGGTCGTCTGCCTTGGTGGGCAGACGCAGGGCATTGGCGCGTTCTGCGGCGGAGGGCTCCTTCTTGGTGTCGCGTACGGCGGCAACGATAACCACAAAGATCGCGATCATGATAAGCGCCGTGAAGGCGAATGCGATGCGGTCGCCCGCCATAGCCTGTTCGAGTGCGGGCATCTCGGGGAACAGGAAGGTGGATGTTGCGGAAAGGGAAACCAAGATAGCGGTACCTAACGAAGCGCCGACCTGGTTCAGGGTGTTCTGCAGCGCATTTGCGTGCTGGATAACGCGGTTGTCCAGCGTGTTGATTCCCCAGGTGTTAAGTGGGGTGACCAACGCTTGCATGCCAACGCCCAGGCAGGTGTAAATAACGATGATGAAGGGTACGGGCGTATCGAGTCCGAAGCCAACTAAGCCGCAACCGCCGATGGCCGCAATCAAGGCGCCTGGGATCGCGATACGGCGAACACCCAGTTTGTCGAACAGGCGGCCGGCGAAGAAGCCCATGATGGCGCCCAACACAGCGCCAGGGAGCATGATAAGGCCGGTTTCCAGGGCAGATACGCCGAGCAGGTTTTGCAAATAGATGGGGAGCAAAACGCCCGTGCCAACCAAAGCTGCTTGGAGCAGGGCAACCAGGACGACGACAATGGCGTATGCGCGGCTCTTTAGCACGTCGACTTTCAACAGTGGCACTTCAAGTTTCAGCTGTCTACGTACGAAGAACGCCAAGAGAACGGCACCGACAATGATAAGGGCGATTGGAATAGCTACGTTAGTTGCCGAAGTGATGGTGGCCAAGCCATACAGTAGTCCCAAAAGGCCCAGTGAGCACAGGGCAACAGACGGCTTGTCGAACGAGGTAGGTTCGAACTCGCCGTAGTTCTTGAGGAAGGCGACGGCAGAGATAACGATAAGCACAGCTAGTGCGGTTACCAGCATAAAGAGCGAGCGCCATCCGACGGATTCGACCAACAAGCCGGAAAGGGAAGGGCCGACAGCAGGAGCAAAGCCAATAACCAGGGACACAATGCCCATGGCGCTGCCACGTTTTTCACGCGGGAAAACGAGAAGGATAACGGTGAATACCATTGGCATAACCACGCCGGTGGCTGTTGCCTGGAAAATGCGGCCGAGGAGCAGGATGCCAAAGAAGGGCGAAAAAGCTGCCATAAGCGATCCGAGGGCAAATACTGAAATGCCCGCAATGAACAGTTTTCGGGTGGGGAAGCGTCCAATAAGGAAGGCGGAAAGCGGGATGACGATGGCTTCGACCAGGGAATAGGCCGAGGTGAGCCACTGAACGGTGGTGGCGTCGACTTGAAGGTCTGCCATGATGGAGGGGTATGCGGGCGAAAGGAGCGTCTGGTTCAAAACAACCAGCGTGGCGCCTGCCAGCAAAATGGCAACGATAACTACTTGATTGCGAGTGAGACCCATCTAGTTTTCCTTTCTTGTGTGGGGATCGATAGGGGTGGTTTTGAGTTGGCCGTTGAGGCTTGCGAGCTTACGGAAGGCTTTAAACCCTTCGATGACCTGCTGCTGCAGTTCTGCTGCATCGGGGTTTTCCCAAAAGAGGGCGGAAAACTCTGCATCGATGGCAGCCGATTCGGCGCGGCCTTTATCCGTGAGGTAGATGCGGAAGCTGCGCTTGTCGTTTTCATCTTGACGGCGCTCGATAAGCCCACGATCTTCCATGGGCTGTGCGATAGGTTTGAAATTGGAGGGCTTTACGCACAGGTGGTAGGCGAGCTCCTTGATGGTTTGGCCGTCCTGTGAGGCAATCTCGCCAAGCAGGTGGGCTTGGTAGGGGTTTAGCCCGTGCTTTGCAACGATGTCCGAAAGTGTCGACTTGATAAGCAGGTTGATGAAGCGGGTTTCCTCGAATAAGGTTCGGCAAAAGTTGATGTTTTCCATAGCTGATGATCCTCCTTTCTGTTTTAGAGAATAAGAAAGCGCCCCATGCAGGGGCGCCCATAGACTTGTTTGATAGGATAGATAGTACTAAAACATAATTATATTTTAGAAACAATTATCGTTTCTTCATAAGTGGGAACCTGGTACCTGTCCCATTCCCGCTTAAGGGCTCATTGTTGGCAGTGGTCCAAAACCGAAGGCGGGAACCTGGTGCCCGTCCCTATTTTCCCACCTTGATTGCACCTTTGTCGCAGCGATTGCCCCAGGCATCGATGAGGGTATCGTCCTTGTATACACACACGATTTCGCAATGATTAGCGCATTTCTGGCAGATGACCTCGCGGGTGGTGAACTCGAAATCGGAAATGTCGAAATTGAAGGGCTTGCGCTTCGAGGTAGGGGCATCAGCTGCCAGCAATGCGGCACCGTAAGCTCCCATCAGATGGCCATCAGGGTCAACCAGAACAGGTTGGTTCAGTGCTTCTTCGAAGAAGTGAACCACGCCAACGTTCTTGCTCACTCCTCCTTGGAATACGATGGGCGACTGAATGCGTTTCCCTTTGCCCACGTTGTTCAGGTAGTTGGTGGCAACTGCTTTGCACAAGCCAGCGATAACGTCTTCGCGGGGGTAGCCAACCTGCAATTTGTGCACCAAATCGCTTTCGGCAAACACCGTGCAGCGAGCAGCGATATTGGCAGGTTTTTTCGAGGTTAGGGCAATGGGGCCGAACTCTTCCACTTCGACACCAAGGCGATGCGCTTGGCTCGACAGAAACGAACCAGTGCCGGCGGCGCACAGCGTGTTCATGGCATAGTCGGTGGCTATACCGTTTTCAACGCAGATGATCTTTGAGTCTTGTCCGCCGATTTCGAGGATGGTGCGCACGTCGGGATGTAGGTGAGTAGTGCCAACGGCATGGGCGGTGATCTCGTTTTTCACTACGGTGGCATCCAAGATAGAGCCGACCAATCGCCGTGCGCTGCCTGTAGCGCCAACGGCGACCACGTTGATTTCTTCAGTGTTTATCTGGCTCTTCAGGTCTTCCACCACACGACGGGCCGCATCGGTGGGGTTGCCTTCCGTCCAAAGGTAGGAGCGGGCGACAATCGTGCCATCGGGCAAAATGATGACGCCTTTAGTGGAAATGGAACCGGTATCGATACCAAGGAATGCGTTGCTCATCAACGGGCCTTTCTCATTGCGATCATGTCGTAGAATGCCTCGAGTCGAGTGTCGAGGCCGGTATCGCTCGTTTGCGAATCGTAGCTCAGGTACAAAATGGGGATGTGATAATCGCTGCTGATGCGCTGCAGGACGGGCATCACGTCAATCTCGGGCGTACAGCCAGAAGACTTAAGGTGAATGATGCCGTCAAATCCCTTTTCGGCGTAGCTTTTTGCTGCGGCGATGGTCATGGTGGAAGTAGGCCCCATGTCGTAGCTTACGTATTCGCTTACGCTACGGCGCAGGTTTTCCTCGTTGTAGTGCAGATTGCGATGCGTGATGTTCAAGTAGCGTGCGAGCGAAACACCCATGTCAATGAGCTTTTCTTCAATGTTGAGATTCGAATGGGAATCAACGGCGGTGAAGTATTCACCTACGATTCCGATGCGAATCGGGTCGGCGGGTTCTTGCGTAGGCAATTCTCGAAGAATGCCCATGCCCTGTTTGTAGGCGGAAGTTATCTGGCTCAGATTGGTGACGGTGCGCATGTCGGCAAAGAAAGCATCACGGGCGCGCTTGAAAGACCCGGGCTCAACTTCGAAGCCGGCCTTTGCGAGGTAGGCATCGTTGTAGGAGTCTAGGCACTCGATCATTTTGAAAAGTGCTAGGAACTGCTTAACCCCTTGCGAGATAGACAGGTTCGGATTCACCTTCTCTTTGCAGATGGTTAGGTACTCCTGCATCGGCTTGCCTGTTACCGTGGCGAAGTTGAGCATCTCGAACTCGTAGCCCATGTCACGAAGGATGGATTCCTGCAACTCGCCGTAATATCCCAGGCGGCAGGGTCCAGCAAATTGAACAAGAACGTCAGCACCGCGTTCTAGCGCTTCGATGTAGTCACCCAGGATGTGCTTGAACGGAGCACATACGAAATCGTTACTGTGTTGGGCGCCCCGCTCCAGCGTGCGACGCGTCGGTTCGGGCAACGATACGTAGTCGGCATCAAGCACCTGCTCAACGAAGTACTTGAAGGCAATGTCGTAATAGGAATAGCGAAGGAAGGCAACTTTGGTACGTGCGTGACGATCGGCTTTCTTCTTCTGCTTCTTCTTGTTGCGATGCGCGCGAAGGGCCTCGGGCGTGCCGGGGATAAAGGAAATAGACGCATTGGGAGTTTCGTCGGAATAGCGGCGTTTGAGGGTATCGGCGGCCTTCTGCACAGCATTCAATGCAGTCAGTTTGCGGTTTGGCTCTTCGCCCTGCTGGCGGTTTGATTCGTTATTCATGCAGGTAGCCACCCCTTTGCTGGTAGCGAAGAATATCGACAAAGCTTTCCAGGCGCGTTTCCAGGCCAGCGGTTCCGCTCTGTGCATCGACAGTGAGCGAAAGGATGGGCTTGCCTTTGATGCAGCGCATAAGGGCATCGTTGGTCATGGAGTCGGGCCCGCAAGGGAAGGCGCTCACCAAAACAATACCGTCTATCTGGTCGTACAGGTCCAAAATGGTGCCGATAATCTCTCGGTTGACAATCCAAGGCAGGGTGTCGGAAAACCCAAAGCTTTTTTCCAGCGCTTTTTTGTGATTGTGGCGATCGGCGAAAAGAATGCAGGTTTCCATTTCTCTCAGCATGTCAATAAGCGGCGAACCCACAAAGTTGTCATGAATCACATAGGGGTGCGCCGCCAAAAGAATTCGTAAGGGCCGTTCGCCTTCGGGCATTTTGGCAACGCGTTTTAGTAGATCTTCCTGTTTGCGGGCGCGTTTCTCGTCGCTATTCGTCTGGGCACGAACGGCGGCAGCGTAGGCTTTCTTTGATTCTTTTCTTGTTGCCCCAAGCTTTTGGCCAAGGTTAATGTAGGCTTCCTGCTCCTTGATGTGGCTGTCTGCTCGATCAACTTCGCAGGAAATGATGCGGGGACGTTGCGTGATGAAGGTATTGGCAACTAAATCTGGCAGTGCCTGGAATTTGGTGCAGAAGCCTTTAAAGTTTCCCAGGTTGTTGATGCTGGGAGCAAAAATGGCATCGCATTTTCCCAGAAGGCCGGCAACGTGACCCATATACAGTTTTGAAGCCAGGCAGCATTCATCGATGGAGAGGTGCGCTCCTGCTTCAAGGGTGCTGCGGTCGGATTTGTCGCTTACCACAACGGTCCGGCCGAGTTCTTCAAAAAAGGTACGCCACATGGTTTTGTAGCGAAAATACAGTAGGGCGCGAGGTATGCCAACGGTTTGAACGTCAGCAAATTCGGCTTGCGCCTTAAGGTCTAAAGGGCTCATATTCCTCCATATTGATGAGGGTGTTGGGCTGCTTGGAGCTGCCCTGTGCCTTTATTCTCTTCTTCTCGGGACTTTGCTGGTTATGGTTTCATGCGGATTCCATCTTGCGTTATGTTTAGGCGCCCATCCAATAACGTTGCTCCATGAAAGGAGCCGCATGGCCAGGTACCGTGCCACAATCGTTTCGCCAAAAGGGGCCACCCCCAAATCAAGCGTTTTCGTTTAAACCCCTGCGCCAGTATGGGGCGGGCGGCTATAGGTTGTTCAGGATTGCCTGCCTTAATTCGTATCGTCGCAACAGTTTGGGGCATGCCAGGAGTCCGAAGGCGGTTGCTAGGGCTAAAACGACAAGGAAGGGTATGGGAGCGGAGCCGTCATTGGTTTTCGGCAATTTGGAGGCAACGGATTCCACCGCTGTTTCGACTGGGTTGGTTGATTGGACAACCGAGTCCCTGTCTTCATCATGAAGCTCTAAATTTCGGTGAGTATCGATACTCGCGACATTCCACAGATCGACCGCATCACCAGATAATGTTTCCTCTGTTGCTTGCATGTGAAGGATGGCGGGAGCATAAGCGATCTCGTTGTCTTCTTCGCTGCGCGTTGGTCCTGTTGCTTCCCTCAAGTTGAACGAAGCTCGGTTTGTGGGCAGGTCGGAAAGGTCGGCATTCTCGTAGCGTTCGGGGCGTTCCCATTCCTTGGCATCTTGGGCGTTGGTGCTAAAGCCCTCTTCGACCCTGCCGTGCTCAAAGGCTACGGCAATGATGAATTCTCCCTGTTCAAGCGAAAGATCGTTCACGGTAAGCTCTTGCGATTCCAAGGTTGAAACGTCTTGCTTCCAGATGTGCCAGCCGTTGAAGTCATGGATTCGCTTGTTGGTTGGATTGTCGGGGTTGTAGGGGTTTCTGGTGCAGGCATTTGCCTGTTCGGCACCGGCATTGCTTGCCTCGCTGCTGGCTTCGCTGGTGCTGTCGGGCGTGCTTTTGCTTTGTTCTACAGCGCTATTGTCGTTGGCCTTTCTTGTTTTCCCATTTTCTTCGGTTGCTCCTTTCTCCTGCTCTTTTTCCTGATCGAAGTTGGTTCGATACCACACGTTCATCATGCCGTCGTAGTCTTCGAAGCTTACGGGTGTGGCGATGCCGGAAAGGTGGGCATAGCCGTCTTCTGCGCAGGCGATGGCATCGGTCATGGTGAATTCGTCAACCCAGGTGCTAGAGGTGGATCGATAGTCGATCAGGTAATCGAACGAGCCTGATTCGCTGAGGAAGGTTTCGCGCTTGTCGACTTCACCTGAAATGGCAAGAGGGATGGTGTCGTTGTCGACAGTGCCCAGATCGAGTGTAGTGTTGTCTCTGCTAATGGTTATCGTGAAATGCGCCAGTATGGTGCCTTCATTTTCCTTGCAGGGAAGCTCTTCTATTTCATACGTGTCATAGGGGAGGGCGCCCAAATCGTCGTTGACCTTTGCCGTTGAGCCGTGCGAATCGCGTTCAAACCAGATTCCGTCTTTTGCCGAGGTACCGGCGTTGGTATTGCGGGAGTGGGGTACCCAAGAAGACGCTGTGTTGGCCATGCCATTTTCGTCGGTTACCAGCACGTGCTCTTCGCCTGTGGTGCGCGAAGTGATGCGAAACGGTACGTTCGCCAGATGCTCCATGGTGCCGCTTTTCGCTTTCGTGAAGGCCAGATCACCTCGAATTACCTGCTCTTCAAAGGAAAGGGGAACCCAGGGGCTGATGTGCTCTTCTGTCCCTTCGCTGGTTAGCGATACCTCCCAGGACGCATCGCAGCTGAGATACCCTGTTGGTGGCTGTATCTCCTCTACAAGAACGGTGCCTAAGGGAAGCGTTATAGCGTGGTTTGTGTCGTAGTAAAACTCATCCCCTTCAACGAAATGGTTTTCATCGAAGGCAAACCCGCCTGTCTCATCTGTTTTGAAAACCCATGTCCGCTTAGGGGCCCCGAGATAATCCATGCTTTGTTTTGCTGTCTTCTGGCTGGAGGGATTGACGCTCGATCCGTCCGGGATATTCCGAGGGGCTTGTTTTTCTTGATCGAAGTAGCTAACGCGGAAGAGCGCTCCTTTCAAGGTTGCCGATCCGAGGGGGCAAGGGGTTTTGGTTTCTGCGTCGATCTTTTGGCCGACGAGATTGATAAGCGCGTTTTGCGGTGCATCGGAAATGTTTGCGGTGGTGGTGTTGCCCGAAGTAATAGCTGCACTTGCATCGGGTGCAGGGGCAAAGCCCTCGGGCGCTGTTTCTTCACGAATGGTGTAAGTGCCCGTGGGCAGCAATGGGCTCTTGGCGGTTTTTCCATCGGCGCCCGTCGTAAGCTGGGCTACGCGCGATCCTTCTTGGTTGTACACGCCGAATACGGCTCCTTCCAGCGAATAGCAGCGGTTGTTTTCGCTGATAGAAGGATTGGAGGAAGCTTTGACCACTTCAAGGTATCCGCCGAAGTTTTTCTTGATAGTGGCTTCCAGGTACACCGTTTGATAGCCGATGAGGCCTAGGCTGTTGCTTGGGCCGCCAGGGCGTGCTGCGCCAGGAGGCGTGATGTTCACGTCGTAAACCACTTCGCCTGCTTCGATGTTGACTTCTTTCAGGGTTGCTACGTAATCTGCTCGGGTATTTGAGGGTGCCGCGGCGCTGGGCAGCGAGCAGGTGCCGGTGCCGGCATAGCCTTTGAGCTCGCCGGTGAAATCGGAAATGGCGAACTTAGCGGGATGCACGTTCCAGGTTGCGCCGATGTAACAGCTGCCAGTTAGGGTTTTTGGGATGTCCTTTGTGGGGTCGAATGCTTCAACTTTGATAGTGTTGGCAATCCTGAACAGGGCATATATGCTCGTTGATTTCTCCACGGGCTTTGAGAAATCGAAAGTGGAGTCATCGGAAGTGTCTACCCAGCGCACAAATTCCCAACCCTCTTTGGTGGGGGTGGCGGGCGCGCTTCCGTAAGCCTGCTTAAACGTATTTCCGCGGGGCACTTTAACGGTAAGATCATCGGTTTTTGCATCGTTGAAAGAGACGCGAACCTCGTAATCGGCTTCCACGAATGTTCCTGTGACGGTCGTGCTTTTCTCGACCTTTGTGGCCAGCCAATCAAACTCTTTCCCTGTTTCATCGTGCCATTCCAGGGTAAGCCCCTGCGCCTCTTTTGATTCAATGAGCTTTGCCAGGGGCTGCTTGCCTGATTCGTCTGCCATAAAAGCGGGATTGGCGCCAACGGGTTGCCCCAAGGTGAAATCGGTCCCGGCAACCAGAGTGGGCAGAACTCCCGTATGCCCTTCAACTTGGATGACGATGGTTGCCGACTGCCCAGGGGTGTTTCCCGCCTGCGCCCAGCGGGGCGCAACTGCCGAAACGACAAGAAAACATGCCACAACCGCGATAAGGATGCACTGTGGCAAACGATGTTCTGCGAAAGGGATGGTGCATTCGCTGGTTTCCCTTTGGGGGAGCCTTGTTTGGCGGAAAGTGCTCCGTGCGGGGTGCTTCGTTGGCGTGGTGCGGTTTTTCGGTTTGTCGCCAATGCGCCGTACGCGCGCGGCGGCACGATTTTCTGGTTTCATGATGCAGCCTTTCCTTGCAGTGTTGCTTGCCGCAAGTGTTGCAGCCGTTGCTTAAGAACATGCGAAGCGAGTGCGAAAGCCGTGCGAAAGTGGTGCGAAACCGTGAAGGGTTACGTGCCCGTAAAATTGACAATCCGATAAACACCCATTTTTACCAGGCGATATGTGGCAATCACCGAAATATCTTATTTCTCCGATATGAATTATGGAATTAATACTTGACAATACCTACGGGGTTAGTAGGATTTGGAGTCAAGAAAAGGACTTCCTTCGTGGCTCTAGAGCTTAAGGTTGGCACGGTTGCGGCAAGGCAGCGTGATCTTCCGGCAAGCTAAAGACTCGAAGGCGATTTGCCGTAGGAGCGGCAGAAAGAAGGAATCATGGCAGTGTACAAGAGCGTTTCCGAGCTTATCGGCAATACCCCGTTGGTAGAGCTCTCCAATTACGAGAAGAATCACAATCTGAATGCAACTATCGTCGGCAAGGTCGAGCTGTTCAATCCTGCTGGCTCCATCAAGGACCGTATCGCCAAGGCTATGATCGAACAGGCGGAAGCCGATGGGAAGATCGACGCAGACACCGTGTTCATCGAGCCTACTTCGGGCAACACCGGTATTGGCCTTGCTGCCATTGCTGCCGCTCGCGGCAACCGCATTATCATCACCATGCCTGAAACGATGAGCGTTGAGCGCCGCAACCTTATGAAGGCATACGGTGCCGAACTGGTTCTCACCGATGGCGCTAAAGGCATGAAGGGCGCAATCGCTCGCGCTGCCGAGCTTGCCGAGGAGATTCCGAATTCCTTCATTCCCAGCCAGTTCACCAATCCCGCCAACCCCGCTGTTCACGAGGCAACCACCGGTCCTGAAATTTGGGAGGCAACCGAAGGTAAAGTGGACATCCTGGTTGCTGGCGTGGGCACCGGCGGAACGGTTTCCGGCACGGGCGCTTATCTGAAGAAGCAGAACCCCGAGGTCAAGGTTGTTGCCGTGGAACCTGCCGGGTCTCCAGTTCTTTCGGAAGGCCATCCGGGCGCTCACAAGATTCAGGGTATCGGTGCAGGATTCGTTCCTGATACACTGAACACCGATATCTATGATGAAGTTATCACCATCGCCGACGAAGAGGCTTTCGAGGCCGGCCGCGAGCTTGCTGCAAAGGATGGCTTGCTGGTGGGTATTTCCTCAGGCGCTGCCGTTGCTGCAGCGACTAAGCTCGCTCAGCGCCCCGAAAACGCTGGCAAAGTCATCGTCGCTATCCTCCCCGATACGGGTGAGCGTTATCTCTCTACGGCGATGTTCAACTTCGAGTAAGATCCGAGCAGGCGTCTTGACGTACTGCTCTGGCAAGTGAGGCATGAATGTCCTACGAGCAAGAGAACAAACAGGCACTGGTCGCTTACTTCACCGAGGGCGCGAAGGGGGACAAACCCCTTGGCGCCCTTGGCGTTGAAGTGGAGCACTTTGTGGTTACCGCCGAAGGCGAGTACTCCGTATCATATGCAGGAAGAAGCGAAGGGGAATTCGGCGTTCGCGATGTGCTGGCGCATTTGGCCGATGCCTATCCTCAACATACCTATGGCCTTGAAGGCGACCTTATTGGGCTCGCTAGCGATGAGGCCTCCATTACGCTTGAGCCTGCTGCTCAGCTTGAAATCAGCATCGCCCCGTATTCGTCTATCAGCCAGATCCTTCGTGTGTACAACGAGTTTCGAGCGAAGGTCGATCCATTCTTGGCCGAACACGGGTGCAAGCTGGTTACCAGCGGTTATCATCCTACGGCGTGCGCACTCGACCTTACGCTGATTCCGAAGCAGCGTTATCGCTTCATGAACGACTATTTCAAGGAAATCGGCACTCGTGGTGAACGCATGATGCGCGCTTCTGCTTCTACGCAGGTTTCGGTGGATTATCGAGATGAGGCTGATGCCATTCGAAAAATGCGCATTGCCCAGGCGTTGGCGCCCATCTTCGCAAGCGTGACCGACAACACAGCGGTGTTCGAGGCGGAGCCTGCGCCTCGGCTGGCGCGATTTGCCCTGTGGCGCAACGTGGACAACGATCGATGCGGTTCGGTGCCTAGCCTTTTCAACGAGGGTTATAGCTTTGCGGATTACGCCGAGTGGATTCTTCACACGTGCCCCATTTTCGTTACGCGCCCTTCCGCTGATGATCCCACGGGCCCCAATCTGCGCGCGGTGTATGGCCAGTCTGCCTATGAGGCATATGGCGAGGCTCCCATGACCCGTGCCGATATTGAGCATGTGCTCTCGATGTTTTGGCCCGACGTTCGCTTGAAGAACTTTGTGGAAATACGCCCAGCCGATTCGCTGCCCGCGCCGCTGATGGCGGGATATGCGGCGCTCGTGAAAGGCATCTTCTATTCCCAGCGTTCTCTTCAGGCAATCGAGGAGGCGTTCGGAGTGGTAGAAGGCGTGTGGCCTTTGACCGACGACAGCGCCAACCAAGCCCTTAAGTCTATTCAAGAGGATGGTGCCGAAGCGGTCGTCTGCGGCAAAACGCTTGCCGAATGGCAAGAGCTTATCTTCGAAATCGCAGATGGGGCGCTTGACAAAGAGGATGCCGCCCATTTGCATGACCTGGTGGCATTTGCTCGCGGCAGGCGATAGCTCGCATCTCGGCATTTTGGCCGTGCTATTATAGTCTTATTCCTATATGATTACAGGTTGTTTTGCGCATTGCCCGTTGCATCGGGCCAATGTGCCGATGATGTTCACCATTCCGTCAGGAGGCACCAATGAAGATATCTACCAAAGGGCTGTATGCAGTGCGCTTCATGGTGTTTTTGGCAGGGCATGGCGGCACGGAGCCGGTGCCGCTGAAGGAAATCGCTAAGGCTACCAGCATTTCGCGTAAATACCTGGAGCAAATTGCTTCGAGCTTGGCGGCAGCGCAGCTGGTTCGCAGTGCCCGCGGTGCTTCGGGCGGCTATCGCCTTGCGCGCGGTGCCACGAACATCACTATGCTCGATGTGCTCACCGTAACGGAAGGCTCGCTTGCGCCTGTCGATTATCTCGATGAGCTTTCCGGGGAAGCGTCTCCTGGCGAATCGTGCTACGAGATCTTCGTTTGGAAGGGTCTGCACGATTTGGTGAAAGATTACCTGGGCGGTATTTCTTTGCAGGATGTGGTGGATCGTTCCTCCCAGCTTGCGATAGACAGCTACACCATCTAGCAATAAAGCGGCTGGCTTGTATGCGCTGGCCTGCAGAAAGGGAACGTCATGACGGTAGCGAATGGAAGTGCTGGCAAGATGAAGCGCTTGCCTGTCATCGGCATCGTTCCTTCCCAGAACACCACCGAAAAGATGGTGAGCTTTCCCGAGCGCTACGCCGACGCTATCATCAAAGCTGGTGGCGCCCCCTTGTTGCTGCCGCTTTCTGGCAACCCCCATATATACGAAACGCTGTTTCCTTTGATAGATGGTTTTGTCCTTACCGGCGGCAACGATATCGACCCGGCTCGCTATGGCGCTATTCGCGATAGCGGCAAAATCGACGAGCATACACCCGAGCGCGAAGAGCTTGAGTATTTGATCTTGAGCTATGCGTATCGCTTTGATTTGCCGCTGATGGGTATTTGCCGAGGCATGCAGATGATAAACGTGTGTTTGGGTGGTACCTTGTTCCGCGATTTAGGGGATCAGTTCCCCGGTATGGTGAGGAAAGGCATCAACGACGACAAGGATGGTCTGCCCCAGCTTGCGCATTGGCAGCCAAAGCCTTACAGCGAACCCACTCATCCGGTGACCATTCTGCCCAATTCCAAATTAGGCAAGTTGCTGGGTGTACAGGACATCATGGTAAATTCCATGCATCATCAGGGGGTTTGCGATCTTTCTACGCGTGTTGATGCGGTAGCATATGCGCCCGACGGCCTGGTTGAGGCTATAGAGGTGCGCGACAAGAGCTTCATGATCGGAGTGCAGTGGCACCCTGAATTTTTCACGGGGCGCCATCGCATGGAGTGCGTGTTCGATGCGCTTATCGAGGCGGCGGCGCATTGCCATACTCATTGCGGTGAACGTGGAAGCGTTGTTATTACGCGCAGTGAGCCCGTGGGCATCCAAGCGCAATGGCCCGAAATCACATTTGCCGATTGTATCTGACTTATCTGCGGCATTAAGTCCTTCGCTTCTGCGCAAGCAGCTTATCTTGCCATATGCGAATACAGGCGTACGCGCTGCTCGAATTCCTGGAGCGAGATTCCTTGGGCATTGCTGATGCGGATGGCGAGGTAGCGGGCATTGTCTTTGATGGCGTAGATCATTTCCTCTGGGAAAGAAGAGCCGTCGAGCTTTCCCTCGCGATAGAGATAATCGATAACGCCGATCAGACCGCTGATGGAATACTCGATGATGATGCGCGCATTAGAGGTGAGCTCCTCTCCCTCGTTGCAGAGGATGGTTTGCCACATGTTGGCTATGATGGCGCGGATATTCAGCGCTACGCATTCTTGGCCACAGCGTTTCATCACAAGGCCGCAGCGCTGCGTGCGCTGGGGCAGCAGCACCTCGGTGAGCGCCTTGCTGTCGTTGCTGAGCATATAGAAGATGCCAAGCGGAAGGCCTTTGCTGCTAAGCAGCTCTTCTTCGATAACGGTGAACAGCAGCGCATCGAGCGATTCGTAATGGTAGTAAAACGTGCCGCGGTTGCAATGTGCCTTTTGGGTGACCATATTCACCGTGATGTGCTTCAGGTCGTTTTCCTCAAGCAATTCCCAGAATGCATTTTTGATGCGTTCTACTGCAGCGGGCGCCTGTTGATCTTTGCGGGGTCGTGCCATGATGGGTTCCTTCGTTGTGGGGCAATACGGGTTATGGCTCGTCCGCTAGGACGTGCGAGGTTTGCGTGCGTTCATGATGAGCATTTGCAGTCGATTTTCGATATTGGCGAAGCTGACGTCAGGGTCGAAGTCGAGGGGCAGAATCTGCGCGTCGGGATATAGCTCTTTCAGACGCTTTGATATGCCGCGGCCAACTACGTGATTGGGTAGGCATCCAAAGGGCTGCAGGATAACGAACGCGCGGCACCCTTGCTTTGCATGGTGCAAGATCTCTGCAGGAATCAGCACGCCTTCACCGGCATCGAAGGTGTGATGGATGATGGGATCGCTTGCCTGTACCAATTCGGGCATGCGGCACGGCGGCGTGTACAGCGGGTGCGCTTTGGCAATTCTGTCGGTAACGTCGTGGGCCAACTTGAAGAAGGCATCAGATATCGAATTGTTCAGCTTGATGGGAAGCGGGCGATGCACCTTGTATTCACGTTGCTGAGATCGCTGGTAGAAGTACGTTTTGCGAATAACGTCGGTCATGCGCGCTTCGATGATCTCCAGCCCGTTGTTTTCCAGGTACAGCTCCATATCGTGGTTTGCGCCTGGATGGAAATTTAGCAGGTACTCGCCCACGATCAGCACGGTGGGGCGCGGTTTACTTCGGTCGTATTGCACGGAAAGCATCAAGGCTATAGCTTTCTTGAAGCCCTTCTTCATGCCCCCGATGCCGTTTTGGCGCAAACCGCTTATAACGGCATCGATCGATTTGTCGAATGCAGCATCGGCGCTGCCCTGTTCCAGCTCGTAGGGACGTATTTTGCGCAGCAGCTCTTCCAGCGCATCGATCATGGGCAAGCCGAATGCAATTTGCATAGCGGTTTTTAGGCTCATCTTGAAGCCAGGATGAACGTTGTGGGCGTCTTCGGCATCGTTGGTGATGATGGGGACTTGAGGATAGCCGGCATCATCGAGCGCTTTACGCAGAAGCGCAGCGTAGTGGGTAAGGCGGCAGTCGCCGATGTACTTGCCAGTGGCGATAGCAACCTTGTTGGGGTCGTATTCACCCGATTCAAGTGCCGCCAACGCTTCTCCAACCACGATTTGAGCTGGGAAGCAGATATCGTTATGAACGTAGCGTTTCCCCAGGTAGATTGCGCGTTCGCGGCCAATAGGAAGAGAAACGGTGGTCAGGCCCTGATTGGCAAACGCTGCCGCCATAAGTTGGCTGAAGGCATGCGAGGTATTGGGAACCAGCACCGTTTTGGTGGCGGCATCCTTCTTTGTGAATTTTTGCGGATAGGGATCCGCGAGCTTTTCTCCGGTGGCGCGAGCTAGAGCCTCGTCGATTTTGCGCTCGAATGCGGCTGTGCAGGCTGCGCATTGGGAGGATTCGCAAGTTTGTGCGCTGCCGCAGCAAGGGGCATCCGGGTTTCTCTGCTGATCTGCATCGATAGCATGGGCTGTCTGAGCAGATGCTATCGTTTTTTCTTTTTCGCGACGTTCGTTGACGGTTTCGATAAACGAGCGCACACGGATACCTAAAGGACCACGGATGTCGCTTTCGTCCACTTTGAGTACGAGCGGTGTTTTGTCGCTGATTTCCTTCATCAGGCGGATGATCTCGTCGGAAAGATAGGCATCGTGGCCGCAGCCGAAGCTCACTATCTGCACGTACTCCATATTGGGGCTTTGCGCTGCCAAGGTTGCTGTCGATAGCATTCGGGCGTGGAAATTGTTTGCAATGTCGATCAGGCTGTTCTGCAGCGGCACTTGTGTGGCTCCCGGAACGGAGTCGGCGGTGATGACGGGAATGCCGTGTTCGGTAAACAACGTTGGCAGCTCATGGTTAACCAAGTCGTCGTTATGGTAGGGACGTCCTGCCAGCACCACGGCGTAGGTGCCTTCGTTGCGGGCTTGCGCCAGCACTTCGGCGCCGCGCTGTTGAAGGGCAGTGCCGAACGAAGCCTGCGCGTTGCGCGCCTGGTCGAGGGCCGCCAAGGTTGCTTTATCGGGGATTTGGAAGGTTTCCTTGAAGTGCTTCACCAGCTGGTCGGCGCAGTCTTCTTCCGTGAACCAATGGAACATCGGGTTATCGAACGGGATATCCCAACGACGGCTGGGATTGTCAGAGTTCTGCACCACCAGGGCGTATCCCTTAACCACAGCGCACATTGACTGGCTGTCCTTCGAGGTATTTTCCGAGGGTACCGTGGTAACGATTGGCATGAAAATGCGGTCGACGCCCTGTTTATGCAGGTCGCGAAGATGGCCATGAACCAGTTTTGCGGGGAAGCATACGGTGTCGGACGTAACGGCGGAAAGGCCGTTTTCGTAGATGGCGCGTGTCGATTTGTGGGAGAGCTTTACGGTGAAGCCCAGCGCTTGCAGCAGTGTTTTCCAGAACGGCATGCTGTCCCAGAAGAACAGTACGCGCGGAATACCCAAGGTTATTCCCTGGGAAGGCATAACGGGAATACAGGGCCAATCCTTGAAGAGCAATTGCTCGCGTTCGTTGTACAGATTGGGCACGCTTTCCATACTTCGGTTTGCTTCGCGCACTTGTTCGCGAACTTTTGCGTCGGAAAGCTCGCCCACAACCTCGCCCTTGGTGCAGCGATTGCCGGTGATCCATGAAGTGCCATTTGAGAACGTGATGCGTGTGCGGTTGCAGCGGTTTGAGCAGAATGGGCAGATCAGGTTCGTTTCTTGCGAATAGCTGAAGGATTCCAGGGCGTCCCAGCCGATAAACGAGGATGCTTGGCTGGCATGCTCGTTTTCTCGGGCGATAAGCGCTACGCCGATAGCCCCCATAAGGCCAGGGTAGGGTGCGCGGGTAACCTCTTGGCCGACGTATTGCTCGAATGCGCGCAGTACCGCGTCGTTGAGGAATGTGCCACCTTGGACCACGATGTTGCTGCCAAGCTTTTCCAGGTTGGAAACGCGAATTACCTTGGTGAATACGTTTTCGATGATAGAGCGGCAAAGGCCTGCCATGATGTCATTGGGGTTCTTGCCGTTCTTCTGCTCGGTCACGATGCTGCTGTTCATGAACACCGTGCAGCGGCTTCCCAGATCGGCGGGCGCTTTCGATTCGAAGGCAGCGCCGGCAATGTTTTTGGTGGGGATGTTCAACGTGGATGCGAAGCTCTCGAGGAACGATCCGCAGCCGGAAGAGCATGCCTCGTTTACTACAACATTGGTGATAACGCCGTTGTCGATCCAGATCGCCTTCATGTCTTGGCCGCCAATGTCCAGGATGAATGAAGCGTTGGGGTCGAATTGCTGAACAGCGCGCGAGTGGGCAACCGTTTCAACGGTGTGGCAATCAGCGCCCAGGGCGTTGGCGAACAGCATTTCGCCGTATCCGGTGGTGCCACATCCCGCTACTTCGAGTTCGCAGCCGGCATCTTGATACCGTTTGTGCAAGGCACGCAGTGCCTCTACGGCAACATCGACAGGCTCGCCTTCGTTGGAGGCGTAGAACGAGTCAACGAGTTCGCCTTCTTCGTTGAGCAGGGCGAACTTAGTGGTGGTGGATCCGCAGTCCACGCCAAGGTATACGCGGAGAGTTTCGGGAAGGTTCCCCTGTTCAAGTGCGGTTTTTGTTTGGGGCAGCTGATGGCGTTCGGTGAAGATGGCGCGCTCTGCGTCGGTTTCGAAGAAGGGCTTGCCGGCATAAGCGCTTTGCGATGCAGCGCTTCCCGCCGCATCGTCTATGATCACGATGTGAGCGTCTTCTAGCGTCTTGATTGCTTGGGAAGGAACGAGGCGCGCCTGACGGTCGGCGAAGAGCTCTTCCAAGGCAAGCGCTGCGCCCACTGCAACGATGGTTTCAGGGTGATCGGGGATGATGATGTCTTCCCTGCCTAGCTCAAGGCGTTCGGCGAAAACAGCGATCAGGCGTGGGTTGAAAGTGAGCGGCCCGCCTTCGAATACGACGGGAGCTTCGATTTCCAAGCCCTGAGCCAAGCCGCCGATGGTCTGCTTGGCGATGGCGTGAAACGAAGAAAGGGCGATATCGGCCTTCGGTACTCCCTGGTTGAGCAGGGGTTGAATATCGGTCTTTGCGTATACGCCGCAACGGCCGGAAACGTTATGGACGGCTTCGCCCTGTTGGGCGAGGTCGTTGAACTGTTCGGTGGGCACTTTAAGAAGTGTGGCAATCTCATCGACGAAGGCGCCCGTGCCGCCTGCGCAGCTTCCGTTCATACGCATATCGGCAACTGACAGGCAGTTTGCCTCATTGTCGAATTTGAAGAAGATCATCTTCGCATCTTGGCCGCCGAGTTCGATGGCGGTGCGCGCGGTAGGATAATTCGCGCCTACCGCAAGGGAATTTGCCACAACCTCCTGTACATAGGGCAGGTTCAGGGCTTCAGCTAAAGCCGCACCGCCCGAACCGCACAAGGCGGCGCGCATGGGAATGCCTCCGAACTGCTGGTCCAATTCGGCAAGCAAGCTTTTCAAGCAGTTTGCCTGCTGGGCATGATGGCGCACGTAGCGGCGCATGAGCACTTCATGGGACGCTGCGTCCATAACGGCTATCTTTGCCGTCGTGGACCCAACATCTATACCTACAAGGAGCTGCGATGATTGGTTGTTCTGCACAGGTGAAGCCACGATAGTAAAAACTTCTTTCTAACTAAAACAACCCTGTCGAACAGGGCATAGTTAGTTTATCCAACAATGTGTTTAATAAAAACAGACATTTGCGCTAACTCCATTTATTTTTCGTTGTTGTGGGCACGGTTTAGCTCGGTGTGGCGGTTGAGGGGTCTGCGGAAGGCGCCGATCCGATGCATGCCAATGCTCTGATGCCCGATGGCGGCTAAGGGACGGCGGGTGGCGTCCAATCGCACTAATGGTTGGTTCCCGGTGGCGGTTGGGGCCGCAGATGGTGCCGGTTGCCAAGGTTGAGCGGGACGTTCTCCTCTCTTGGGCCTTGAATGTCCTGTTTTCTTGAAACGCGTTCAAGCTGCTGAAAAGCCGATATAATAGAGAACAGGGATCACCATCTACCTGGCTGAAATGGAGGGGTCATCATGGCTACTGAATTCGAAAAGGGTTTCCGCGATATTTTCTTGGCAGGCGTTGGCGCTATGGCCATCACTGGCGAAAAGGCGAAGGAAGTGCTCGATACCCTTATTGAAAAGGGCGGCGTTACGGTTGAACAGGGCAAGGATATCAACCGCGAGCTGCAGCATAAGGCAAACGAAACCGTTGCCAAGGTTCGCGAGGAAAGCATTGCCGCCGCGATGAAAACCATGAGCGCTGAAGAGCGCGCCGAGTTCGCTGCAACCGTTGCTAAGCTTGCCGCAGAGCCCGCTGCCGAAGAGGCAGAGGAAGCCGAAGAGGCATCTGTAGAGGAAAAGGCTGAATAACCCGCATGCGCAGAACGTGGCAGGGTGTTCCTGCCACGTTCTTTTTGTATGGGAGGAAACTCCCGGTCTAGTTGGTTGATAGTGCGTTCTGGAGGCAATTCGCGAGAGCGGCGCCTTTGCGGTTGCTCGCTTCATCCCTATAGTGCAAAACGCGTCCACCTGTTTGCTTCGATGCTGGTTGGTCCATTAGAGGAATTTCATGAACGAAAACACCTTGCTCAAACGTTTTTTCGAAAACGGTACCGAATTCGATCCCGATAAGCAGTTTGGTTTAAGCCACAAGGTGCGCACACGTCGCATCCGCGAAATTGTGCTGCTTATGCGCAAGCATCATGTCATGGATGGCCTTTCGCCCACGGAGCTGCGCGACATTCTTGTTGATTTGGGGCCAAGCTTCATCAAGATAGGCCAGATGCTTTCCCTTCGTTCGGAGATTTTGCCGCAGGCGTATTGCGATGCGCTTTCCGACTTGCAGATGGATTGCGACCCTATGCCGTTCGAGGAAACGGTAGCGGTGCTTCGGGGCATTTATGGCGAAAAATTCGACTCGATATTTAAGGAAATTGACCCGAAGCCGTTGGGTAGTGCCTCTATGGCGCAGGTTCATCGTGCGGTTTTGACAAACGGTGATGAAGTTGCCGTTAAAGTTCAGCGTCCCGGTGTGCGCACCACCATGGCCCAGGATATCGATGTGATGCGCGCAGTTGCCAAGCAGGCTTCGCGCTTCATGAAAGATAACCAGATGCTCAATCTGCGCGATGTAGTGGAAGAGCTGTGGGTTACGTTCTTGGAAGAAACCGACTTCCTGAAAGAAGCGCGCAACTTGGAAGAGTTTGCGTTGCTCAACAAAGACGTGGTGTATATTTCCTGCCCGAAGCCCTACATGGAATATTGCACTGAAGAAGTTCTGGTCATGGAATACGTTAACGGCATTTCCATCCGCGATACGAAGCGTCTGCTTGAAAATGGCTACGACCTGGAAGAAATCGGCGTAAAGGTTATGGACAATTACGCCACGCAGATTATGGAGCATGGCTTCTTCCATGCCGATCCTCATCCTGGAAATATCTTGGTTAAGGACGGCAAGGTAATCTATATCGACCTAGGAATTATGGGGCGCCTATCTGTTCGTGACCGCGGGGGTTTCAGACGGATTGTAGAAGCGGTGGGGTCCAAGAACTCCGCCGAACTGAAAGATGCCCTCATCGCGTTTTCCGTAGCGCATGATATGAACGCCATCGATCATCCGCGTTTCTTGGCGGAGCTCGATAACGTTTTGGAAAGCTACGGTTCAACCGACGTTGCCGATATTGATATTGGCTCTTTGTTGGGTGACATCATGGTGCTTACGCGCCAGTGCAAGGTTACCTTGCCCGCTTCGGTTACTGCCGTTTCGCGCGGTATTATCACTATGGAAGGCTCACTGCAGGATTGCCTTGCCGACGCCAACATCGTTGACATCATTAATGGGCACCTGCAGCGCTCAAAAGACATCAAGACGGAAATCCAGAACCAAACAAAGGATCTGCTGATCTCCCTGAACTCTGCAACCCATAGTTTAATTAAGGCCGCTGAGTACTCGGGCGACACGCTTCATATGCTTTCGCGTGGGCAGTTGAAGGTGAACATGGAAATGCTAAGTTCTCCGGAACCCTTGTACAAGGTTGGGCGCATCATGAACCGCCTTGCCATTAGTTTGGTGATTGCCGGTTTGCTGGTAAGTGGCAGCCTTATCATTGCGGTGGATATGCCGCGTTTGTTTGGGATGCCTGTCCTTTCTCTTATCGAGTATGTTTCCGCGTTTATCCTTTCAGTTTGGCTCGTGTGGGACATGTTCCGCAGGACGAGGTAGGGCTGTTTTGACTATGCGGATTGACATTGCCCTGTAATGTTGTCGGTGGGGCAGCTCGGGTACAATGCTGTCAATGGTTATGCCTATGAAAGGGGCTTTTGATGAATCCTGACTCTCGTGTTGTTCGGGGAGTAAGTATTGCAGCCATCGTTTTGTCTGCTTTGGGTATTTTGGGCGGTTTGGTAATTGCCCTGTTCATGGGAATCGCATCGACTTCCTTAAACGATCCAGCTGTGGTTAATGCTCTTGTGTCGGAACTGCAATCATCGAGCTCTTCTTCGGCGTTTGATGGTTCTTCGCCGTATTCGACCTACGATTATTCCGGCATGACCCAAGATGAAGCCATGGCAGTGGCCAGCGCCAGCATTTTCATAATGGTGGGTCTGAGCTTGGGGTATGTGCTGTGCAAAGTTGTTTGTCTTGTTGCGGGTATCATTGCGTTGCGCAGCTGCACCAACCCCGCCAAGCTGGGCGGTGCCTTTGGCTGGTCTATCGCTGCTGCCATTGTCAGCTTTTTGGTCGGCGGCATGATCTCCATGGTGCTGTTCATCGTTTCGGCGGTGTTTGTTAGCCGTGTTCGTAAGGCATACGTGGCTGCTCCAATGGGGGCCTACGGTTACCAGCAGCCCCAACAGTACCAACAGTACCAGCAACCGCAGCAGTATCAGCAGGGCCAGCAGGCTCCGCAGCAGCCGATAAATCAGCAGGTGCCCCCGCAACCGCAGCAGCCGATGCAGGGCCAGTCCTCGGCCGCCCCGCAGGCTCCAACTGCACCCCAG
>ERZ1034969.192-NODE-192-length-43404-cov-8.628411_pt1 | contig 43404 bp, 56 predicted proteins | sample MGYA00520624_ERZ1034969 | MGnify/ENA primary metagenome ERZ1034969 (study PRJEB33766, sample SAMN09781776) | gut metagenome | biome: gut microbiome | host: Homo sapiens | place: Madagascar | study: EMG produced TPA metagenomics assembly of the PRJNA485056 data set...
TGCTCTATACCGAGTAATCTTCATTATTTTACTTTTTATTCTTTTATTTTAATTTAAATCTAAAACTAGAAAATGGCGGCTTTAACTGCTAATAGTATTTCTAATCCCGGCATGAACCTCTCTGCCGGTGATCGTGATGCCCTCTTTATGAAGATGTTCTCGGGTGAGGTCCTTACGGCCTTTACCCGTACGTCTGTCATGATGAATCGTCATATGGTTCGTACGATTCCTCACGGCAAGTCGGCTTCGTTCCCCGTTATGGGTCGTACGAATGCTCGTTATCTTGCTCCGGGTAATTCGCTTGATGATCAGCGCAAGAAGATGGAGAACACGGAGCGTGTGATCGTTATTGATGGTCTCCTTACGGCTGATGCTCTTATTACGGATATCGATGATGCGATGAATCACTTTGATGTTCGCACGGAGTACTCGCGTCAGCTTGGTGAGGCTCTTGCTCAGGCTCTTGACTGTGCTGTTATTAATGAGCTTGCCAATGAGGCGGCTAAGGATACGGACTTCAAGGAGAACATCCCGACGAATGCCACTCTCGGTAATCCTGGTACGGGCAAGGCCTTCGAGATGGCTACGGGTCTTGATGAGGCTCAGACGGTTGCCTTTGGTCAGAAGATCTATGAGGGTCTCCTGAATGCGCAGGCTCAGTTCACGAAGAATTGGGTCCCCTCCTCGGAGCGTTACTGTCTTCTCTCTCCGGATGGCTATACGGCTCTTCTTCGTTTCCTCTCGCCTGACAATGCTCATTGGCAGACGATCATCAACCCGCAGACGGGTACGCTTACGAACGTCTGTGGCTTCGAGATCATTCAGACTCCGAACCTGAACAACGAGGGTGTTGATGGCAAGCATAAGCTTAATACGAAGTACACTGCGGCCAAGCTTCAGGGTATTGTGTGGCACCGTTCGGCTGTTGGTACTGTGAAGCTTAAGGATCTTGGCATGGAGCGTGCTCGTCGTGCTGAGTATCAAGCTGATCAGATCATTGCCAAGCTCTCGGTTGGTCACGGTGGTCTCCGTCCTGAGGCCGTTGGTGTCTTTGTGAAGACTGCTCAGGCTTAATGCTATGGAAGAAGACTATCGTATCCGCTACGCTAGTTCCTTCTTCCTTCAGTATGGCAAGTGGGGGCATCAACTTACCCCCACTGAAGCCATGGAATTAGGGCTTATCCCTAAGAAGAATGAGGAGCCTCAGAAGACTCCTCAGAAGAGAACTAGAAAGACTAAGAATGGTAATAACCCCGAGTAATGAATTAGATGCAGTAAACGAAATTCTTTCTTCCATTGGTTCTAGTCCTGTGAATAGCATTGAGGACGATCAGAACGTGGATGTCATTAATGCCAAGAGAATCCTTGAAGGTGTCTCCAAGGAGATACAGAGCCGTGGTTGGGGTTTCAATACGCTCTCTTCCGTTGCTCTGAGTGCTGATAGAGATGGGCTTGTGCCTTGTCCTTACAGCTATCTTCGGTTCTTTAGTGATGGGTATCAGCTTGTTCGTAGAGAAGGTTATTTCTATGACATGGCTTCTGATACTCAAATCTTCACTGGTGGTCTTACTATAGATGAGCTTGTGAAGGAATTGGATTTCGATGCTCTTCCTGATGTCTTCAGGAAGTACATCACTGTTAGGGCTTCTAGAGTTTTTCAGATGAGATACCTGAGTGCGCAAGAACTTGATCAGGCACTTGCTCAGGAAGAGGCTATGGCTTACTCAGATATTGTTGATTATGACCTTATGCAGGGTGCTTACAATATCTATGATGACGACCAAACCATCTCTCAGAATATTCAGAGGTCTTAATGTTAGTTAGTCAAACTACCACTTCTTATACGGGTGGTGTCTCTCAACAACCTGATATTATCAGATACCCGAATCAGGTTGAGGAACAAATTAATGCTTATCCTAGTGAGGTTCAAGGTCTCCAAAAGAGACCCCCCACTATTAACATTGGCAAGCTTAGAGAGAAAGACAATCTTGCTCATAAGTATCACATGATCAATCGTGATGAGACTGAGCAATATATCCTTGAGATGTCCTCAGGGAAACTTCGGGTATGGGATCTTGCGGGTAATGAAAAGAAGGTCGCCATTCAGGATGATCTTTCTTATCTTACCACTAATGATCCAGAGAATGATTTCAGAGCTGTTACGGTTGCTGACTATACGTTTATTCTTAATAGAAAAGTTGAAACGTATATGAACAGCTCTACTTCTTCCAGTGGTTCTGATGGTACTTCTCTTATCTATATTAAGAATGCTCAGTATGCAAAGGCTTATGGCATTTTCAAGGGTAGTGAGTGGTATTGTGGTGTTCTGACCCCTGATGGTAGTGAAGCCAAGCAAGCTGTTCAGACCAACACATCCTTCATTGCTAGGGCTCTTTCAAATCTCTTGTCAGGAAATTACAATTTTGAAGGAATGAAGACTTCTTGGGATGAGCTTCTGAATCAGACCGGTGGTGCTCCAAACATGATCTATGGCAAGAGCGGTAAGAATGTCAGCAATGCCCTATATGGTGACGTGATTGCAGTCAGTGGTACTGATTGGGAGATTAAGGATTCCTTTGGTAATCAGAATGCCTATGTGATCAAGAACTATGTAACTACCACCTCAAAGCTTCCTCCTACGGCTCCTGATGGTTATAAGGTCCACGTGAAGGGTGCTGGATCATCCACTGATGATGACTATTGGCTCTATTACAGTGCCTCAAAGAGTGCTTGGATTGAGGGCATGGCTCCATATATTAAATACTCCATCAACTCCAGTTCTATGCCTCATGCACTGGTGAGGAATTCTGATGGATCGTTTACTTTCAAGAGACTATCGTGGGCAGATAGAGCAGTTGGTGATGATGATTCCAACCCTGTTCCTAGCTTCATAGGAAACACTATCAGTGACATATTCTTCTATCGTAATAGACTTGGTTTCATTAGTGATGAGAACATCATCCTAAGTGCCTCTGCAGACTTCTTTAACTTTTGGTTTAACTCTGCAGTTGCTGTTGCTGATACGGACCCTATTGATATTGCAGTGAGTTCCAACAAGGTCTCTCTGCTTGATGCAGCTGTTCCTTTTGCTAGAGAACTTATGCTGTTCTCAAAGGAAGGACAGTTTGTGTTGTCTTCTGATGGTGTCATGACATCCAAGAATGTCAAGGTTGATCAGATCACTACCTTTGACTATTCTAACAGTGCAATGCCAATCTCTGTTGGCCAATCCATCTTCTTTGTTAATGATAGGATTGACTATACCTCTCTAATGAGGTTTTATACTGTTCAGGATGTGGCAGACCTTAAGAATGCTGAGGATGTCTCTGCTCATATTCCTACATATATAAACATAGGTATCTCTAGACTTTCAGGAAATACTAAGGACAACTTCATAACCCTTATCTCAAAGACTGTTCCTAATACAGTGTGGCTGTATAAGTACATAATTCAAAATGGACAGTCTATGCAGGAGGCATGGGGAAAATGGACCTTTGGCTATGAAGGATCTAGAGTCTATCTTGCAGAGTGCCTTGAGTCTCTCATCTATATTCTGATTGAATCTGATGGTGGTCTTTATCTTGAGAGCATGCAGATCAGAGGAAATGCAATAGACTTTGATGAGGAACCTTATCGCCTATTCATGGATAGGAAGGTAAAGTATAAGGTTCCTGATGATGCACATTACTCTGATTTTGCAGATACTACCACGTTGTCTCTGATGGATATCTATAAGAGTGTTCCTCATGGAGACTCCACCTACTATGTTATCAATACTGATGGCTCTATTGCAGGTGAAATTCGTAGTTGGAATACTGAAACTGGACAGTTCACTGTTAATGGTGATCTGAGAGGAAAGACTGTCTTTGTTGGTAGAAAGTTTGAGACTAAGATTGTTCTTTCAAAGCAGTATATTAAGGAGCAAACCGATACAGGGGGTGTCTCTGCTTCTGATGAGGGTAGACTCCAGTTAAGGCATTATTGGCTTAACTGTGCTGATAGTGGTGTCTTTACTTGCAATGTAGACAACCTCTATAAGAACACCCACTATTCCTATACCTCAACTGGTAGGTATCTTGGTAGGTCTGACAATACTTTAGGTACTTATAGTTCGTACACTACTAAATATAAGTTCCCTATTCAGAATCTTAATACTGAGACCACTATCTCCATTGTGTCTGATAACCCTCAACCTCTAAATATTGTTTCAGGTGGTTGGGAAGGCTTCTATTATAAGAGGACTAAGCAAATATGAATGAACTCTCTACTGAGTCTACTATTCCATCCATTACAAAGGAAGCTAATGATGCTCTCTGTGGAATGGCTTGCAAGATGATTGAGGAGTTTCCTGATTTGGATCTTCCGCTTAAGCAATGGATCACTGATGGTATCTATTATAGGACTTTATTCCTTCCTGCAGGATTCGTTATTATTTCTGCTATGGTGAAGATACCTACAACAGTCCTTATTACTGGTGATTGTCTTGCTACGATAGGAGACCATGTAGAGAGGTTCACAGGTATTTGCAATGTTAAGGCATCAGCAAATAGAAGGGTTGCCTACAGAGCTTTGGAAGATACTTTTATAACAATGTATTTTAAGACTTCAGCTACAGATGTGACTGAAGCAGAAAAAGAAATGACTGATGAATTTGATCTTTTAACGAATCATCGGGAGGAGTTAATGTTAGGCAATGAGTAGTGTCATAGTTATTGGTGCTGTAGTTGGTGCTGTTATTGGTGGTGGTTCATCTATTCTGGGTATCCGAAAGGGTAATAATCAGCTCATCAAAGCTTTCAACAAGCAGATGAAGTATATGCAGATGAACTACAACTACAATCAGAATGCTCTTGATCGACAAGAGAAAGGTGCATATGATTCTGCTATTAGTGAGCTCTTTAACTTATCTCTGAATGCTTATCAGAACAATGCAAGTGTTAATGCGGCATTGAATGAACAGAACTACACCGGTAGATCTGCTAGACAAATCTCCAGATCCGTTGCAGGACAGACTGCTAGACAGAAGAGTGCTATCAAGGATGCTTACGAGGAGGGTGTGTATAACATTCGTTCTCAGAAGGATGCTCTCTATATCCAAATGAAGGCAGGTGTTCAGCAAGCTAGAGATAATCTTAATAGGCAGTTCACAAAGGGACTCTCTGCTGTTATGCAAGTTGCTGATGGTGCCGCTAAGGGTGCGGCTATTGGTGCTGTTACTGCAGGCGCTGGTAGTGCCGCCGCAGGAGCCGCAGGTAGTGCTGTAGGTGGTACTAGTGGAACCCTGGTTACTGCAGGTACCTCTGCTATTGAAGCAGGTGGTGTGTCCTCTATGGGAGGAACCATTGCAGGATCTTCTCTTGCAGGGACTTCTGCGGCAGGAATGGGTATGGGGTCTTCTGCCTATTGGTCTACCTTTGCTTCTTCCTTTGGCAAGAATGCGGCAACAGGCTTTGGCAACACTTATCCCAATGGTTCTATTACTCCGATTGGCTACTACAATATATTCCATTCCTTTGCAGGCAATACTTATTCTAATACCACTTATGGGAGGGGCTTCTAATGCCTTATCAAAATACAGGGGCTACTCCCTCTATTCAGAATCAGTACTATAACTGGCAATACTTCAGTCATGGTATGGCCAAACTCCAAGGTATCAAACCTGCAGGAGTGAATATCAGCCCGGGTCAGCTTAATGTTGATGAATATAATAACTGGGCAGGAATGGCTATGGACTTCTTCCTCAAGGGGGGGCAGGCTTATTCCAAGTGGCAGACTGAAAGGAGCACTAAGGAAGCTCAGAAATACCTGACTACGCATACTCTTGAAGAGTATCAGAAGGATTATGTTGGTCAGAATCTTCCCTTCCAAGATGATCCTATTGCCATGTATGAGCTCAAGAAGGGTCATGGCAAGCTTGCATTCCAATTAGCAAAGCAAGAATGGGATAATCGAGTCAAGTCAGGTGAGTTTGCTCCTAGACAACTTGAAGATGGTACTGTTCAACCCGGTCTCAGTGCTGAGGCTATGGATGCTGAGTATTTCAAGTTTGTCAGAGGCAGACAGAAAGAAGTGGCCAACATGTTTGGCTACGATGAGCAGGATGATGCCTTTACCAAGGGCTATTATGAGTTGTCTCCTGCGGCTAGGGTTGAGTTAGCTAATACCAATGCCGCTGTCACTCATCAGCAAATGCTTCAGAAGAATCTTCTTCAGGGCATGACTGAATTGAATTCTGCGGCTCTGAATGGTAATGCTGACGTAGCTTATGATGCTCTTGTCAATTTCTATAACTCTGAAAGAGGCAAGTATGTAACTCCTGAACAGTGGGACAATCTGCTTGTTTCAATGGCAAACACCCTCGCTAGTAGTAATGCTAGAAGTCAGGCAAATCTTGAAGCTTTTGGGAATAAGAAGCTTGGTGGTACTCCTATCAAGAAGATCTTGGCAGGTAGTTGGAAGAAGCTTATAGACACTGCTCAGGAATATGAATTCTATAATAACGTTCGGGCTGTAAGAGAAAGAGAGGATCTTAAGAGAGATCTTGTCAATGCAGGTAATGTTGAAGACTGTATTAGACAGAGGACTCTAGCTGAAAAATATTCCCCTAAAGGAATTGTTAGTAAAGAGTGGGAATATTGGAACAGGGCAATTGATGAAGCTCAGGCCCAGAGAGACAGACTCGCTAGGAAGGAGGCCACTGAAAGACAAGCTAGAATGAAGGCTGTAATAAAAGCTAATGGTGCGCAGTCTTGGGTTGAGTCTATGTGCAAGGGTGAGAATACCCTAGACTATATACTGCTTAATGACCCTGAGACGGGTATTGAGATCACTAGAAAAGATCTTAAAGAGTGTGTTGCTAGGATGCTCGAAAATAAAGAGCTCACCTTACAACAACTCTTGGATGGTGCTTTAAATCGCTCAGGTGGTGACTATAATCCGATGCGAGATCATCTTTCAAATATCTTTGCAGGTGTCTTGAAGGATTTTAATAAAGACCTTGGAGGACTTCAGAGCACTAACGCCAATATTAATCTCAATGTCCCACAGCATCTGAACATCTTAACTCAAGCATACAATCTTAATCCTGGGGCTGTTGAAGAGATCCTTAGTGGTAAAGCAGGGTTTGATCTTAATACCCGAGCTCTTCTTGAAGCTTTAGCCACCACTGATAGATATAATATCTCCTATTCTCAAGCCCTTCTAGCAAGAAAGGCATACCTTGAACAAGGTAACGCTAAAGATGGTCATTGGGCTAGAGATGACACGAGGCGACGCATTCACCAAATTATTAATAAGCTTGGGGGTAGCGAAGAGGATACTTCTAGGATGACTGCTAAAGTATATGCCAAGATGAGTCTTGGATTCACTGAGGCTCAGGCTATTGATGAAATTCAGGAAAAGTTTGAGGAAACCACCTTTAAAACCCATGGTGTTAGTATTGGCAATAAATTCAATATTGACAACAACTTTGCAAAGACGGACTTTGAGAATGCTGTAGGCGCAAGGCTTAGTGAAATTGAACATGCATTTGGCGGTAAAGATAACGTGCTCTTTGTCTACTCCTATGCGAACAATTTCATTAGAGTTCTTGATGCAACCAATCTTGAACAATATGCTATTATTGATGCAAAAGAAATGAATACGTATGCTAAGGCATGGGTTAAGAAGCAAATCTATGACGAAAAGGAGGCACGCATAAGTGGCCCAAATGGAAACCGCAATAAGTATGGAGCCTACGAAGAATGGGTTAACGACCTTTAATGTTCGATCTCACTACGGTGAGGATATCCCTCATATGGTTGGGGCTTATGAACAGCCCTTGTCCCTTGAAGTAGGAGAGAAGCTTGCTAAGGATAAGGCAAAGGCTGATGACGAGGTTGGTTTCTTAGGGGGTATCAAGCATAGTGCCGCAGGTGTAGCTTTCCGTAAGTGGATGGCTTCTGACAGCACCTTCCAGTTTGATCCTGAGAACCCTGAGAATGAACCTGTCTATATTCCTACCGATGAGGAAAAGAATAAGGCTCTTGATGAGCTGAATTGGAGTGTTGATTCCTACAATGCTGTAGCAAAGTACGCTAGAACTAGGCAGGAATGGGAAGAGAACCTTAAGATCATAAAGGATCAGCGAGAGTATCGAAGACTCCAAAGTCAAGCTGATCTTGCAAACAATCTGCTTTCGATTGTCGGTGAAGCTAGCGCGGATCCTACCAATCTAATTCCTGTCTTTGGTGCCTCAACCATTGTTGGTAGGGTTGCTTATGGTGTTGGTTCTGCACTTCTTTCTAGTGAGATTCAAAGAAACATTGCCGGTGACAGCTATGATGCACTGGAGACAATGCAAAATGGTGCTCTGTTTGGTCTTGGTGTTGAAGCGGCTATGTTACCCTTCAAGGGAGGAAAAGCCTTTGGAGAGGTCTCTTTTAAATTCGGTGGTATAGCAGGACTTAATACTGCTAGGCTGAGATCTATTGCAGAAGCCAACCCTAACTACACCAAGCATCCGTTCCTTGTGTCTTTAAACACTACTCTGAGAGCTCTTGAAGCTAAGAGCACTGAGAGAGGCTTTGGTACTGTCCAAGGTGTTGCTGACATGGCTCAGGGGAGCATGAAGGAAGCTTGGCGCAAGCTTGGTATCTCTGAACGTGGTTCTGTTGATACTAAAGACGTCACTATCAAGGCTGTCCCTGCTTCCAACTCTCAGCAAGTGCATATGCATACTCAGGCTCCTCAAGGAGGCTTTACTGCTGAAGAGTGGACTTCTAACTTTAGAGATAGGGGTGCCACTCATGACAGGAACTATAGAGACTATCAAGACAAGGCTATGCGAGAGCTTAATATCACTGAGGAAGAGTTTGATAAACAGCTCCGCAGATCTAGAGATGGTCTCCCAACTCCCTTTGACAATAATGAGAACTTCCAAAAGGCTAAGGCTGAGGTTGATCAATTCTATAAAGAATATGGTGACGATCTCTTAGCCGCTAGGATGGTTGGCCATGAGGATCCTGAGACTGGAGCTAAGATTACTGATGCTTCTGTTGATGGAACTTATGAGCATCTCATGATTGATAGAGCTAAACAATCTGACTTTGTTGAGAGAATGCCTGGTAAGCTTCCTGTTGATAAGCTTAATGCAGGTATTGGTCTTGTCAGTAAACTCCTCTTAGGGAGCCTTAAGGATTCCAAGCGCTTATACCTGTTCCTTGAGATCTATGAACGTACCGTCAGAGATCCTCTTATTAAGGAACACGATGCCTTAATGAAGAAAGGTAAGATTGCAGAAGCCAATGCAATAGTCCTCCCTGATGTTAACAACGACTTCTATGAATGGTGTCAGAAGCAAGCAGTTTCTGATGCTATAGGTTATGTTGATCAGGGTGAGTCTATCAAGCGTAGGCTCATTGAGAACCTTGAGGATAATGTTCATGGTAATGATTACCAAAGGACCAAGCTTCCTTGGAGCTACACTGTTCAATCTGAGGATGGCTTTTGTCTTGCTGACTTAATGCCTAGCATCTCTGACAACATGCGTAACTACAATCGGAAGACCTCTGCTGACTTAGGTCTTAATCATGCCTTTGGTGTAACTTCTTTTAGAGAGTTCAGTGAAAAGCTTGACGATGAGCTAAACAACATTGGAAAGATGTATCCGGGTAATCCTAAGGAAGCTAAGAAGCAGAAGGAGCTTCAGAGACAAGGTTGGAATGCCGCTATGAATGCTCTCTATGGTAGATCTGGTATGGATGCTTCTGACGTTCCTACGTGGAGTAATGCTATCTTTGAGAGCTTGAGGCATCTTACTTTCTTTGGTAAGGCCACCTTCATGGGATACCTGAATCACTTTGAGATTGCTGAGGGTATCAGAGCTTTTGGGCCTGAGTTCTTCTTTAAATCTATCCCAGGTATCGAACGAATGTTCAAAGCTTGGGATGGTGGAAAGATGACCAAGGCTGAGAGAGACTGTTTTCTCAACGCTCAATTTGGCAAGGAGGTTGATGTCATCACTTCGTTTAGAAGACTTGATGAAACCAACCTTGATAGATATCGTCAGGATCCTTTGAAGGCAAAGCTTGTCACTGCTACTCAATGGGTGGCCACCAACTCTCCCTTTACCAAATATCTCAATGCCTCTCAAGAAACCATTGTGAATACTGCTAGAGGTGAGCTGGTTAGGGGACTTGTCAATTATGCTAAGAAGAAATCCGGTAAGGGATTCTTCATGGATCAGAAGACTTTGGCTAGGATGGGTATCGCTGACAACGACTTCAAAGAACTTGTCAATGCTATCCGCCTCTCTACCAACAGAGGCAGAAAAGGTGAGATAACCATCAACCATAATGAGTGGAAGAAGAGAATCTTGGATAATCCAACCAACTACATGAATCTCAGAAGACTGGGAAGATATGTCAGTGATGAGGTTATTCAGAGGAATTCTCTTATGGATACCTTCCTGTGGCAAGGTGCTAGACAGTCTCCTGTTATGAACCTGATAATGCAGTTCAAGACCTTTGCTCTTAGATCTTATAACAAGAGACTTGCTAAGGTCTTGCTGAGAGCTGAGGAAGGAGACACCTATGGACAGATAATCTCTATGATGCTGTCAGGTGCTCTTGGTACTCTGTCTTTTATTGGCCAGACTGCGGCTATTGCTTGTGGCATGAATGAGGATCAGAGAAGAAACTACTTCAAGAGTGTCTTAGGTGTTGAGAGTTTGGATGATATTAATAGTACCACCTTGGCTAATATTGCAACAAATGGCTTCCTGAGATCTTCAACGTTTGCATCTATTGCTCTTGTTGCTACTAGCTTAGGTATTAATACCTCTATTAAGTCTTCTACGGATATTGACTATACTACTGATAGGTTCAATTCTATGAAGGGTTTTGATCTTGATGATTTTGCTAGAAAGTATTTTCCTGCTTACTCTACTGTGAGTGGTATATACAATCTTGGAGCTTCCTCTGCAAATATCATAGGTGGTCATACATTCAATGAGGATTATTGCTCTCCTAGAGATATTGAGAGATGGCAAAGATATCAAGCAAGAGCTCTTAGATCATTGCTTCCGGGTGCAGGTGCTAGAGATGCCTTTATCAACCTGCTCTATGATAACGAATAACTAATGGCAAATACACTTATAATTTATGAGGGCACTGGGTCTACTACGGACTACACGGTCCCCTTTGATTATTTGTTAAAGAAGTTTGTCAGAGTCACCATAGGTACTACCGTCTTACAAGGTGGTAACTATGGTGACACCTCTGCTGACTATTACTTCTTAGACAAGAATACTATACGATTAAAGACTGCTCCTGAGAGTGGCATCTTTATCACTGTCCGTAGATATACCTCAGCTACTGAGAGAGTTGTGTCCTTTAAGGATGCTTCTATTCTTAAAGCTACTGACCTTGATACCTCTGCTGTTCAGAACCTTCATATTGCTGAGGAAGCTAGAGATATCATTAATGATGCTCTCATTCTTGATAAGTCCGGTAACTGGGATGCTAAGAATAAGCGTATCACGAATGTTGGTGATCCTGTTGCTCCCAAGGATGCTGTTACCAAAGAGTATGTGGATACTACCACAGAGAAACTCAAGACCTTTGAAGAGTACACCAAGCTTAATAAAGGCTATAGAGATGAGACTGAAGGTTTCCGAGATGAGTCTTTAGCTAATGCAACTTCTGCAAAGGCTTCTGCAGGTACGGCTGTAGAGGCTATGAAGGTCGCTGTTGAAAGCAAGAATACCTCTGAAAGTGTCTTGAAGACTGTTACTGAGCTTGAATCTCAGGCTAGGGCTTCTGCTAGTGATGCTCAAAACAGTGCCTCAACTGCTACGATTAAGGCTCAGGAAGCAAGAGTATCTGCAAATAACTCTAAGGATTCTGAACTTAAGACTTTAAGCTATAAGCAGGATGCTGAAAAGGCTGTTGTTCTTGTTGCTCCTATTATTCCGATTGCCCCTGAGATTAAGATTGTAGCTGACAACATTGACCACGTTGTTACTGACTCAAATAATATTGATAAGATTAACATAGTTGGTACTGACCTCTCAGGTAGTCTTTCGGATACTCTCTTTGAGGATTATGGTGACTTAGGAAATACTGGAGTTCCTCTGCCTGCAATTACCGGTGGCAACATCAAGACTGTCTCAGATAATATTGGAGCTGTTCGTACTGTTGCAGGTCTTGCTCCCGATTTCCAGACTGCTATTGGGGCTGTGAACACTGTCACTCAGCTTACACTCAGAGCTGAGAAGGCCTCTAAGAGTGCTGAAGCTAGTGCTACTAAGGCGAGTGGTTCTGAGACTAATGCTAAGACTTCTGAAGTTAGTGCTTCAGGTAGTGCAGGCCTAGCTAAGAACTGGGCTAATAAGATGGACGGTACTGTTGATGGTACTGAATACTCTGCTAAGTATTATGCCAATAAGGCTAAGACTAGCGAGACTAATGCGGCTGACAGTGCTAGTGCAGCGGCGGCTTCTCAGGCTCAGGCATCGAAGGATGCTAACACTGCTAGAGGCCACTCAAGTGGGTCACAGGTTTGGGCACAGCTTTCAGAAAAGCATAAGAAGGCCGCTGAGACCGCTGAAGCTAATGCTAAGACCTCTGAGACGAATGCGGCCTCTAGTGCCTCTGAAGCTACTGCTCAGGCAGAGAGAGCTAAGGGCTATGCTGATCAAGCTTCTACAGGGCAGGTTCAGGCAGACTGGGCTGAGACTGATACTACAGCTAAGGGCTTCATTAAGAATAAACCTGACCTGAGTGATTATGCTACCACTACTGCTCTTACTACTGGTCTTTCTGGTAAGGCTAATACAAGTCACACTCACTATATCTCTGATGTAACCGGACTTCAAGCAACTCTTGATAGTAAAGCTAACTCACCCCATACTCATAGCATTTCTAACGTTATCGGTTTACAGAATGCTCTTGACGGTAAGCTTAGTGTGGCTACTTTTGAAGGATATGTTGATTACGGGGATTTAGGTACCCCCTAATATTGAATTATGGCAATTAAACAAAGAAAACAATTAACTGGTACCACTGCGCAGATTAATGCTTATGCAGGTGTTGAAGGTCAGCTGGTGTGGGATAAGACGAAAAAGAAGTGGGTAGGCCTTAGTGGTACCGCAGGTACTAATTATCCTGTTGCTTCTGAGAAGGACCTTGATGGTAAAGCTAATGTAAGGCATACTCATTATATCTCTGATGTAGCCGCCCTTAATGAAACTCTTAAGAGTAAGCTCGATGTTACAGGTAAAGCAGTCGGCGCCATAGTTGCAGATAGTGCCAGCTCTGTAGACTGGAGTGGTGTTAAGAATAAGCCTGATCTGAGTGTCTATGCTACGACTACGGCATTGACTGAAGGTCTTGCAGGTAAGATTCCTACGGTTGGAAACCGAGGTGCTCTTGCAGGCTATGAGTCATTTACATATGTCAATTCCACCGTAGCATTAACACCCTCATCTGCTGATTCACTCATAATTCTTGGAAATAACGGCCCCGTAACCATTAACATTTCTGGAGGCGCTCTTGGTACTGTTGCCACTAAATTAGTCTGGATAGACAAGAGTAATAGTACTATTAACTTTACGGGGTTGACCGGGTGGTTTGCTAATAATGCACCCGTGCTTAAGAAAACTTGTGTGCTTATAATATTTCTGCACGATCTTAGTGCTGATGCCTGTCTTATTGGAGCTTGGGACTAAACATGATTAGATATGTGTACAAAGGTAACAAGTACTTTTCTTTATTTAACCTTAGACAAGCTATTTGGGAAAATCAAAATATTGCCTTTGGTGAACTCACGGATGCCTTAAAGAATGATTTAGGCATCATTGAAGAAAACTATGATCCTAGAGATGACTGGTCAGTGGAGCAGTGGGAATCTTCTGTAAGAGCTGAAAGAGATAGCCTTCTAGCTGAGAGCGATTACTTTGTTATGCCCGATTATCCTGCTTCTGAGAAAGATTTAGGAGCTGTGAGACAGTATCGCCAAAGTCTAAGGGATATTAGTAAACAGAATGGTTTTCCTAAAACTACAGTGTTCCCTGAGAAGCCTTCCGTGTTGAAGGATTCTAAAAAATTTTTAAGTCTTGCTAGGGTGGGAATTTATAATGCTTAATAAAGAACTGTTCTTCGTTGTAGGATCTCCTACTATAGAGGGGCACACTAAGCTGACCGTAGGTTCCTATACACAAAACGGAAGTACAAGTTACGGACTTTCCGGCGCCAACCCTCTAACTAAGACACCTCAGTGGTATAGTAGTAGTAAGGATACGTTATTATCTATTATTTATCTGGACACCACTATTCTGAGTTCAGGCAAACAGATCTCAAGGATGGGCTTTGATGATCTTGTTAAAGCATTTTATGACACATTTAGAGTAAAAGTTTTAGAAACAGGCGTTACAGTGACGCTCAATGTCAATAAGATTTCGCCTGCTCCAGGGTATGCTATGTTTCAGTACCAATCTAATGAGATCTTATTCACAGCCGCTGACGTAGGCAAGACGTTTACTCTTGAATTTGATCCTCCTCCAGATGGATATCTCTAAGAGGGTTAAGCCAGCATATATCAAATCTCCTTGAAGAGAACAGGTAAATGTTTAATATAGTGCTTTTTGGTAACTATAGCACTATTATTTATCATCTAATTTAAGTTACTAACTCTTAACTCTAGGTATATCCTAGAAAAGATATTTTATTATGGCAGAATATGCTTCTAAAGGTGTTGCAGGCTCGGGTTTAGGTCTCGGTATTGCGGGTACTGCTTTAGGTGTTTTAGCCTCCGCTAACAATGGCAACGGTGGTGGCATCCTTGGTGGTCTCTTTGGTAATAATGGCTGTGGCGACAAGGTCTCTGCTTTGATGGCTGAGAACTCTAGGCTTAAGGCTGAGAATTACAGTGACAAGAATGCCAAGGAGACCTATGCACAGACCCTTACGGACAACAGAAGGCTTAGAGATGATGTCTTTGCTTACATCACGCCTATTGCCAATGAAGTTGCTTCCAATAGAGAAAGGGTTGCTGTCTTAGAAGCCACTCAGAAGTGTGATACTGAGAAGACCATTCTCAGAGAACAGCTTCTTGAAGCTAAGTTAGATAATGTCAAGCTTGGTCTTAATGCCAAGATTGATACGGTTGCTCAGACTTGTGGTTGTGGCATCTCTCAGCTCAATACTGCTGTTGCTAACCTTCAGAGCCTTACTGGAGCTATCACTAAGATTGTCATCCCCAAGGATGTGATCTGCCCTGAAGTCATGGCTCAGTATAATAGTTGGACTGCTCCCACTGCTGTGGCTCCTGCGACTCAGCCTATTACTGGTACTATCAAGGTTAGCTGATGTTCCTGAGTCTCAATAAACTTCAGAATATCATTCCTGAGTTTGTTGATCAAAGACTCATGCCTAGTGCTCCTCCTATGATTAAGTTTGTCTTAGGAGGAGCGGTTCCCATTGTGTTAAGCAAGGTTGATAAGTTAGTTGATCAATATAAACCTCTTCTTGACACAATGGGTGTCCTTGACGACAAGAACAGAATTGATATAGACAAAGCATCAAAGTTCATAAGGAATGGCTTTGATAGTAGTGGAACCATCCCGATCTATGGTTTTATCATAGATAAGAACGATGGTGAGTTCCTTATAAATTTAATGGAGAAATATAAAGATGATTGATAAGAGTTGGTTAGAAGTTGAAATGGAAGAATCCATTATGCTCCTCAGAAAGAGGCTTGAGAAGCTCAATGACATCCATGCTGATGATGTTGATGAAGATGTTACTTGTGAGATTGAAAAGATTTATAAGGCATTATATTATATTCTCTCCATAAAGAAAGCTAATTAATGTCATTTCAAAATACTATAACTATTAAGAACCCTAATGACAATGGCTGTCTTATGGATTCTGATTTAGTGTCCCTGAAGATCTCTCCTACTGATACGCTCAGTGATTCTTGGATCCCTAAGGAATACACTAGTGCCACCCTTGAAGGAACTAACTTTACTTCCAAGGGTGGCAAGCTTACTTTCATCCCTGTTCAAGTTGTTGCTGACAAGAGTGTGAGCATTGAATGCATAGGTGTCTATAGGGCAAACATTACGTGTGCTCTTGGTACTAACGGAATAGCTACTCATACCGTGAAGCTCAAGGACATGTGTCCTGATGATACCTATGTGGAATTGAAGTCTGTTAACATTGCTTGTTCTAGAGACTCAAATGGTAATGGTTATGGCTCCTTTGCAGGGATTATCATCCCAGCTGATGGTATCATCAAGTCCAATGCTCTTCAGTTCTATACCTACAATCTAGCATGGACTTCAAAGACTGTGTCCTTTGATGTTATAATCACCGTTACTGCCGAGATCAGCAACACTAATTTTGGTTTAGGAGAATTGTTCCCTAATGCCCAGTAACATACAACTTTATTGGGATGGTAACTCAGGTGTCTGTACGTATGGAAATCGTAAGAAATTCTATACGGAAAAACCTGATGTGCCTACCGTTACCTTTGACAAGATAATCTATGCTGAAGACGACAATGTTCATCTGAAGGTTCTTGGTGGAGCCACCTCAGAGCTTACTGAGACTGACATCACTGCTATAAAGCAATTCTGTGATGCCAATGCTACCCTTGATGTCTCCAGTAGCATGAGTGTTGATGAACACAATACTGACATCACTGCTCACCATGATATTAGAGTCTCTCTCAGCAATCTTCATGAATATGCTCACAGGGTTGCTTCTGTTTGGTCTACTGAAGTGTCTCTTAGTGAGGCTGTGTCCCCTATTACTATTCCTTGGGATTACGTTGTTGGTGATAGTGTTAACTGCACTGATAGCACTGATTCCACCATATGGAAGTGCCCTGTTACTGAGTCCTATGACTTCGTTGTGCGTTTAGGCTTCGAGGGTCTCAACCTTTCTGCAGATATCACTGTAACTGTCAACCTTCTCAAGAATGGGACTGAGGTCCTTGCAACAGGGTCCTATACGTATAAGAAGGATTCTGTTGGACTTCCTAGTCTAGAACTTCGTGGAGACGGTATAACCCTTAGTGAAGGAGATAAGATCTCTGTTCAAGTAAAAATGCCTGTTGGCTACGGTATCATAGTTCCTTCTAGATCCTTCCTTGTGGTCGATAATCATGGTGCTGTGATGGCTAAGAGACAGGCTGATTTTATATTCAATACTATGGCTAACTTTGTGTTCTACAATGGCTATGAAGCTACCCTTAATGGTGATTCAACGGGTGCTCAGATCATAGCTTCAAAGTGGAACACTGAGGTAATCCACATCAACTAATAACAAAACATATGGAAATCAGAATTCATAAGAAAGATGGCTCTGTGGAGCCCTATAACGAATACAAAATAGTTCTTGCTATTAAGAAGGCTTGTGATCGAGCTAACTTCGAAATTGATGAAGATAGCTTTGACAGCATCCTTGATCATGTTGCTGATTACTACAGTGACTCCATGAAGAATGTCTCTGATGTCTATACTAGAGACATGCACGCTGTTGTTATCAATGTTCTCAGAGCACATGGGTTCAATAAGGTTGCTGATGCTTATCAAGAGTATCGGGACTATAAGAATACCTATGCTACTGAGTTTGAACATCTGAGACAACAGGCTGATGGTGTCATCCTTCTTGGTGATAATGAGAATGCCAACTTTGACTCCTCTCTGATTTCCACCAAGGGATCTCTCATCAAGGGTTATCTTACCAAGAGCCTCTACAAGCAGTTCTATCTTTCCAAGAAAGAGAAGGAACTCACCAAGCGAGGAGACATCTACATTCATGATCTCCGTGACATGCTCCTTGGTAGTGTGAACTGCTGTCTATTCGATATGGCAAATGTCCTCAAGAATGGGTTTGAGATGAGCAATGTTGTCTATACCGAACCTAAGAGTGTCCTTACTGCTCTTCAGGTCATTGGTGATATCACCCTTGTTGCGTCTGCTCAACAGTTTGGGGGATTTACTATTCCTGAGATTGACAAGGTTCTTCTCCCTTATTGCAAGAAGACCTACTACAAGGCTATTCAGGATTACTACAAGCTCTGCCCTGATGGAAAGGGTGCTGACAAGTATGCCTTTGAGGTCCTGCAGAAGGAGCTTGAGCAGGGTTTCCAGTCCCTTGAACTGAAGCTCAATACTGTCCCCTCTTCACGTGGTGACTTTGCTTTCACTACACTTACCTTTGGCCATATTCCTCGCGAGTATCAAACCATTGAAAAGCAGATGATGCAAGACATTGCACATGCTATCCTTGAGACTCGTAGAAAGGGGCATGGAGGCAAGAGGGTCGTGTTCCCTAAGCTTGTCTATCTCTACGATGATGACAATGTCAAGAAGGACGCTTATAGCTTTGCTGTTTTCCATGAATGTGTGGTAACTTCCAGTGAGTGTCTCTATCCTGACTATCTGAGTCTTACTGGAAATCCCGAACACAATGCTGTTGCTCAAACCTACTTTGCATCTCAGAAGCAGGCAATTGTGTCACCCATGGGCTGTAGGGCATATCTCAGTCCTTGGAAGGATCCTGAGACCAATCACTATGTGACAATCGGTAGATTTAACATTGGTGCTGTGTCTCTCAATCTTCCTATCCTCGTTGCTATTGCCAAGAAGGAAGGAGACGTCAATCGCTTTTGGAGCATTCTCAGGGATCGTCTTGATGTTTGTCGAGAGTTCCTTAAGAAGAGGTATGAGTTCCTGTCTAATGTTAAGGCAGGCACCAATCCTATGGCCTTCTGCCAAGGTGGCTTCTACGGGGGTAATTTGAGCTCTGAATCGACGATTAGCCCTTGCCTGAGGTACGCTACTGCCTCGTTCGGAATCACCGCTATAGACGAAGCTAGCCGCCTTCTCGTGGGTGTTGGATTAGACACTAAGACAGGTCAGGACTTTGCAAAGCAGGTGCTCACCTTCATCAACAACTATATTGATATTGCCAAGAAGGAAGATGGGCATCTCTATGCCCTCTATGGCACTCCTGCTGAGTCCCTGTGTGAAACTCAGGCTAGACAGTATTTTGAGTATACCGGTGATCCTCAGTTTGGCAAGTATTTCTCCAACAGCTTCCACTGCAATGTGAAGGCTGACATCACTCCCATTGAGAAGCAGAATTGGGAGGAGGAGGCTTTCCATATGTGTAATGGTGGTCATATCCAATATGTGAGACTTGACAACCCTAAGAATGTCAAGGCTACCTATACCCTCATCAAAAGGGGTATGGACAAGGGATTCTATCAAGGAGTTAACTTTGATGATGCATACTGCAATACGTGTCACAAGAGATCTCAAAATGTCCTTTGGAAATGCCCTCACTGTGGCTCTGAAGACCTTACTGTCATTTCTCGTGTGTGCGGTTACCTCGGCTTTTCTAATGTCAATGGCAAATCTCGCATGAACGATGGAAAGATGGCTGAGATTAAGGATAGGATCTCTATGTAATGTATTATAGTGGATATTCTAACTATGACACTGCCAATGGTGAAGGTATAAGAGTATCCCTCTTTGTCTCCGGTTGTACACTCCATTGCAAGGGGTGTTTCAACCGTGAGGCATGGAGCTTCACGAATGGCAAGGTATTCAACAAAGATATGGTTGATAGGACCCTGAAGGATCTTGAACCTGACTACATTGATGGCTTGTCTATCCTTGGAGGGGACCCTTTTGAGGAGAAGAATCAGTTCCCTGTGCTTTATCTCATCACCAAGGTTAGAGAGAGATTTGGGGATACAAAGACCATTTGGGTGTGGACTGGAAGACTAAGACATCAGGTAATGAATGAACCCATCTATCAAAATATTGATTGTTTGATTGATGGGCCTTTTGTTGAAAAGAAAAAAGTAATTGGACAATACTACGGAAGTAGTAATCAGAAGATTTGGAGAATTAATAATGAGAGAACTGCAAGAGAAACTGAATGGATTCCTCAAGCTGTCACATATAAGAAGGACTAAGGAGGAGCTGACTTCTCTTTATGATCACCTTATTGATGAGGAGTATGAGGAATTAAATGGTGAATACCCTAGAACCTATGAAGAATTTAAAGAGCTTTGTGACCTCCTGTGGGTGATCATACAGTATGCTAATGTTCAGGGCTATGATCTTGAAAAGGGCATGAATGCTCTTTGTGATGAATACAAATCTAAGTTCTATACTAAAGATGGCCTGTATGCACCTATCTATCGTCAGGATGGAAAGCTTCTGAAGAACACTGGTTTCAAGCCTGCTAACTTTAAGGAACTCTATAATAAAGATGAGTGAAGCTACTTTTATACTTACCATGAAAGCCCCTATCTGCAGGAACAAGCTTCCTATGATGACTAGGGTTGCTCAGAACAATAACATAACTGTTAATGTTATTGATCTTGATACTGTTGACACTAAAGAGGATCTTGAGAATCTGCATCTGCATGGTCTACCTACCATTCGATACAAGGATAAGGAGATCTTTGGAGACTTCTCCGAGAGGGATGTCAGCACTCTCTTTGCTACGGACTTAGAATGAAATCAGGGGATCAGCTTGACCTTGATATTGATGAAATGATATCAACCCTCATCCAAGCATCTCCCCCTGTCACAGTCTCTGTTATAACAATCCTTGGACTAACGTTACATGAGTGGGTCTATGTTGCCACTATAATCTATACCATAGTGGCCATAGCTACACTCATAAAGAAACACTGGTTGAATAAAGACAATGAACAGAAATGAAAAACTTGAGTCTCTCTTAGGAGACATCCAAGAGATCATGTTAGGATACATGAAGGATGATTTGGAGGACCCTGAGAGACGCTCTCCTCAGCTCTACAATGCGATCATCAAGGAGCTTGATAGAAACGGCATAGACTGCATTCCCAAGGCAGGAGAAGATGAATCTAATGCCTTGGGGAGACTCTTGGAGGCTACTAAGAAGAAGTTTGAAGATGACTACGGGGAGACTATTAATTGAATCAACTGGAGCCTTACTTTAAGAGCTTCCCATTGTTTGTGTCACTTGTATGGGGGTCTATTGGACTTCCATCTCCGACACCCATACAAGTGGCCATTGCAGAGACACTTCAGAATCCCCCTAGTGATCGAATAATCATTGAGGGATTCAGAGGTGTTGCAAAGAGCTTCATTACATGTGCTTACTGTGTATGGAACCTTTGGAGAGATCCTCAACTGAAGATCCTCATTGTATCTGCTAATAAGGAAAGAGCTGATGCAAATGCTACCTTCGTAAAGAAGATCATCAATGAACTTCCATTCCTTAAGCATCTCAAGGCTAGAGAAGGACAGAGAGATACTCAAAATCTATTTGATGTTGGTCCAGCTAAACCGGATCACTCTCCCTCAGTAAAGTCTGTAGGTATCAAGGGTCAGTTAACGGGTAGTCGTGCTGACATCATAGTCTCAGATGACGTTGAAGTTTTGAACAACTCTTTCACTCAGATACTTCGAGATCAACTCTTCGAGGCAGTAAAGGAATATGATGCTATCCTTAAACCTGGACCCTCTAGCAAGATCATTTACCTTGGTACTCCTCAGAATGAGATGTCCCTCTACAATGAGCTACAAGAGCGAGGATACACGTGTATTATCTTCCCTGCTAGGTACCCATATGACGACTCTCAACGTGCATCCTATGGCTCTCGTTTGGCCCCTATCGTGGCTTCCAAGTATGACTCTGATCCTAAGAAGTATGCAGGAAAGCCTACAGACCCTCTGAGATTCGATGAGGAGGATCTCCAACGAAGAGAGATGTCATATCGCAGAGCAGGCTTTCTTCTCCAGTTTATGCTGGATACTACTCTGTCTGATGCTGACAAGTATCCCCTTAGACTGAGAGACTTTATAGTTGGAGAATTCGATATGGAAGAAGCCCCCATGAAGCTTACTTGGCTCCCTGATCCTTCTAGGAGATTGGATGTCAAAGAAGCACCTTCCATGGGCCTCAAGGGAGACTTCTTCTATCGTTACCATACTGCTTCAGATAAGATAAACAAGTATGCATATAAGATCATGGCCATAGATCCTTCTTCTAGAGGTAGTGATGAATGTGCATATGCTGTTCTCTACTATCTAAATGGATATATCTTCATCATGGATGTTGGTGGATTCAAGAGAGGTACTGATGACACTACTTTCCAAAAGTTAGCAAAGGTAGCTAAGCAATGGAAAGTCAATGAATGTGTCCCTGAAGGCAACTACGGTGGTGGCATGTGGACTAGACTCTTTACTCCATTCCTTCAGAAAGAATACTCTGATTGTGCAGTCAATGAAACTAAGTCTACTGGTCAGAAGGAGTTACGCATAGTTGATACCCTTGATCCAGTCCTTAGATCTCATAAGCTAGTAACTACACCTCAATGCATCCTCAAGGACTATCAATACAAGACTGATGATGATGTCAAGTATTGCCTCTTCTATCAATTAACTAGAATTACTCAGGATAGAGGAGCCCTCGTTCATGATGATAGGTTGGATGCTCTTGCTATGGGTGTCTCCTATCTGCTTGACTTCATGGGAGTTGATGAAGACAACGGTATTAATGAACTCACTGAACAATGGCTTGAAGACTCTATGGAATCTCTTATGGGATTCATCACTTCAAAGGTTGGTGGTGTTACCTATACCGAGAATACTAAGGAAGCTAACTCCGCTATCTCCAAGGGAGTTAACCCATTCAAGACACATGGGTATAAAACCAATAATATAAGATTGCAATATAGGTAAAATATAACCTGTAGTGGGGGGTTTGGGGGGCCCGGTAAGGTATATATCTATATGTAACATTAAAAAATCTACTGGGTATCTTTAAGTCCCTTTAAGGATTCTTTAAGACCCTTTAGAGAGTCTCTAAGTCCCTTGGAGGGATCCTAAAGTCCCTTTACTAGGAGCATGAATGAAGATAGTTAATCTTGTAATCTCTGCTTGTAGAAATCCTAGAGTAGTGGTGGTAATCAAGATTATATTTATCATTGTGTTCCTTCTGATTTCCTTGTGCAATGGTAATGTTGATGGTGCATTGAGTGCTATCACTACTCTAGTTCTTAATTAATTAGTAAAGATTACTAGCATGGATGGTATCGGTATTATTATATCGGTACTATCTATGTTTTTTATTAATTGGATCATTTATTGATCTATCTTGATTAAAAAAATATAGAAAATTTGTAAGGGGTCACATTAATGATGCAGTCCTCGTCAGTCCCCCGGTGGGGGTCCTGTCAGGGGCTGTCGGAGGAGGTATTGAGGGTAGCCTGTGGGTAGCCTGTGGGAGAGGTAAAGGGGTTAGCAAGGGCCATGGAGGGGATTTTGTTGTTTGGAGGCAACATACCCCAAAAGTGGTAGATCTGTGGAGAATTCATGTGGGCATGCCTCCCGTGAACATTATATCACATTCAGGCAGCTTTGTCAATAGGGAGTTTCCCTTAGGGGTTTTCCCTATTAGGGTTTGTCCCTAGTGGTTTACCCTTAAGTGTTTACACTGATAGGGATTACCCTTAGGTGTTTTCCCTGATAGGGTTTCCTCGGGGTTGACAGGAGGCTTGACTTGTGCTATACGCGTGCGTGGGCGTGCGCGTTGATGTCCAGTCGTCCACCTCGTTACAATTTTTTACATTTGGGGACTTGACTTTCTCGGAGAGGAGCGTAGAATGTGAACCATCGAAAGACAAACAACAGTCTTTCACCTGATCAACAACCTCACAGGAGACCATCATGATCACTCTCACGCTCGCCTTCGTCTTCACCATCATCGCTCTCATCTTCATGGTCGGAGTTGCCGGACGAGAGCTGCACGAGCAGATCTCGTGGTTCAAGAGAGTTGGCCACTCGGAGCTCAACCCGCAGATCATCGCTTGGGCAGCTGAGTCGGTTGCCAAGCGGTGGAGCCGCACTGACATTCGAAGCCAACTCCGTGCCAAGAGCCTCAGACACTGATTCCTAGAGGGCTCGAAAGGGCCCTTGACAAACCTCTGAGAGGGAGGTACACTTCCTCTCAGTTCAACAAAAGGTCCACAGGAGGACATCATGGACAACAAGCAACGCCTCATCACCTCCCTGAAGCAGCTCCGCACGGAGGTGATCCTAAATCGGAAGATTGACCCGAGCTGCGCCCTGAGGATAGAGGGTCTCATCCGGGAGGTCCAGGCCCGCGAAGAGATCGACTATGCTGAGATCGGAGAGTACCGAGCGATGGTCAAGGGCATCCTGAGGAGAGCTGAACTTCACTGAGAGATCCCTCAGGGGCTCGAAAGGGCCCCTTGACAAACTCCCGAGATGTCGGTACACTTCATCTCAAGTTCAGGAACAAGCTCAAAAGGAGGAGCAAAAATGAACGACTACTTCAGGCCCCGCAAGTTCAACTTTGATCGCATCGCTTTCAAGATGTTCATCATCGGGAAGAGGCGAGGCACCCCGGACTACGCCCTTGAGCTCCTCTTGGAGCTCATCGAAATGAAGCTCCCGATCGAGTTCATCCACCGGGCCTTCCTCAGGATCCTTCACTAAGCCAAGGGGCCCGCAAGGGCCCTGAGAGAGCGCTCAGAGGGCTCATTCAAGGGCCCTTGGGCTCCCACACGTCAAACCTAAGCTGCACGATTCAGGCAGCGAAGACAAGTTCCAAAGGAGAGCATCATGCTCAATGCCAAGTCCGTCGCCATTCGCGTTGTGTCCAGCCTTGACCCGGAGTGGGTCGAAGCATTCTTCCTCAGCCCTGAAGCTCTTGTCGATGACCTCACGGAGATCATCCGGAACTTTCGCTCCGTGAAGGAGATGAGGAAGGCACCAGATGATGACTTCCTTGTCCGGGAAATCGATGGGCAGGGGTATTGCTCCTTCAGAAGGGAGATCTTGCACGTCTATGGCGTGAAGTGATCTAGGGCCTTGACAAGTCTCCCCAAGTTCTCTATACTGCGAAGCATGATGAACAAGGGGATCGACCCCAACAAACGCAAGTGAGGGTTTTCACCTAGCCCCTTTCTCTTGACAACTCAGGGGAAGGGGGCTAGAATGAGAATCATCAATCGAGTTCCAAAGGAGGAACCCACCATGACCTATAAGATGATACTTCTCCCCAAGTCTTCGAACGCAAAGACAGGGGACGTCATCCAGAGCTACTCGTCCAGCTCCTACTGTCCCAAGTCCTGCGCCCTCAAAGGGCAAGGGTGCTACGCTGAGCAGTTCCATACCAAACTACAGTGGGATCGATGCAAGAATCCTCAGGATCCGAGGTATGTCGACAACTTCTCTGATCTCATGGAAGCCCTCACAACGGAAGTCTCTCTGCGAGAGAAGTCTCAGGACAAGCCTGTCCTATTTCGTCACAACGTAGCGGGAGATATGGCTATTGAGGGAACCTCCATCCTTGATTCCAGCAAAGTCTACATGGTTGCCCATGCAATCGAAGCAGTGAACCAAGTCTTCCCAAAGTCTTTGGTTGGATACACTTACACCCATTGTCGTCTTGACTGGAACTCGATCCAGATGATGCTGGACGTGAAGGAGAAGGGGTTCATCATCAATGCATCCTGCGAGTACCTTGCGGAAGTTGTCCACGCGAAGGACTACGGGATCAATGCAGTCATCACCTCTGTTGATCCAGAGGAGACGAAGAAGGAGATTGCGGAGAAGGGCATTAAAAGCGTCCAGTGTCCCGCTCAAACTCATGATGGCATGACATGCGACAAGTGCAGGATATGCGCAGGGGACCGTGCAGCTGTAGTGATCTTTAAGGTCCACGGAATTTTTGCTAGGAAGGCTCGAAAGGTCATCATGATGAAGACTGGAAAAGTTGCCTAAGACAACTGCTAGTAAAACTAGCAAAAGGCTTGACAAGTTCAACATGGGATGCTAAGATGCAAACAACTAGGAAGTTCCTAGCATCCCAATCAACAGGAGTCTAAGATGACGTCCACTGAACAATACTTCATGGTCCCTGAAACTGGAGCAGTCTTCACTATCACAGAACTCCGGGAGCTTGATAAAGCAGGATTTCCAAGTGATCTTTCAAGGATGATCGAAGTCTATCCTCGCGTTAAAAACCCGGATGACTACTGCTATGAAGACTGGACGGATGATCCAGATGAAGAGGAGCAGGATTGAGAAATGAGGAGGGCCTTAAACAAGCCCTTCCAATCGAGCAATCAATCATCACAATTCAATTCAAAGAGAAGTTTCTTATAAGCCTCATACTTTGAAACATCTTTCTCAATTGATTCTCCGGGTTTTCGTCCAGCTCGAATTGCATATTTGATCATATTTCCTTTAAGGAATCCTTGCCATTCCTCATAAGACAAAAGGGAGCTAATCAAGTCAAAAGGTTCAACGGGAATAGTTTTATAATGTTGATCATAGGATTCAGTCATAGGGAGTTTTCCAGATAAAAGATTAGACAAGGATAGCAGTTCTCTATCCACCACTACAGGTTATATTATTTCTCAGGAAAGTCAACGAGATAGACTACACAAGGGGATAAAACCTGTAGTGAAGGAGATAGGAAGACACAAGTTATAGACAAGTCTTTAAAGATATATAAAAGGGAAATCAAATGGAAGACAATACCATTAATTTAGATAATTATTCTATTAATGAAGAAGAGTATAAAGAACTTTGTAATAGATATTCTATTGAAAGGGTTAATGAAGAACTTGAATTAGAAGTTACTACTCAGGAGAATTCTTATACCAAATTCATTAATAGACTGAACAAGTCTAAGATTAATGAACGAGGTAAAGTTCTTCATCAAATTGAAGGTACTACTGCTAGTGTTGTCTCTGAAGCTGTTCCAGTCTTAGCTAAAGCTATCAAAGCTTTCTTTGATGAAGCTGATACAGGTAAACCGGGAAAGAGACATACCATTGTCTCTATTCTGAATAGACAAGATGGAGATGATAAATTCCTAGATATGGCTTACCTTACCACTAAGGTAATCATGGCTTCCCTTATTCGAGGAAGTGGAGCTAATGTAATCCTTCTCTCTAAGTTGTCTCAATTGGTAGGTAAGTCTATTGAAGAACAATATCGTTTTACCACTGTATTGAATTCCTATACTTCCAAAAGAGATAGGGATATGATTCAATCTCAAGCAAAGACTCGTGTTGGAGAGCTGTATCTAAAGGCCTTCTGGAAAGCTAAAGAAAGATCTCAAATTGCTAATGGTAAATTGGCTAAATGGAAGTCTTGGAGTGAAACTCAAATTCTTTCAGTTGGAATGAAGCTAGTTGAGTTGTTTGTGTCTTCCACTGGACTAGGTCAAATTACGAAGTTCCGTAAAGAGAGGAATGCAAAGGAATTGATCTATCATTTCTCTCTTACTCCGGAGATCATTCGGTATATTGACTTCAATGATGAAAGACTTGCTCAATTTGCATTCGAATATCATCCCATGATTATTCCTCCCAAGGAATGGAAGTCTTCTTTTGGTGGGGGTTATTTCCTTAACCTTAAGCGTGAAGTTCCATTCATCAGAGGGGTGTCTAAAAGAGATCTTCTCAACTATGCTGAGATTGATATGCCCAATGTCTATAAGGCAGTGAACACAATCCAGAATACAAAGTGGAGAATCAATCAGAAGGTGTTGTCTGTAGCTAATGCAGTCTGTAATTGGGACGCCATTCCTGAAGCTCTGGATATGGCTTCTATGTATCCAGCAGAGAAGCCTTACAGGGATCCTGAATGTGATACCAATGAGGATATGCAGCTGAACTGGAGAAGGAAAATGCTTGCTTACTATCAAAAGGAGAATCGCAGGAAGTCTAGAAGGCTCCTCGTCAACGCTCTCTTGTCTGAAGCCAATCAGTACAGCAAGTATGATGAGATCTATTTCCCTTGGAACATTGACTTCAGAGGAAGGATGTATCCTCTGACAAGGTTTTCTCCTCAAGGAAATGACTTCAACAAGGGCCTTCTGGAGTTTGCTGAGGGAAAGCCCATTGGCAATGTTGGTAAAACATGGCTTGCATTCCACGGAGCTAACTGCTATGGACTTGATAAGAAACCCTTGCAGGAAAGACTTGAATGGGTTTACTCTAACCCTGAGCTGATTGTGTCTATTGCGAATGATCCCTTGACGGATACTCGGTGGATGGAAACGGATAGCCCTTGGGAGTTCCTTGCTTTCTGCTTTGAGTGGGAAGGGGTCCTCAATGAAGGGGAAGCCTATGTCTCTCATCTTCCGATTGCATTCGATGGATCCTGCAGTGGACTTCAGCACTATTCTGCTATGCTGCGTGATGAGATTGGAGGGGAAGCTGTCAACCTCACTCCAGAGAGTCAAGTGCAGGACATTTACAAAAGGGTTGCAGACAAGGTTATCGAGTATCTCAAGGTGGATGTTAATTCTGATACCGTTGATGAGATCAAGGTTGATGAGGAAGGTAATGAATATCTAGTGAAGTCTATCTCCAGTCTTGCCCGTGAATGGCTTGATTATGGAATCACTAGAAAGGTAACCAAGCGTAGTACCATGACTTTGTGTTACGGTGCTAGGAAGTATGGTTTCGCAGATCAGATCATGGATGACACAATCATCCCTGCTCTGTCTCACAATCCCAATGCTTTCAGCAGGCCTGGACAGTCTTCAAGGTACCTTGCAGGCTTGATTTGGCAAGCCCTTGGTGAAGTGGTGGTTAAGGCTAAGGAAGCCATGGATTGGCTTCAGGAGGCCTCCGCGCTACTCGCTAAGGATAGGGATGCGAATGGGAAGCCATTGCCCACCTACTGGATCACCCCTGCAGGATTCCCCGTTACTCAGAAGTATTCCAAGACTCGACTGAAGCAAGTGGATGTTATCTTGACTTCCCCTATCAAGATTCTGGATCCCTTTGGTCATGTAGACAAGGAACTGAAGAAGGGTGATAAGATTCATCCCTCAGTTGAAGCTAAGATTCCAGATGAGCTTGATCCGAGGAAGCAGAGGAACGGTATTGCACCTAACTTTGTCCATAGCATGGATGCCTCGCACATGATGCTTACTGTTGATGCTTGCGTTGACAAGGGCATCCACTCTTTTGCTTGCATCCATGATTCTTTCGGAACTCATGCTTGTGATGCCCAAGTTCTCTTTGAAACTATCAGGGACGTCTTCATTAAGACGTACGAAGAGAATGACGTCCTGCAAGACTTCCATGATCACGTTGCCAATCTTCTGAGTAAGAAGAATGCTGATGATCTCCCTGACATTCCTACCAAGGGTAAGCTGAACCTTGAGGGTGTTCGTCAATCAATTTATGCTTTCAGCTAAGAATAAAACCGGTAGAGGTGGAGATAGATAACACAAGTTCTCCACTTCACAAAAAAGACTTAAAAGGAAATCTAAAATGAACAATATGCCTAATCGTTATGTCACAGTTGTTGGTGTTGCTGAATATCCCCACATTGAGGAACCTGATACCAAGTTTGATGAGAATGGGCTTTATCACGTCAATCTGATCCTGAACAAGGATGCCTGTGAAACTCTCATTGAGAGTCTTGAAGCTGATCTGAACTACTTTGAGAATAATGACCCCAAGATTCAGGAAGCAAAGGCTAAGCGTCGTCCCATCAATATTGCTGACATTTACGAAGATCTTGAAGATGGGACGATTCGTCTCAAGTTTAAGCAGAAGGCTACCTATCAGCGAAAGTCCGATGGCAAGACTATGAATATCAAGATTCCTGTCTTTGATGCAAAGGGAAAGCCTATCACCGATACTAAGATTGGCGGTGGTTCTAAGCTCCGTATCTGCTTCACTGCTAATCCTTATTACATGCCTGCTACCAAGACGTGTGGTCTTTCCCTTCGACTTGTGGCAGTCAAGCTCATTGAGCTTAAGGAATACGGTGCTAACAATGCGGAATCCTATGGTTTCGGAGAAGAGGAAGATGGATATAGCGCAGATGATGACGTTCGTAGGAAGGATGAGCCTGAAAGCAAGTCCGTTGATGAACTCGAAGACGACTACAATTCCGGAGATTTCTAAAATGGAAATGGATGATTACGATAATGAGCAGCTGATGGCTATTATTGATGATAATAGCGATTTCATTCACAACTGCATTATCACTCTTTTTGATCGAGCTGTTGATGATGGAAGGTGGCTTCCCATCTCTCTTCTGAAGAAGGTTCCGCGGGGTTCCCTCTATGAGGATGCCTTCATCATCATTAGTTGCAACAATGAGCACATTAAGGATCCTGAACTTCAGGAATCTGATCGACCGGTTCCGACGTACAATAACAATTGTAAAGTTCATGCATATGCAATCGGGTATGTCTCTTCCAGCAATGAGCTCGGGTATTCGAAGACGAAGATCAATATTTTCGGGAATCCTCTCCCAAACTCTCGTGTAACCTCTTTCAAATTCATTACTGAACGTTGACTACTAGAAGTGCCGCCTATTCAAAGATAGGGAGACACAATTCTAGAACTTACCGGAGTGGGCTTGAGGAAAAGAATATAGAATATCTCAGGACACTCCGTATTAATCCAAGATATGAGGAAGTCTATTTGGAGTACACAATTCCGGAGTCTGTACATAAGTACACTCCTGATTTTGTACTCCCAAATGGAATCATCATAGAAACAAAGGGTGTGTGGGATGCCGAAGATAGAAAGAAACACATTCTTATCAGAGAACAACATCCCGAATTAGACATAAGGTTTGTATTTTCTAGGTCTAAGACACCTATCTATAAGGGATCTAAGACTACTTATGCTTCATTCTGCGAGAAGAATGGCATTAAGTTCGCTGATAAAATAATCCCTGAAGCTTGGATTTCTGAGAAAGAGTCTCACAATAATCTTTGTCTTAAACCTAAAAAATGATTAAACCTAAGAACAAACCTCTTACTGATTCTCTTAGGCCTCCTATGGAGATCCATAAGAGTTTCCTTAATATCAAGCCTAGAAAGGATACCAAGTATATCGTTGTCCATTGCTCCGCTAGTCAGCCCAAGGCAGATTACGATTGGAAGAGCATTGACCAAGTTCATAGAGCTAGAGGATTCCTTACCATTGGCTATCATTATGTTATTTGCACTGACGGAAGGATCCAGAATGGACGTAATATTGATGCTTTGGGCGCTCATGCAAGTGGTTATAACGATCATTCAGTTTCCATTTGCCTTGTGGGCGGTGTGGATAGAGCAGGCAAGTCCTGCAACAACTTCACGAAGGAACAATTTAACTCCCTTGCGAAGTTGATCAATTGGCTTAAGTATATTTACTATAATGAAGATCCTGTTGTCTTAGGACATCGGGATCTTCCTGACGTCCACAAGGATTGCCCTTGCTTTGATGTCAAGCCTTTCTATGCCAAGGTGAAGAACACCTACTTTGTCTATGAAGGAACTGATGTAACCAATTTCTCCAAGGCAGACTTTGCTAGGATCAATGGTACGCCTCAGGTCGGTGATCTTCTTGTGAAATCTCTTGGTAGAGAATAAAACCCATAGTGATGGATATGATGACACAACCTATCCTGAGAGCTATAGCAACCATATGTCTAGTTGTTCTATTGCTGTATACTGGATATTCTGTTGGTTATGATAAAGCAGATAAGTATTGGACTGATAAATACAATACTTATCTGAAAGAGATGTCAATAAAGCAACAGGAGGTCATTGATGCTAAAGACAAGACGATACTTCTTATCATTGACAGGTACAATACTATCAAAGGCATCTCTGACCGTTCCTCTGCTATTGCTAGTAGGTTGCAGTACCAACTTGGTGAAGCCAATAGAAAGCTCAGAAGAAGTGAAGCAACAGCTTGCAAAGAACAACGAGAACAATTATCTGGATGCCAAGAATTACTCTCAGAAGGTGTTGAATTACTTCGAGAGGGTTCAAGCTTGGCTACAAAGCTCTCAGTAGCACAATAGTTCAGTATCAAAGAAGTCGTTCCAATTGATTTGGAATGAGCTGAAACTCTCAGTAGCACAATAGGATAGTGCATCTCCCTTCTAAGGAGAGGGTTGGGGGTTCGAGTCCCTTCTGAGAGACCAAACGCGGGAGATTAGCTTAACGGTAAAGGGACCGGCTTATACCCGGTTAAAGCGGAGTCTAGATAAGGCTCTGTTACTGGTTCGAATCCAGTATCTCCCACCAAAATTGAAATGCGAGAATGGTGAAATTGGTAAACACAAGGGACTTAAAATCCCCCGCTTAGGCTTGAGGGTTCGAGGCCCTCTTCTCGCACCATAGGGCTTTGGTGAAATGGTATCACGTCTGATTTTGATTCAGATATTTCTAGTTCGAATCTAGAAGGCCCTGCCATTTATAAAAAGGAAATTGCCATGACTGAAGCATGTTTCAGTACCAAAGAGTATCTAACTCTTTGGTGAAGTCGTTCCAATTGATTTGGAATGAGATGAAATCAACAAAATTCAAGATTGAATCCGGATTCTGTCATTGACATCCGGATCACGAAGAAAACTCATCCTAGCACCCTTATAAAGGAGTTCATTATGACTGAAAAATGGGAAGATGAATATGAGGAATACACTGAGGACCTTGAAGACAATGATCGAGATGATCAAACAGAAGACCAAATCGATTGGTCAGAAGTTGAAAGGAGTCTTAAGCGCTCTCAAGATGCTAATGGTCATCAGCATTAATAAGGAGATGTAATGTACTATACCCATAACGAAGCTACTAATACTGTCGGAAATTGCACTGCAACTCCTCTTGGATCCAACTTCAGGGGTTGTCAGACTTTTGAGTTGGTTTATCCTCGCATTATTCATGCTGAGTTTATGACTCATAGGCTCATGTGTCGTAATGCGGCTAGTTCCCGTGCTACTCCTGTTTCTACCATGATCCGAGAGGTTCTTGAACATCCTTATATTCCTAAGGTGTGGCCTAAGAATTGCAAGGGCATGAGCGCAAAGGAGAATGAGACTGATCCTGAGATGATCAATCACTTTGTGCAGGAATGGCTTAATGCTAGGGACTATGCTGTTGTCAAGGCCAAGTTCCTCAGTAGGGACGGGGTGCATAAGGAGATTGTTAATCGTCTTCTTGAGCCATTCCAGTATATTCGAGTCATTGCTACTAGTACTGATTGGGATTACTTCATCAAGCTTCGAAAGGACCCCAAGGCACAGCCGGATATTCAGGATCTTGCAAAGGCTATTGAGGGGTGTAATTTCCACTCTCCTGCGGTTCCTGCTGTTACACATCTTGGACATGGTGATGTGTACTTCCCATATCTTGATGAGGACTATGTCCTGTCCTCTCCGTATGATTTTGATACGCTTGCTCTGATCTCTGCGGCTAAGTGTGCTCGTGTGTCTTACCTTAAGCATGATGGCACTGACTCCTCTCCTGAGGAGGAGATCGAGCTTGGCAAGCGGCTCATCAGGGACAGGCATTTGACTCCCTTTGAGCATATCGTGTATACTCCTGATATCCGCGATGAGTTCTATGGTCCACTTTGTGGAGCCATGAACTACAGGTATTTTCTTGAGAACGGTGTCACGTTTAAAGATATCCTTCAGAAACCTGATATTATTAAGGACATTAGTTAATCATAATGAAGAAAGAAGAGTCATATTTTATTAGACCTGAGCCTTGTGAGGTATTTTCAGATGGACACACCTATTGTTTTAGCTGTCATAGAGATACTCTTTCAAATACCGATAGTAGTATTCCCCTACTTCGTGATAATTGTAGGGTTCGCATTGCTACGCTTGTTCTGCTAATTAAGGACATTAGTTAACTATAATGAAGAAAGAAGAGTCGCATTTTATTAGACATGAGCCTTGTGAAAACTGTGGTTCTTCTGATGCTGTTGGGGTATTTTCAGATGGTCACACCTACTGTTTCAGCTGCCATAGGTACAATCTTTGCCATACTGATGGTATTAGTTCCACTCACCGTGCTAATTGTAGGGCTAACATGCATACTAGCCAAGTCTTTGTGGCAGGAGTTTCAAGATCTCTAACTGCTAGGGGAATCAATCTTGAAACTTGTGAAAAGTTCCATTATTCTATTGGTGAGTATGCAGGAAAGCCCTGTCAGATAGCCAATTACTACGATGCAAGGGGGAATCTATCAGGACAGAAACTCAGGTTTGCTGACAAATCATTCACTACTGTTGGCAAGGTTACTGGATGTCTCTTTGGCTCTCAGCTTTGGAGCAAGGGAAAGAAGATTGTCATCACAGAAGGTGAGATTGATTGTCTAACTGTCTCTCAGCTTCAAGGAAACCAATGGCCTGTTGTCTCCATTCCTAATGGGGCTCAGGCCGCTAAGAAAGCTATTGAGGCAAATCTTGAATATCTGAATGGTTTTGATCAGATCATTCTTATGTTCGATATGGATGAGCCCGGGAGAAGAGCTTGTGAAGAAGTAGCCCAAATTCTTCCTATTGGGAAGGCTTATATTGCTACACTTCCTTGCAAGGATCCTAATGAGTGTCTGAAGCAGAATAAGGCTAAGGACGTAATTCAGGCTATTTGGAATGCTAGAGAGTATCGCCCTGATGGTATTGTGGCAGGCACTGATCTCCTTGATGATTGCACTAATCTTGATGATATGTGCAATCGTGTGGATTATCCGTGGAAGGCACTAAACGAAAAGACAAGAGGCATTGGTTATGGTGAACTTTACGTCCTCACAAGTGGAAGTGGAATGGGTAAGTCCACAGTCCTCAGAGAGCTCGAATATTATTTCGGTGTCAATAAAGGGGAGCGTTGCGGAATTGTTGCTCTTGAAGAGTCTACTCGAAAGACTGGATTGGAACTCATGTCTATTCATCTCTCAAGACGAATCCAACTCGATCCTCACGGGACAACTGATGAGGAAAAGCTGGAAGCCTTCCAACACACTGTTGGGAATGGAAACTTCTACCTGTATGATCACTTTGGAAGCCTTGATGGGACAAATCTCCTTTCTAAGTTGCGCTTTCTAGTTGTTGGTCTTGGGTGTAAAAGGATCTTCCTTGATCACATCTCTATTGTTGTCTCAGGCATGGATACTGATGAGGATGGTGGAGAGAGAAAGGCTATTGACAAGCTCATGACTAATCTTAGGTCCCTTGTTGAGGAGACGGGGTGTACAATGTTTGTTGTCTCTCATCTGAAGAGACCTGAGAAGAAAGGGCATGAGGAGGGTGGACAGGTATCCCTTAGCCAACTAAGGGGTTCCGGTGCCATTGCTCAGCTTGCTGATATGGTGATTGGACTTGAAAGAGATCAACAGGGAGATACTCCTAACGTCTTGACTGTGAGGGTCTTAAAGAATCGCTTCAGTGGTGAGACTGGAATTAGTGGTCAGCTCTATTACAATCCTGAGACGGGCAGGCTCTCTGATGGGGATGCTACAGTCTTTGATAAGCCTGCTGATTGTCCGTTCTAAAGCTATACTTGGATATAGAAGTGTTACAGATTAAAGATAAATACATCGTTACCGATATAGAAACAAATGGATTGCTTGATTCTGCTGATAAGTTTTGGTGTGCTTGGATTTATAATTCGGTTACTGAAACGTTCACAGGGTACAGATCCCTTTCTGAATACTTTGGAGTTCTTAATACTTGTGGGAATAGCGGTTACAATATCGTATTCCACAATGGTGTGAAGTATGATATTCCATGCCTTAAGAAACTCATGAACAAGGATTTTGATTTTGATCCTTGGGATGTGGTCATCGATACCTTGGTGTTGGGAAGGTTGGTCTATGCCAATATAAAAGATATTGACATGGGCTTGATGAAGTCAGGGAGGCTTCCCAAGTCCCTTTTTGGATCTCATTCGCTCAAAGCTTATGGCTACAGGCTTGGAGAGTTGAAGGGTACCTATGGGGAACAAGAGGAGGCTTGGGACAGCTTCTCTGAAGAGATGTATACATACTGCAAACAAGATGTGAATGTTACTAAGCTCTTGTTTGAGAAGCTTATGGCTAAGGGATATCCTGAGTGGCCTATCCAGCTGGAACATAACATTGCATGGGTGATGGCTAAACAGGAGCGTAACGGGTTTGTATTTGATTCCAAGAAAGCAATTGAACTGTATGCCACTCTTTCTGATCGTAGGGCTACTCTTGAGAAGGAATTGGTGGATACGTTTGGCACGTGGAAGGAATATAAGGGAGACAAGATCTATAAGAGAGACAACGCCAAGAGAGGTATTAAGGCGGGTGTCCCTTATCCTCAGTATAAGGAGGTAACCTTTAATCCTTCTTCCTCTGCTCATAGGGCAAAGGTTTTAATGGAACGAGGGTGGGAGCCTACTGAGTTCACTCCAACGGGAATGGTTAAGACTGATGAAGAGTCTCTGAAGTCAGCTATGCACATTCCTGAGACAAAGAAGATCCTTGAGTATCTCTTGGTTGACAAGAGACTCTCTCAGCTTGCAGAGGGAGATAATGCATGGCTTAAGCTTATGAAGGAAGATAGTGATGGATACTACCGTATTCATGGTTCAGTTAATCCTAATGGGGCTGTTACAGGCAGGGCTACTCATGCATACCCTAACGTTGCTCAAGTTCCTTCAGGACATTCACCCTACGGTGAGGAATGTCGTGATCTCTTTACAGTACCTGCAGGATGGTGTGAAGCAGGTATTGATGCTTGTGGTCTTGAACTTCGTTGCCTTGCTCATTATCTTTACCCCTATGATAATGGCGAATATGCTGATGTGATTCTAAATGGAGACATCCACACTCATAATCAGCATATGGCAGGCCTGAAGACAAGGGACCAAGCTAAGACGTTTAACTAAATAGATGTCTATAAACTAATTTAATTCAGGGGAAACCTCTAAGAGGCAATCCTGAGCGAAGCTATATAATAATGACGGATTACCACTTATCTAATAATAAACCAAAATCAGAACAAACTGCAACACCTTCCAAATATCCACAGGGTTACTTTAGAAGTAAACCGTGTAGGCTTTGTGGAAGCATGTTTACTCCTAAAGCTCCTTCTGAGCTTTATTGCTCCGATTTTTGCAAGGATACTGCATTAACGGATAGATATCTTCAGCGGTGCTATGGTATTGACAGTAAGGAGTATGCTAGGCTTCACAAGCTTCAGAATGGTAGGTGTGCTATTTGTGGTGGTGAAGGTTTTCTTATGGATAAGAAACGACATGGAGTGAAGCTTGTCGTTGATCATGATCATGTGACCGGTAAGGTTCGTGGTCTACTCTGTCATAATTGCAATCGAGGTCTTGGGTTGTTTCATGACAGCTTAAAGGATCTTAAGAGTGCAATTTCTTATATAGAACGTGCAACGACTATCCCGTAAGGGAGTACACTCAAGCGAGTGGAAAAGGTTAGCTTAGAAGATATAGTCTGATCTCTATGGTGACATAGAGCAGTGTTAACTCACGGGGGTAGCTTAGCGAACTACACTGAACACTTATGTATTTATGGCACTATGTACGGAGCAGGTGCCGCTAAGATTGGAGAGATCGTTGGGGGATCTGCTAAAGAAGGAAAGAAGCTTCGAGAGAGATTCGAGACTGCTGTTCCTGCTTACAGGTCCCTCTGCAAAGATCTTGAGAATACCTTAATTACTAGTTCTGAATGGATAGGAAATACACAGCATGTTAAATGGCGTAAAAGGGTTCATAAAAAATGCCCTAATCTTTCTGTTACTCACTGTATTATTGGTTTGGATGGTCGTCCTATTTATTGTAGGTCTCCCCATAGCAGTCTTAATACTCTGTTGCAGTCCTGTGGAGCAATTGTCTGTAAAACGTGGGTCTGTTTCTTCGAAAGAAACTGCAGAGCTTCTAAACTAAAGCATGGTTGGAATGGAGACTTTGCTCTAATGGCATGGGTGCATGATGAGGTTCAAGTTGCCTGCAGAACTGAAGATATCGCAAAGCAGGTGATTAAGATTGCTCAGGATTCCATGCGAGAAGTTCAAAAGTTCTATCATTTCAATATTCAACTTGATACGGAAGGTAAATATGGAAAGTCTTGGAAATCGTGTCATTGAGAGGGGTATTGGTTGTCATTTTACCGGAGCTTCTAGTGAGCTTTATATAGCATATAAGGCTACTCAAAGTAAGTTTATTGTTAGTTATCCTCTGTTTACTCAGAGTAAATACGACTTGCTAATTGATACTGGAAAGAAGATTCTTAAGATTCAAGTGAAGACTGCTGTAGAGTCCTCAGCTAGAGGGTCAAGGTTTATTCAGATTCGGCTTGGTGGATGCGGACATCCTGAATACAAAGAAAGAGACTTCGACTATGTAGCCATGGTGTTTAAGGGGCAGGTATGGGTGCTCCCTTATACGGACGTTGAAGGCCATAAGACGATGAGTTTCTCAGTCTTCTCTAAGGGTTCTAAATCCTATAAGTATCTCACTAAGCACACATTTGAGGAATTTGTGGAGAAAATCAATGGATACGCCTAAGAAGACTGATCTTGATATTGAGTTCATTATGAAAAGGGATGACGATGATTGTCTTTGGGGAGGTGTTAAAGCTTATCTCAATGGTAAGTGCATCATGAGCAGGCCCCCTAACCCCGCTAATGGGGTAGACTACAATGAGGTTGAGTGTCTCCTCGATCTTCTTACCATTCTTGGTTATAATGTTCATGTAGAGGATACTGAAGAAGATGATGAATAAGAAGATCATCATTGATGGAGACATTATTGCCTATAAGGCTTCCTCTGCAGTTCAGAAAGACATTGATTGGGGAGACGGTCTTTGGACCTGTCATGCCTATCTCGATGATGCACTGGACTATGCAGAGACTCTCATTAAAGATATTGAATGCAAGCTTGGATCTGATGAGACTGTCCTTGCATTCTCTGATGAGAGGAACTTTCGTAAGATTGTCTATCCTGAATACAAAGCCAATCGTAAGAACAAGAGAAAGCCAACCTGCTATTGGGCACTTGTGAATCAGCTGATCACTATGTATCCGAGTCATTCAATGCAATGGCTAGAGGGAGACGATGTAATGGGCATCTTTGCTCATGACAATTACATAATGGTTTCCACTGATAAGGATATGAAGACAGTGAAAGGATGCTATTACAACTTTGATAAAGAAGTAATGAGCATTCAATCAGAAGATGATTCCATTCGCAATACCTTCATTCAAGCTTTGACTGGTGATAGAGCTGATAATTATCCGGGCATTGCTGGATATGGTCCAGTGAAAGCTAAGCGACTCATTGATGAATGTAAAAATACTAGTGATATCCGAGGCTTCTTAATTGAAAAGGGAATCGATGGGAATGAATTGGATACTATGTATTCTCTTGCTCGAATCATGAATTGCATGGATGAGTGGGCAGAGGCACAGATCAAATATAACCTGTAACTAAAACAACCGTACCCTTAAATAAAACCTATAGATGGGGTCATGATAAGGGTACGGTTATCATTACCTATTAACAATAAATAAAAGGAAATAAATATTATGAACGATAATGAAACCAATGAGAGCATTCTTAGTGAAGAGAGCTCTTCCAATGAATCTATTGTTGATATCTATAAGGACTTCCCCAAGTGTTCCAATCTCTTCCTGAAGAAGCTTAAGGAGACCTTTGATATCCGAAAGATGTGTCGTTATACTGACAAGGTTGAGTATCTCCGAGGGATTCAGGACGTTCTTGACTTTATTGAACAAGCTCAGAAGAGCGATAAGGATTAACGATGGGTGCTTTATTCGGGAAGACAAAGGCTCCTACGGTGAATGTTCAGGCTCCTGCTACGGAACAGCCTGTGAGGGAGCCTGTTGAACCTGAAATTGGTGCTGATTCTCAACTTACTGCAGAACAGAAGAGGAGAAGAGGTAAGTCGGGATTACGTATTGATAGGGATCCTGTCTCAGTCAATACAGGTGTCTCTATGAATTAACTATGAATAATCCCAATCGTATCGTTACTTATAGAATCCTCAATGGCAATGAAGACATGGATCTTTATAGAGATCTCATTACAGACAAGGTAATGAATATTATTGTTAATAACGAATCCAGTCTTCCTTTGTTTAGGAATGCTAATAGAGAGAGTGTCTATTCATATCTTCATATTGCATTCATGAATGAATCTACAATTAAGATCATTGGAATGTTTAATGAAAGGAATGAATTAGTGGCAGGTTGTCTTATTACTGTAGACAGCCCTTGGTATAATGATTCATTCTTATTCATTGAGGAGTGTGTCACTATTTCATTTGTCAATGGAACAGGTGCCACTGGAGTAGTCTCTGAAGCATTAGAGCATTATGCTAAGGAATGGAATGCTGACTGCATTCTAATGTCTAATGCCAATCTAAATGCAAGAAAGATGATCTCCAATACAATGCATAAGAAGAATTGGGATTCCTATGAGACATTCTATAAGATGATGTGATTGGTTATTAACAAATAAGATAAATAAATATGGGTTTTTTTAAGAAGCTCTTTAAGACTGTCGCCAAGGTTTCTACGTTTGGTGCTTATAAGGGTGGCAGTGGAGGTGGTGGGGGTTCTATTGAAATGTCCAATCCTGCTACTGCTCAGGAGCAGATTAAGGGGGATCCTAGTGAGGAGCAGTCTAAAGATGACTCCTCTACTGCTAGTGCCAAGGTGAGACGAAAGCGAGGAAAGAAAGCTCTCACAATTCAGACTCCTGCTACTGGTGTGTCTAACACTACGAATAAGGGAGTCAGTTCGTAATGGGTATGGGTGAGCGAGGAGCTGGGAGATCTCCGGCTGATAGGAAGGCCCGTAACGGTGGTCAAAATTGGTTAGCTAGGACTATAAAGAAAAGTCAGGATGGCCTTGTTCAGAAGTATAAGGATCTTCAACTTGCAGGGGATATTGAAGGTGCTAAGGCACTGAGAAAGGGGCTTACCAATACTATTATGGGAAAGGGCCTCCTAGAACGTATGCCTGAGATCAACTCTAATTCGTCCACCACTGTTGGTGGGGGTAACACCAATGCTAATACTGCTGGTGGTGGAGGCACTTCTGCTAATACTTCCGGAACCTTTGATACTCCTATTGACAATCCTAATCGTGGTGAAGGAATCAAGAGTTCCAAGTTAAGATCTGATCTGAAGATTCATTCCGGTGGCCCCCGCAAGCGTATCCGTAGTGGTCTTACCTCGGTTGGTCCTTCCGGGTATGGTTTAAATAGGATTTAATAAATGGCTGACAATCAGACTCCTACTGAGGGTGCAAAGACCCTGTTTGATCGGCTAGCTACTGACAGAGACAACTATACTCAGAGAGCTGAAAAGAATGCCACCTATACTATTCCTCAGCTCTTCCCAAAGGAGTCTGACGATGGTGGCACTGCTTATGAGACTCCCTATAACTCTGTTGGTGCAAGAGGTCTCAATAACCTAGCTTCCAAGCTGTTGCTTTCTCTGCTTCCTCCGGGACAACCTTTCTTTAGGCTTGGTCTTGATTCTGAATCTACTCAGAAGCTCAATGCATCCGGTGATGATCAGATGAAAGACAACATTGAGTATGGACTTTCCATGATGGAATCTGCCATGATGAAATACATGGAGTCCATCTCTCTTAGGCCTACTCTGTTTGAGGCTATCAAACAACTGATTATTGCAGGTAATGCCCTGCTATTCTTGCCTCCTGCTGAGGGGGGTATTAAGTGTTATCATCTCCGAGATTACGTTGTTCAGAGAGATGGTATTGGCAATGTCATCCAGTTAGTTGCTAGGGATACTGTCTCTAGAGGAACTCTTCCTGAAGAGCTTCAGAGCGCTATGCAACAGTCTGCTGGTGATGTGGATCTTTCTGAAAAGGTTCAGGTCTATACTCACGTTTATCGTGTTGAGAATGATCATTGGGAGTCCTATCAGGAGATTGAGGGTGAGATTATTGCAGGCACTGAACAGCAGTATCCTCTTAACAAATCTCCGTGGATCCCTGTTAGATTTGCTAAGAAAGACAATGAGGCCTATGGCAGATCCTTTGTTGAGGACTATCTTGGTGATCTGATCTCTCTTGAGAATCTTTCAAAGGCTATCGTGGATATGTCCATGATCTCTGCCAAGGTGATGTTTCTTGTGTCTCCCTCCTCTCAGACTAATATCAGAGCTCTGAGCAAGGCTGAGAATGGAGCCTTTGTTAGAGGAAGACAAGAGGACATTGTTCCCATGCAGTTGAATAAGCAGATGGATATGCAGACTGTCCTTACCACTGCTCAACAGATTGAGTCTAGACTGTCTTATGCATTTCTGCTTAACTCTGCTGTACAAAGGTCCGGGGAACGCGTTACTGCTGAGGAGATTCGGTATGTTGCAGGGGAGCTTGAGGATACTTTAGGTGGTGTCTACTCCCTGCTGTCTCAAGAGATGCAAATTCCGCTTGTGTCCTGCATTTTCAATCAGATGCAAAGCAGTGGAATGCTTCCTACGTGGGATGAATCCATTGCTCAGATTGAACCTACCATCATCACTGGTCTTGACGCTCTTGGTAGAGGACATGATCTCTCTAACTTAACTCAGGCTATTGGTCTTATTGCACAGCTTGGTGAACAAGCCTTTAGTTCTATTAACCTGAACAATCTCATAATGAGAATCTTCACAAGTTCTCAGATTGATGCTACCGGTCTCGTTAAGAGTCCTGAGGAGCTTGTTCAGGAACAGCAGATGGCTCAGGAACAATACGCTCAACAGGCAGGTACTGATGCTCAGGCACAGATGGCTGTTGACAACAACAAGGCACAATTACAACAAGGAATGTAACTAATGGAAGTTGAAAACTCTACCGAGGCCTCTGAACAGCAGGTCTCTTATCATGAAACTCAGACTGATCAGTATGAGATTGGGGATGACAATTCCTCTAGTCTTCTGAATACTGAAGCTCCTGAACAGCAGGAACAGGCCCCTGAGGAGGCCCCTGCTGAGACTATTGAAGATAACTCCGAGCAGATCTCGGATATTCAGGAACAGGTTGCTAAGAATGAGAATGCCATCAAGGCTATTAAGAATGATCTTAAGGCCAAGGGTGTTGATTTTAATCAGGCTGTCAAGGAATACAATGCTTCAGGCGCCCTCTCTGCCAAGACTATTGCAGGTCTTGTGAACGCAGGCTATCCTGAAGAGGTGATTCAGTCTTTCCTTGATAGTCGTCAGGCTCTTGAAGCACAGTTCACTGAAGCTGTCTATCAGAGTGCCGGTGGTGAGGAGTCCTACAATCAGCTGATTGAATGGGCTCGAACGAATCTTCCTCAGAAGACTATCGATAGCTTTAATCGAGCTATCGATAACAACAATCTTGAAGCACTTACTCTCATGATTGAGGGTATTAAGGCTAAGAGAACGGCCCGTATGGGTACCCGTAATCCGTCTATTCTTGGCAATACCCCCGCTAAGGCTACTCAGCGTGGCTTCCAGTCCAAGGACGAAATGGTCAAGGCTTTCTCGGATCCTCGTTATGGTCGTGATCCTGCGTACATGCGGGAAATGGAAATGAAGATGCTCTATACCGAGT
>ERZ1034969.196-NODE-196-length-42941-cov-7.171874_pt1 | contig 42941 bp, 55 predicted proteins | sample MGYA00520624_ERZ1034969 | MGnify/ENA primary metagenome ERZ1034969 (study PRJEB33766, sample SAMN09781776) | gut metagenome | biome: gut microbiome | host: Homo sapiens | place: Madagascar | study: EMG produced TPA metagenomics assembly of the PRJNA485056 data set...
TAGTGGGATACATCACCTGTGCTGGTATTGATTTCAACGGTTTCCTTAGTGCCGACTTTGCGGACCAGAGGCTGCATTTCCGAAATGAGCTCCGTCGACAGCGTTTCCTTGTCGGCGACCTGGCCGTCGACGCTGACGATGTTCAGCTTGACCCGCTTGCGGCCGTTCTGCCCTTCCTGGATGACTTTTTCTTCACCCTGGCCCAAGGTTTCATCAGGAATGCTTTCGATGGCATAGGGCACGACTTCATCTTCCGTGATGGTCTTGCGCGATACGTGGCCGATGACGATGTGCTGCCCCGCCTGGAGCGGTTTCTGGACGTCGCCATAAGGGCGGTACTTTTCCTTATTATAGCCGTACTGTTCGGCGACTTCCTGGGAATTGTGCTTGGCCGTGTAGACTTCCTGGGTCTGTCCGCGGTACTCCAGGGTGACCGGGATGGCCCGGCGCACCTTGACGTAGCTGCCGTCATCGAGTTTCTGCGTCGAAACATCGATTTCATCGTAATCACCGATGTCAATATTGTTTTCCCGCATCAATGCCTTTTCATTGACAGCGTGGGTATATACCTGGCGGGTTTCGCCATCGGCGACGAGGGTCACTGATTTCCCCCTGTCGATGAACCCTGTCAGGGACACGATGACCAATAAGGCGATCATCGTCGCGTACATGCGTGTAATCGGTCGTTTATTCTTGAATCCAGTCATGCTGAATCGTTTCCAGTCCATGCCATGCCTCCTAATGCTTTTCTTTTCATTCTAGCAAAGACCGGCAGGCTTGTCAATTTACTTGTCTTCTTCAGCAGGACGCGGGCGCAGGACGACGTTGCGGAACTGGCGGGCTGCCTTCTTCCGTTCCGATGCCAGCCGTTCGGCTTCGCGCTGGCATGTATCCTGGGCGTTGACAGGCTTTCCCTTGCGTTCATCTGCCAGGTAGCGGTACGAGCCGTCGCTGTTCATGGCATAGGCCTTGACGTTGTCGTCGAAGTATACTTTCAGGATGCGCTTGATCCGTTCTTTATGCGGCGGGAATTCGACAGGTGTCATCAATTCGACGCGTTCGTTGAGGTTGCGCGGCATCCAGTCTGCCGAAGAAATGAAGACGTCTTCCTTGCCGCCGTTGTAGAAGTAGAACAAGCGGCTGTGTTCCAGGAAGCGGCCGACGATGCTGTGGACTTCGATGTTTTCGCTGATGCCAGGCAGGCCAGGGCGGATGACGCAGATGCCGCGGACGATGAGGCGGATCTTGACGCCGGCTGCCGACGCTTCATAGAGCTTGGCGATGACGTACTTATCGAGGAGCGAATTCATCTTGGCCACGATGACAGCTTTCTTGCCGGCCTTGGCCTGATCGATTTCCTGATCGATTTCCTGATAAATCGTTTCCCGCAGGTTGAGCGGCGCAACGGCCAGCTTATTCCACTGAGGAGGATCGGAGTAGCCCGACAAGAGGTTGAAGAAAGCCGATGCGTCGACGCCGATGAGGGTATTGGCCGTCAGGATGCCGACGTCCGTATAGATGCGGGCCGTCTTGCCGTTGTAGTTGCCCGTCGCCAAGTGGACATAGCGGCGGATGCCGTCTTCTTCGCGGCGGACGACGAGGGTGATTTTAGAATGGGTCTTGAGGCCCATGATGCCGTAAATGACATGGCAGCCGGCTTTTTCCAGCTTGCGGGCCATGTGGATATTATTTTCTTCATCGAAACGGGCCTTGACTTCCATGAGGACCGTGACCTGTTTGCCGTTTTCGGCGGCCTGGGCCAGGGCGGCGATGATGGGCGACTTGCTGCTGACGCGGTAGAGCGTCTGTTTGATGGCCAGGACATGGGGGTCCGTCGCAGCCAGCTGGATGAAGTGTTCTACCGTTTCAAAGGTTTCATAGGGATGATGGACCATGATGTCCCGTTCGGCAATGGCCGACCAGAAATCAGGCGCGTCGATGGCGGCCAGTTCCGACGACGGCTGCGGCGTCACCGGCGGATAGCGCAGGTCATCGTAGCCGTCGATGCCGACGAAGGAGAAGAAGACCTTGCAGTCCAGGGGACCCGGAATCGAATAGATGTCCCGTTCTTCGAGCTGCAGTTCATCGCGCAGGAAGTCGCGGATCATGCGCGACGACGAAGCAACCAGTTCCAGACGGACAGCCGCCCCTTTGCGGCGTTTCTTCAGGCTCTTTTCGACTTCCATCAGGAGGTCTTCGGCATCGTCGTCGATATCCAGGTCGGCGTCGCGGGTGACGCGGAACGGTTCGACTTCCAGGATGTCGCAGCCCAGGAAGAAGCGTTCCGCATAAGCGGCGATGACGTCTTCCAGGAAGAGGAACTGATGACCTTCATGCTGCTTGCCAGCCGGCGAAACACTGTCCGGGACCTTGATGATGCGGTCGATGACTGACGTCGGGACCGGCAGGATAGCCGTCTTGACCGAGCGGTCCCCCTGTTTGCGGCGCAAGAGGACGGCCAGGTTCAGGTTCAGGCTGGACAGGAATGGGAAGGGATGGCTGGAATCGACGGCCATGGGCGTGACGACCGGGTAGATTTCCCGTTCAAAGAAGCTTTCCAGCCACAGCCGCTGGTCATCGTCAAGGGCATCGACGCCGATGAAGTGCAGGCCGTGAGCTTGCAGCTTCTGCTGGATATCTCCATAGTAGCGGTACTGGTCGCCGACCAGCTTATGGACCATGGACTGGATGGCTTCAAACTGTTCCTGCGGCGTCATGCCGGCGATGTCGATGTGCTTGACCCCGCTTTCGACGAGGTGCTTGACGCCGGCGACGCGGATCATGAAGAATTCATCCAGGTTCGACGCTGCGATGGCGATGAAATTCAGCTGTTCCAGCAGCGGGTTGGACGGGACGATGGCTTCGCGCAGGACCCGTTCATTGAATTTGACCCATGTACATTCACGATTTAAAAAATATTGAGCATCCGTAAAATCTGCCATGATTATCTTATCCTTTCACTAATTTCGTCGAAATGCCAAAGACTTCGGCAAAGTCGACGGCCATTTTCAGGTATGTCCAGCGTTCCAGAGAAATATCGGCATCGGCCGTATAATGGACGACGAGCTCGTCTTCCCTGAGTTCCGCCCGGATGGCGCTGATTTTCCCTAAATGGCTCTTGTCCAGGGAATCGGCCAGGCGGAAAATCGCCGTCAGCTTAGCCGTAATGACCTTCTGCCGTGGCGTCAGGGAATGGTAGACTGGCGACGCTTCCTGCAAGGTACCGTCAAAGGCATAGTAGAGAACGGCGGCCAGGATTTCCTTTTCATCGTCGGCCAGGCCGAAGAGGTCCGTTTCCCTGATGAGGTTATACGTGCAGAGGTTGTGTTTGCGGATATTGATGAATTTCCCCGTTTCGTGGAAAATCGCGGCCAGGCGGAGCAGATAATTATAGCTGTAATCGAGGCCGATGAACTGGTACAGCGCCTGGAAGAGGACGTTGCAGTATTCTTCGATGCGGGCGGAATGGATGGAATCGGACAAGTACTTCTTGGCCAGGCGGCGCATCATGTCCAAGAGCAGGCCCTGGAGATGGGCCATATAATCGTTATGGGTCTTTTCGGCCACATAATACATGGTATAGCCTTCAGTAAAGGTCGTCGGCATGACGACCAGCATGTCGATATCGACGATGCGCAGCAGTTCATAATACAAGAGAATCGTCGGCATGATGACATTGGCCAGGTTCTGGGACAGGCCGAAGCGCTTCATGAGCTTGAACGGCGTGACGCCGTGGAAGGAATAGACGAACTGGCGCAGTTCATCCGGCGTGATCAGGAAGAGGCCGTTTTCACTGGTCTTGCCCATGAGGCGTGCCACCAGGTTGGCTCCGCGGCCGGACAGGACGATATACTTGATATCATACTGCTGGACGCCTTTCCAGAGCGGATAAAGGGTGCCGTAGATATATTCGCGCACAGCCGTCGGGAACGTCAGCTCGTCACGCTGTTTTTCCGTAAAATTTTCCAGGATGCGCAGGGAGCCGATGTGGATATTCTGCTGGAATAAGAGGCGGTCCGATTTCCAGCAGGTCAGGCCGACGCCGCCAGACGTGATGTCCAGGAGCATGACGGCTTTATCGGCAAAATTGAATTTGCCTTTCAATACATTATAATAAAGACCAAAGAACTTATAATAGATTTCCTTGGTCATGTGGATGACTTCGACGTCGAAGCCCGTACGGATATGGATCTGGTCAAGGACACTGATCAAGTTGTCGGCTTCGCTGATGACTGTCGTCGACAGGACGCGGACATCTTTGACATCATAGTCGCAAAGGAGCTGGCGGAATCCCAGCAGGACCTGACAGATTTCGTTCAGGGACTGAAAACTGACGTGATGGCGCTGGAATACCGTTTCCCCATATTTTACTTCTCGGGATACGTTTTCGATGATTTCCATATCATCCAAAGACGAGTAAGCAATGACCTTCAAGGTCATATTGACCGTCCCGATATGGATGATACCGAAAACATTCCGGGTTTGTTTTTCCATTACTCTCCCCACTTTTCTTGACGGTATAGTTGCTGTCTAGCTGATACTCCTCTTATTATACATGAAAGTCACCGTATGTATGTATATTTTTTGTAAAAATTTTCGGCATGCCTCTCTATTCTGTAGTATAATGGAAAAGGTAAACGATAAACTTGATAAATATCCGCAGAAACGAGGTATACCATGGAAAAATTAGCCATCATCGACATGGGCTCTAACTCCATCCGTTTTGTCGTCATGCAGATTGCCGACAACCAGTCTTATTCCCTGCTCTATCAGGAAAAAGAAGCCATCCGCCTGGGCCACGGCCTGAGCCAGACCGGCGTCATCAGTGAAGAAGGGATGCAGCGGGCCCTGACCTGCCTGCACGTCTATAAGCACATCATGGAAGTCATGGACATCCATGAATGCCGGGCCGTCGCGACGGCAGCCGTCCGCAATGCCAGCAACGGCGAAGCTTTCCTGAAGCGCATCAATGCCGAAACGGGCATCACCATGAACGTCATCACCGGTGAACGGGAAGCGTACTTAGGCTATCTCGGCGTCATCAACACCATCGCCCTGAAGGACTTCCTCATCTTCGACCTGGGCGGTGCCAGCGTCGAAATGACCTTAGTCCGCGACGGAGAAGCCGTCCATTCCCTGTCGGTCCCCATCGGCGCCGTCACGCTGACGGAAAAATTCGGCACCCAGGGCAATCCTGATTCCGAAGCCATTGCCAGCCTGATGAAATTCGTCCGCAAAAAGATGGCCGCCGTCCCCTGGATAGAGGACATCCAGCTGCCCATCGTCGGCATCGGCGGTACAGCCCGTAACTTCGCCAAAATGGACCAGCGGGCGACGAATTATGAACTGTCGAAGCTCCATAATTACATCATGCCCCTGGAACATTTTGAAAACCTCTATCATGAAATCACGACGCGGACCAGTGCCAACCGCAAGAAAATCGCCGGCCTGTCCAGTGAACGCTCTGACCTCATCGTCGCCGGTGCAGCCGTCATCAAGACCATCTTCGACATGACGGGCAGCCCGGAAATGGTCGTCAGCGGCTGTGGCCTCCGCGAAGGTTTATTCTTTGAATACTACGCTTCGTACTGCCAGCTGCCGTCACCGCGTTTCGACGACATCCTCGATTTCAGCGTCAAGAACTTCATCGGTACGCTGAGCGGCGTCATCATCAACCAGGCTCACTACGACCAGGTCACGCGCATTGCCACCCAGCTCTTTGACCAGCTCCAGCCGCTCCACGGCTACGGCCCGCGGGAACGCCTCCTGCTGCAGACAGCCGCCCGCATGCACGATGTCGGCAAGATCATCAACTTCTACGACCACGCCCGCCATTCGGCCTTCATGATCGCTCATGCCCCGCTCTACGGCCTGACCCAGGTCGAACAAATCATTACGGGCTTCATCGCCGGCTTCCATCACGGCATCAGCCGCAAGATCATCCGGGCCTACCGTTACGCCAACATGGCCTCTGCCGAAGACTGGATCATGATCCGCAAACTCTCGACCATCCTGGCCCTGGCCGAAGCCTCGGACCTGACGTATGAACAAATCGTCACCGACGTCGAAGTCACACTGGCCGAAAACGTCGCCGTCATGATCATCACGACGGCGCCGGGCTCGACGTACAACGCCGCTGACTACGAAATGAAACAACTGAGCAAACAATTCAAAAAAGAATTCGGCGCTTCCCTGCTCCTCGTCTGGAAGTAAGGGTCCGGATAAAAAAAGGGGCTGTCGCACATGCGACAGCCCCTTTTTACTCTTATCGCCGCATCATGTCTTCAGCCGTGACGTCGGGATGGTGGTACTGGTCTTCAGAGAGGATCTGTTTACCATGGACGGTGACGGCCTGCTGGGGACACCAGTGGACACAGGCCAGGCAATGGCTGCAATGAGAGCCGATGACGGCCCCTTTCGCCGTACAGATGATATTGCTCACCGGACAGATGCGGGCACAGAGGCCGCAGGCAACACAGCGTCCCCCATCGACAGATAGCGTCAGCCAGCGTTCCCCGGCATGGCGGATCAGGCCCAGGTTCATGAGCCAGGCCGACAGCGACGAATGGATGGCCGTCGTATCCCGGACCTGCCCGCGTATCTTATCGGCTGCGGCAGCGACCAGTTCATCGGCGTGGTCCAGGCGGTTCATATCGTAGCGGATATGGCGCCGCGACGCGATAGTACTGTTGGCGATCATCGGCAGGACAGCCCCGTAGGACAAAGAACAATGTTGACGCCGGAGGATCCGGTCCATCGTCCTGAGCGACCGGCCAGGCGCACTGCCGCAAGTAGCAATGCCATAAAAATAGGTCGATTTCTGGAAACGGACCTGTCTGATGAAATCCTGTACGGGTTCGGGAAGATCCCCGAAATAGACGGGAAAGACAAAGCCGATGATGCGATCCTGGATACGCTGGCACCGTTCATGGATAGCCGAAATCGGCACGGCCGTATCGCCAGTCAGTTCAGCCAGCTTCTTGGCCACATATAATGAATTTCCCGTTCCTGAAAAGTAAAGAATCATAAGGCTCACCTCAGAGACCGCACTGCCAGTTTCCCGCTTGCAGGCGGACGGTATTTTATATCCATTATATCATGAAACCCTGTCATTTGTCTTTACACGTAACCGCGCTCGCAAAGGCTGACGAAGGTCCCGTCGCCGATGATGATGTGGTCGAGGACGGGGATTTCCATGATCTGGCCGGCGTCGGCAATGCGCTGGGTCACGACGATATCCTCGTGGCTCGGTTCGGGGTTGCCTGACGGATGGTTATGGACCAGGACGACAGCTGCGGCATTGTAGCGCAGGGCATAGCGGAAGACTTCCCGCGACTTGGCCAGGCTGGCATTGATCGTGCCGATGGTCAGCGTGCGATAGGCGATGAGCTGGTTCTTCGTCGATAAATAGACGGCGCCGAACTGCTCTTGCGGCAAAAAGCGCAGATCTTCCATGACATAGCCGGCAATGGCCTGGGGCGTACTGAAGTCAGGCGCCGCTTCCTTTACGTGCTGCCGGGAAATACGCCGTCCCAGCTCGACGGCGGCACAGACCGTGACGGCCTTATCCGTCCCGATGCCGGGAATCTGACAGAGGTCGCCGATGCTGGTATCACTGAGATAACAAATATTTTCCCCTGGCAGGGAATGAAGGACCTGCCGCGACACATCGAGGACGGATTGTCCCTTCGTACCCGTCCGCAATAGAATCGCCAGCAAATCCTGGTCGGTCACAGCCGAAGGACCGTGACGGAGGAATTTTTCCCGCGGTTTCTCACAAACAGCGAGGCTGCGGAAAGGGTCGCTCATACATGGACCTTGGCTTTGTGGAACAACTTGCATACCTGGGACAAGGGCAGGCCGACGACGTTGGTATAGGAACCATTGATCTTATCGACGAAAGCCGCAGCCCGGCCCTGTATGCCATAGGCACCGGCTTTGTCCAGCGGTTCCCCAGAAGCGACATAGGCTTTGATTTCCTTTTCACTCAGTCGTCGGAACCAGACTTTCGTTTCGACGACCTTCGTGTATTCCTTATGGCCATTGATCAAAGCGATGCCCGTATAGACGGAGTGTTTCTTTCCGGACAATTCCCGTAGCATCTCGACGGCAGCGGCTTCATTGCGGGGCTTTCCCAGCATTTCCCCATCGATGGCGACAATCGTATCGGCGCCGAGGACCCACTGTCCCGGGAATTTTTCAGCTACATCGCGGGCCTTGCCCAACGCCTGGGCCTGGACGTATTTTTCCGGCTCCTTTTTCTTCGGTGATTCTTCACTGTACGTACTCGGATTGACCATATAGGCGACGCCGATCTGCGTCAGCAGTTCGCGGCGACGAGGCGAACCAGAAGCTAAGATGAGCATGTAATAATCCCTCCTAAATTATTGAAGATGACGAAAGAGAATGGCTGCCAGGATGACGCCGATGATGCTGAGCATATTCGGTGCCAGATGGATGCCAAACTGCAATTCCATGAGATAGAGATTGAGGTGAATATTCTGGATATTCAAGATTTCATAATGCTGCGTCAGGGCCGGCAGGATACCCTTCAAGGCCGGAACAGCATACAGGGCCTCTCCGACGATGCCACCGAGGATACCGCCGACGATGAGGAAAATAAAGAAGAACAACAGACTGTGTGAGCCAGGGGTTTTCATGGCCTACCTCCATTATACACGCAAGATACGAAAGGGCCGCCCTTTCTCATGAAATTCTAATCCATTCTGAGAAAGGCAGCCCCTTTTTTAATAATCTCTTATTGATTTTTCTTTTTCTGCATCTTAGCCCAGGTGTCGCGGAGGCCGACGATGCGGTTGACGACCAGGTGGTCTGCCGTCGTATCGGAATCAATGACGAAATACCCCTGGCGCAGGAACTGGAACTTATCACCGACATGATACGTTGCCAATGCCTTTTCGGCCTTGCTGTGGTATACGTCGAGGCTGTGGGGATTGATCTGGTCGAGGAAATCCTTGCTTTCCCCTTCTTCCTCGCTGCCGTCGTCCTTCAAGAGATAGTCATAGACGCGGGTTTCGACGTCGACAGCATCTTCGGCATTGACCCAGTGCAACGTCCCTTTGACCTTGCGGTTGGCATTGGCACCGCTGCCGCTCTTGCTTTCCGGGTCATACGTGCAGTGCAGTTCGACGATGTTGCCGTCTTCGTCTTTGATGACTTCTTCGCATTTGATGATGTATGCATACTTGAGGCGGACTTCCTTGCCTGGAGCCAGGCGGAAGAACTTCTTGACCGGTTCTTCCATGAAGTCGTTGCGTTCGATATAAAGGTTCTTGCTGAACGTCATTTCGCGCGTGCCCATGGCTTCATTTTCCTGATTGTTGTCGGCCGTCATCGTTTCCGTCTTGCCGTCAGGATAATTGGTGAGGACGACCTTGATTGGGTCAATGACCGTCATCAGGCGCGGTGCTTTCATCTTCAGGTCTTCGCGGATGCAGTATTCCAGGAGGGAAATATCGACCATGCTGTCCGCCTTGGCGACGCCGATGCGTTCGCAGAAGTCACGGATCGATTCCGGCGTATAGCCGCGGCGGCGGATACCGGAAATCGTCGGCATACGGGGATCATCCCAGCCGCTGACGATGCCCTTTTCGACGAGGAGGCGCAATTTGCGCTTGCTCGTGATCATGTTGGTGACATTCAGGCGGGCGAATTCAATCTGCCGCGGTTTCTGGCCTTCCGGATCGTCCCAATCTTCGAGGACCCAGTTGTACAGCGGACGGTGAGCTTCAAATTCCAAGGTGCAGATAGAATGGGTAATGCGTTCGATGGCGTCCGATACGGGATGGGCGAAGTCGTACATCGGATAGATGCACCATTTATCGCCTGTCCGATGGTGCGAAGCATGGACGATACGGTAAAGGACCGGATCGCGCATGTTGAGGTTCGGGCTGGCCATATCGATTTTGGCGCGCAGTACCTTTTCGCCATCGGCGAACTTGCCGGCTTTCATATCTTCAAAGAGCTGGAGGTTTTCTTCGACGCTGCGGTTACGGTAGGGACTTTCCTTCCCCGGCGTATTGAACGTGCCGCGGTATTCGCGGATTTCATCACTCGACAAATCGTCGACATAAGCCTTGCCCAGGCGGATCAGCTTCTTGGCGTATTCATAGAGTTTATCGAAATAGTCCGACGCATAGAACATGCGGTCGTCCCAGTCAAAACCGAGCCATTTGACATCGCGTTTAATCGATTCTACATATTCCGTATTTTCTTTCGACGGATTCGTGTCATCAAAGCGGAGATTCGTTATTCCGCCATATTTCTTGGCAATGCCGAAATTCAGGCAGATCGACTTGGCGTGGCCGATGTGGAGATAGCCATTCGGTTCCGGTGGGAAACGGGTATGGACCCGCTTGCCATATGTATTCTTTTCGTTGTCTTCATCGATAATAGTTTCAATAAAATTTTTGGTCGTTTCGTTATCCATCGATGTATCTCCCTTTCATATATGTATAAATGCCTTCAATATCACATTATAACCTAAACATGGCTTGCTTTGCAATGTTCTGCTACAAATTAAGCAAACTAGCGGTTTTTATCGAATCTGGCAAAAGTTGATTGATTTATTTTCACGTAGTTTCATTTCTTTTTTTTGACGAATTTTTGACGGCAGGCTGATGTGACATAAAAAAAGCGGCGTCCACTCACAATGGAATGGACGCCGACTTTTATTTTTATTAATGTTTTATTGGTTTTGAGTCGGCATTGTTTTAGACAATGCGAATTTCACGGCCCAGATAGCTCCATTAATAACAAGCGGCAGGACGATTTTGTCGCGGAGCATATTCCAGCCTGTCTCCGACTTGCTCTGCTCCTGAATCTGTGCTGTGAATTTATCAGCGACAGCTTCAACTGCCGGCAATGCATTGGTTAAGATGTTCCGTGTCAGGTCGTTCTTCATGTCTTCCGTAACAACATCTACATTCAAAGCGTCTACAACGCTATCTCTAATATCTGTCCACTTACTCATAACACTTATCCTTTCTACTGTACGCTGCATTCATAATCGGTCACACCTCTGGCCAATGCCCTGGCCAATGCATCCTGGTTATTTGCCAGGATTTTTTCATCATCTGAATTAGAGATGAAGCCAAGCTCTACCAAGACAGCAGGCATATCTGTGTTGGTCAGGACATACAGGCCGTTGACGCCAGGCGTAGCAATCTTTACACCTCGGTCGGTAGTATCGAGGGCATCAACAATCTGATTCTGGATGTAGCTCGCCAACATGCTGCCACGATTACTACCGGCACAAGTCCAGGTTTCTGTACCATTGGCTGCTTCTGCCTCTGCCGCATTGCAATGGATGGATACGAAGATATCGGCATCGCTGCTGTTGGCAGTTTCACAGATTTCATACAAGCTGTCGGACTGAAGCAGTTCCGTTTCTACACCTGCCGCATTCAGGTAGCTTTCGGCAGATTTACCTACAGCCAGAGCTACGTCGCATTCACGAAGACCAGTTGCATCGTTTACGGCGCCCGGATCCGGTTCTCCGCCAGGTGCATGGCCTGGATTCAAAAATACTTTCATCTTTTCTCTTCTCCTTTCGTCTGGGTGGCGGACTTTACGGTGCCGCCTATGTAACCAAGAAGACCTGACGCGATGCTCATTGCAAGCTCGTTCAGTCCATAAAAAACGGCCATAATCAGCGCTGTGACCAGCCCGATGATGACCAAACAATCCGGAATATTTACTTTTTCGACCATAGTATCACCTACATACGCGACAACACTGACGTAAGTACTGACGCAAAAATGCCGACGACTGTGACACTCGTGCCAAGTGTCCAGCAGATGTCGTGTTTCAAATCGTCGATGCGATGATGCGCAGATTTACCATACTCAATCGCTTGGACTACTTCGCGGTTGAGGTTCGTCAGTTGCAGCTCTATCCGATCCAACCTGGTCATTAATTCAGTATCATTCATATAATCCTCCTTTATTCAAATAACATTCGTCTATAATAGGCGGAGGTCTTGCTGTCTTCGTCATGGCATATGGTATCCTTTCAGAGAGGTGATACTATTGAAACTACCAAATGGATTCGGCACGGTCTACAAAATGCAAGGGAATCGTCGCCGTCCTTACGTGGCAAAGAAGACAATACAAGGAAAACAAAAGCCTATCGGCTATTTTGAAACATTCGAGGAGGCCATGGCCTGTCTCGTCGAGTATAATCGCGACCCTGCCTTGCTGAGTCCGAGCAAGACAACTTTTGCCGAGGTCTACGCGCTTTGGAAGGCCCAGCACTTCCCGCGTCTCCGAAGTGATTCTGCGCGCATCAGCTACAAAAATTCGTATCGTCATTGCTCCCGCCTCCATCAAATGATTTTCGTGGACATCCGGCTCGGCCACCTCGACCAGGTCATTGACGATGTGCGTCATGCAGGCTGCGGATACCCAACGCAGAAGAAAGTCCGCTCTCTGCTCGAGCAGCTTTACAAGTACGCAATACGATATGACCTGGTCTTCAAAGATTATGCCCGATATCTCGATATTGACCGACCTCGTAAACTGCACAAGAAAAAGCCGTTTACCGTCCGTCAGCGCAACCGCTTGTGGCGTGGCGTTGATGATGTGCCAGAAGCGCGTCATGTGCTCATGCTCATCTACTCCGGCTGTCGTATTGGTGAGTACCGCCACATACGCAAGACTGATGTCAAGCTGAGGCGCCGTGTCATCGTCATCCGGCACAGCAAGACCGAGGCAGGACGTGGGCGACTCGTTCCCATCCCCAGACGCCTCATACCGTGGTACGAGGATGCCCTGCATGGAGATGGAGACTACATCTGCACGCGGCGAGACGGAACGCGTCACAGCTACGACTCGTTCCGCCGTGCCGTCTTTGACCCTGTAATGCGGCATTTCGGCATGATACACACGCCACATGAATGCCGCCATACGCTTGCATCGATGCTCGACTCTGCCGACGTCAACCGCACCGTAATCAAGCTCATCCTCGGCCACAGTCTCGAAGGAGTGACCGAGCGCGTCTACACACATAAGAGTGTGCGCGAATTACTGAAAGCCATTGACAAAGTTTGTACTTAACGTGTGCTTAACGGGTACATGCAAATCCAGGCTATCCCTTGACAGGCCTGCATCGCCATGCGCTTAACCTGTCATTGCAATTTCACACGATTTACAAGAGCCGCTAACCCTTACACCACAAGGGTTTAGCGGCTTTTTGCATCAGATGCAGCGCTCGATTCTCGCACGATTTTATTTGTCAGTGTCCGACTGACCAGAATCCCCGTCAGCCGTTGCCTTGCCTGCCTCGGCGGCTTTTTCGGCGTCATGCGTCTGCGTCCGGATATAATCCGCACATTTTTCATTTCGGCACCAGCCTTCAGCATCCAATTTATGCCCGCAGAATGGGCAACGTTTTGCTCTTGCCATAATCATTCAGCTCCTTTCAATGCAGCTTCATACTCGGCCTTAACTTCTGCATACTCTGATTTCAGCTCGGCAATCAAAGACTCATCGCCAGCCAGCGTGGCAGTCGCAAGTGCATCTTTGAGCTCGCTGATCTGCGATTCGTAGTCAGCGGCAATCGAAGCCTGTTTCTGCTCCGTCGTCACAACGATTGCGGGCGCATCGGTCGGTTTGCCATCCGCGCCACGGATGTAGCCAGTCCCATTTGCGCCATTGCCACGATTGCCGACATAATACGCATAGTCTTCGTCAGACGTCTCGATGTAGCCGTCGTCGAGATACTTCTGCTTTTCTGCTTCTGTCGAAAAATGAATGCCTGCTGCGACGGTCGCAATGCGATTACCGTCAAAATCAAATTTGCATAAATACATAAAAATCATCCTTTCTTAATTTACAGTGGGGACAAACATCAAATGATAAAGGAAATAATGGTGGAGGCTTAATTACATGGCCTCTTACGTTCCGCTCTTGTTTTATAGTACTTGCTGCACCACGAGGCTATGGGCATGGTGGTTTTACTGTAGGCGGAAACAATGCAGAAAGTTGGGTTGATGCAGAAAATGGAACTTATATCGATAGCTATTATATTATCGCGATAGGAGATTAGACAGTGGGGATATGAATCAAGTGTAAACAAAGGCAATATATCATATCCTATAACAAGCAAAGCAGCGTCTGTCACTTTGGCTACAGCGACATCGTACTCAGGTCATGCTGTAGCAGTATCGACGTCTGATTGTAATCAGTCAGGTTTTAGCTTTCTTATGGAGTATACAAGTAACCTTAGATGGATTGCATTATGCTGGTAAACAGTGGGTATCTACAGGTAATGCACGAGAGAATATCACCTTCCCACTGGCATTTTCATCAGAAAATGTCATATTATTAGTGACTCCGTATCATAGAGATGGGGCAACGCACCCAGCGGAAGGTTGGAGTGTATCGATGACGTCAGCATCCACAGCACACTGCTCTTTAACAGATTATGATTTACGAGTGCTTGCAATTGGAAGATAGACAGTGGGTAACAATGAGGACGGATGAACAAGCAGTAATTAAAGTTGTGCCCCCAATCATTTTTAATAAGTGTTTAATCGGGAATATATGCGATACCGGACCGGCTCGTATTAACTATGGTTTTGATGCGAATACTCTTCAGTGCTATGCTCCAGAGGGCGTTAAAGATATTGTTTTCAATCTTATCATGCTCGGCTATTGAACAGTGGGGAAGTCAGCTAGTAGCATTAAACGGTTACACTCAGAGCTTTTCCCTACCATTACACATCTCGTATGCCATGGCTGCCGTTATGACGATGAGGAGTGGCGACTTTCCTGGTTATGTGGCTTGCCCGTACTGGACGGAGTGTACAACAGATACGATTATGATTACCCCTGATTACGAAACGCAACAAGGATATACCGGCACAGAGCAAAGCACGGTCACATGGATACTGCTGGCCATATAGACAGCTATCTTCCTATTGATAAGTAAAAAACTGAAAATGGTGTAGTGGGAGCATGGATGACGAACGATTTTATATCTAAATCGCCAACCCCATATGCTTTATTTTCCATCCCGTAATCGATTGCACCAGCAAAAAACTGTGCGTTTGAGTACGAAATGGGAAGTGATATTTTTTCAACATTTGTTTGTCGATTCACAGCCAATCCCCCACTGTTACATACAAAAGATTAACCAATGGTAATTCGTACCATTTTTGCTCACAGTTTGCGGGGATCCGCTGTATTGTGGCCAAAAAATTAATGTGTTGTTCTCATATGACAATCCAACAAATGTTCCACCTGTATTCCATCTTACTCCTGTGTCAGTAACAAAACCTGCAAAAAAGGTGTTAAAAGAAATTGCTGGTACAATTGCTTGACCATTTGGGGTACTGTTATATGTAGTATATCCCCACTGTATAATTAAGCCTCCACAATTCGGGCCAAAACAGATGTAGCCGTTCTGGTCCATTAGCCCGGTGATTCCAAGACGATGATTTGTAAACTTTTTCCCGTCCCAGGTTACGTCTGCCCCCGTCGCGAGATTTGCAATCATTTTACTCAGGCTTGCAAGGGTCGCCGCCGGCGCTTCTTTCCACCCACTAGCCCCGGTAGCAGCCTTAATTCTGTTGGCCAGTTCAGACACTTGATTTCTAAGTGTATCAGTGTCTGAGGTTGGGACTAGTGTATCTTGTATAGTGGACGTCATGGCACCGTGCGCATCGGTAGATTCATTATGGGATTTTACTACTTCTTCGCCATTAGCCACAATAGCTTTACCAAGGTTTTCTGTAATTGTTTTTACATCATCATCATTGCAGTCATATCCTTTGCCAACGATAAAGTCAGCGATGGCTTTACACATGGAGCTGACCTGGAAGTAAAGCTTATTATGCAACCGGGACAGTGCAATTCCCGGGATAACGCCGCTTTGCCGCTGGGTAGCGTTGGCGTATTCACTGTCATTAAAAGTACGTTCATCGGTATGATCTTCGTTAAAAATCTTGAAATTTGTAGATGCCATATATATTTCCTCCTATTATCCCCACATCCCCGAGTCATATCCGGATAATCTGGGCGTATCAGTATCATAAGCAAATGACATTTCGTCGCCTTGTTCAATCCAATTCCCTTTATCGTATCCAGCAATGACGTCATTTTCGATATCGTATCCGAAAACATTGTTATTTGCAAAGTATGCGTTTACGAGGACCGACTGTGGCTTAGGGATAATGTCTCCATTACGAATCATTAGCTGAGTCAGCTTATCAATCCCGTTGGATATAATCACCACGTCAATGGTCATATCTTGATTATCTTCAATTAAGATTGGAGTGCTAAATAATATTTTCCATGCCGTTCCCAGGTCCTGGATTCCGCCTTTCCACATATTTTTTGATATTTTAGCCATCAGTACTATGCGGAAATTCGCATTATCTAAGACAGGACTTAATTTCAATTCTGGCTGCCATTCCAATGTTCGTGAAGTGCCGACGATATCACCGAGAACATCTTCCTGCACTCCGTTAGCATAATCTAGGTCAAAATAATCATCTAGATCGATTCCTAATGCAAAAATATCGGTGCTGTATGATAGGACGGCTCGTAACATGCTCATGTATTTTGGTTTATTTCGATGCTCGCCGGTAATGAGCTTCAAGTAATTATCGACAAATTCCATGCTACTCCCCTGCTTCCGTTATTGAAATGCTCCCGACAGACGCGACTTCATTGTACGCAATCGCTACATCGGCGATTCCAGCTGTTCCACCGTCTTTACTAATAGTGATGCCAGAAAGCGAAAAACTTGGCAATGCAGCATTAGTGATAGCTGCTGACACTGCAGTCAGTATACCAGTAACCGTAACGTTATAACCAATATCCAAAGAGTTGATATATTTTTCAATGTTGCTTTTAAGTGTAGCCGCCACGGATGTAGTATAACTCTTGCCAGTTTTCAGCTGGACATTTACATTAATGGGCACATACGCTGGACGCGAAAATCGGACGATGGTATGCAAACCATCGCTATTGATGTAAGTTATCGCAAGGGTTCCAAATGTTCCGCAGCCCGGTCCTTTCCGTAAGTAGATTTGTTCAGCAATTTCGGCATCCGTACCACCCTCAACAATAGCCGCAATGGAATGCCCAGGAATGCCGTTAGCATCTGTTTCATTCGTGTCGTTGTCATAAACTTTATACCGCGTCACGCCAACAACACTGGCAATCCCGGCAATAGTCCCGTCCAGCATATTCTGGCTCGGGATAGCCACACTCAGCATCTGCCGATAGCGCAGCTGTTCATCGGTTTCCACAGGTTGCCCTGGGGCGGCCACATCGGTGTTGGTGACAGACGTCCATCCTTTTTGCGGATTGACGATTTTATTGATGGTCCCGGCGGCGGCTTCGATAGCTCCGAGCGTTTTGCAAGTGGCCGTGACCTGCATTGTGCTACCAGACAGCACGATGTTTTCCGGCAATGTCCATTGATTCCCGGATTCGTCTTCTACAATACCCGCAGCGATTGGAGTGCCTGCCGTTCCCGCCAAAGTGACTTCACAGGTGCTGTGGCTGGCTTCTTTGCGGCGGATGCCGTTGAGTTTAACGATGGAATCCAGCCCCGTGCCGACTGCCGTCTTCGGACTGTGGTTGTCGTATACAATCTGCAGGAGCTGCATCGTATCATACGTTTTTAGCGCGAATACCGATATCATCTGATAATCCTGGCTGTCATTTTCCAGGTAGATGTCCTGTCCGTAAATGCTTTTGAATTGCTCGACCAAGTCGTCCCGAATATCGGCATATGTAGGGATATGCAGTCCGGCGTCGTCTATATAAGGTGCAGTATATGCCATTTAGTTCATCACCTCGTTTACTTCTAGTGTTCCATACTCGGTATTCACGGCGGCATAAATGGATAAAGACCGGTTTTCATTATTCCAATCCGTATTCCAGGCGAGGATACCCGTAACGTGGGGTGTTTGGGATATGCGGTCTTGGATTTCCCGCTCTGCCGCCGCTTTGTCGCGCTGAGCGATGATTTGCTGCCATAGCGGCAATCCATCCTCCAAGTCTTCCCACCACTCATATTTGAGTAATTTGAGCCGTGTCGATATAGCCTGCGCAACAGCATCCACGCCAGATAAATAGCAGGTCCCATTGGCCCCAAAGGTATAGTCACCATTCGCGTCTAATTTTCGGTATATCATCCGTTAACGCCTCCTGTGCTGCTACCGCCTGATTCTACGCCGCCATGGGTATGTCCCATAAAAGGCACGCCATCGATGGTGGTGCCACCACTTTGGATGTGAATAGCATCTCCGGCAATCTCGATATAGGCACTCCCGGAGGCATTGCGCAGCATGGCCGAGCCAGAGGAAAACCCTCCGACGACATTCGGCTGACTTCTAAAGCCGACGATGGCAAACCCGTCGGACAAATCATGCCGCCTGTGGTCTGCCTGGTTCTGTACACCGCCGTTCTGCCACCAAGCGTCGATACAGCAGTCACCGAAAACGACCAGGCATTCGTCACTCGGCTGGACCGGCAATGTCAGGCAGTAACCGCCACCTGAATACACAAAAAGAGGGACATCTGGCAGTGTAGGAATATCCACCCATTCCAGGTCCCCTTCATGGTTCAATCGTTCGCGTATCGCCAGCTGGACCGTGCAGGTCTGGCGTTCGTAATCCACGGACTGTATGATGCCGGGTGCCGCTACTCGCAGGTCAATGCCGGCCGCGTCAAGCGTGCGCCGGGCAATTTCTATTTCATCCATGGTTCGTTCGTTTGAATGGATCATCACGTTTCCCTCCTTTGCTCTACCGGATAGACTGCCCCTTTGTTTTCGTCGCCGTAAGCAGGCCCTGGCGGCCATTGCGCCCGAGGCCGACGATATCCGTGGTCCATGTGTTTCCCCAGGTATCACCCTGATGGATGACCGAGGCCACCTGGTATTCGCCGTCCTTGTCGAATTGGTACTGTTGCGGCAGTTGATTGTTATTTCCATTCATTCCCGCGTCCAGACGGATGGCCTGGCGTTGGATGATATCGTTATCGATTTTGACGAGCACACCGATTTTCAAGCGTGGATCCAACAAGGTTTTGATGTGGATGCCGTTATCACTATAGACCGGTGTTCCCACCAAACCCGTGAGCGGCGTCAATACCAGACAGCGGTCGGCCGGGATTTCATCATCTACCTTTTTAACCGTCAGCATCCCGGCGTCGTCCGTCCAGAAGTTGGCCCCGTTACCCACGCACAAATCACGCAGGTACTTCGTCGGCGTGCCAAATAGGACCTTTCCGCGCGGTAGAGAGCCGTTTTCGAGGTCTTGGCTGATTTCCCCGACGCCCATCGTTTTTTCTGAATTATTGGCAATGACCCACACAGCATCACGTGGGCTGCTCCCAGCGGCAATCGTGGCCCGGATGTGGTTCACGTCAAATACTGAACTGCTGCGCAATGCAACGATTTCCAGTTTGTAATCGACGCCGTTTTCCCGATTCCGGTAAACCTGGACAATATCGCCCGTGAAGATTTCACCGTACTGTCCTTCTACATAGCCGCCCTCGATACTGATTTGGAATCCTTCCGTCAGAATATCGCCTTCCGTAATGGCATTGAGGTTGTACACGGCCAGCGTACAGAGCGTGGTATGGGCCGACTCTAATTTCTGTTCGGTCCGGAACACGCAGCGGAACGGGGATACATCGACAGCCGTGTCATGTTCGGTATCCCTTACTTTGTTTCCCTGCTCATCTTTTTTATACGCCGGCTTGAAAATTGTAATCTTCCATTTACGGCCATACAGACGGCCACGGCGGGTATTCGCATCCACAGAAGTGGTTGTACTATCCCCTGTCGAAGACGTCGTAGTGACGGTTACTTGTTGTTCATCAGCCATTTGTATCACTCCAAATCAGATACCAGTCAGACGTCAGGGTATCTACTGACGGCCATTGCTCTTTGACTTGTGCCCTGGGCAATAAATAGGCGCTGCCTATGCCCATATAGGCGTACTGTTCCAGGATATTCTGTGCTGGGACCAGAGGCATGGCACTGATCAGCATATTTCCCTCATCGTCGCTGATATCAATGAGCCAGTATTTAGCCAGCTCATTATAGGTAATGTGGAATAGTAGCGTGATATTGCCCCCATCCACAGGAATCGTCGAGGAGAACGAATAATTCGGCACCGCCTCTAATGGAATTGCTGAATACATACCATCACCCCACTCCCAGCTTCTCGGCGCCGGCTTTGGCCGCTGTTTTATTTACCCCGCTGCCTGTCTGTACCGGCGTCTGACCGCCACTCGTCTGGGAGTTCGTAGCCGCCGCCCGTGCACTCGTTTGGGTTTCTGCCGCTTCCGCATAAAAGATTTCCTGCATACGGATAGTGCAGCGGAAGGCATTCAACGTTTTAACATCATCAGGCGCTGATATTTCTGTAATGATCATGTTGTCGTACTGCTCAAGACGGGTGTCGACGTGAATCGGTACACGCGATATGAGCATTGCTTCCAGTGTCCGCCAGGTCATCGCCGCCCGCCCATCGCCCAAAATCGCCGGCGGGGCCGTGCACAGGCTGGCCAGGTTCTTATACATCATGACAGTCTGTGCTGCCTGGTAAATCGCATTTAGCAGTGGATTCACTGACGTATAGGTGTGCGTTTCGGCGTCGGACATCATCACATCAATAGTCAGTTCGGCAGGCTCGATGATGGCATGGTCAGTCATCTGCACACCCGTCTGTACCGGATACTGCGTCGGCTTGACCCGGCGCACATGTTCTGTCTGCATAATGCCATCAAAGTAAATACCGCCGATAGGCCACTTGGGAATCCGGAACAGGAAGTCCTGCAGGCCGCCCATGCCGGTCATAAAATCCAACAGTTTATAGCTGCCTGTCAGTTTGGCAATCTGCCGGCCGAATTCCGTGATTTCAAACGGCTCATCGCCGCGGATAATATCTCGAAAATACAAAGCTCCGTCAACCGAAAGCCCTTTCCCTACGACACCCATAATGTCTCGCCTCCTACACTAGATTTTGCCCGCCCGTCAATACGCGGTTCTTGTAGATGTACTGCCCGCGCCGTTGCAGGGCATCAATGGACTGGTCGGCCACGGCCCTCCCTATTTCTGCAGGGCTGGCATTTGTCTGAGCTACGTTGACGTCGCCGACGCTGACGTGATAGGTATTGTACGTATTATTCGTTGCCCCATAGTTAGTGATGCCTCCCTGGGAGCCCATCATACCATTCATCACCACTGGGTCCACATCGCCCATCAGGCGATTCATTCCCATGGCCAACCCGCGAGAGTAATGGCGCAGATGCCGCAGAGAGTTTCCTGCGCCGACGAGAGAATTGTAGACTCTAAACGTCCCCTCTCCTTCAGGCTTAATTGTAATATCATAGTGGCCTTTGCTGATTTCATGTGACACATCTGCGTCAAACTGGCTGGCGACTTTATACAATATCTGTTCAGCTTGAGCGCTGATTTCATCGGAGATATCCACCTTATACCCATTTCCATGAGAGTATGTCCCAGATGCGTGTCCGGGTTCTGACCCGCCGGTGATGGTAAAGGTGATGCCAGCCTCTCTCGCCGCCGCATTCAGCGCGTCCAGAAATGCGACCATATATTCCTGAAAATGGTTCGTATCGGTCCCGGAACTTCCACCGGAGTCGTCGTCCCAGTCGGTATCGCCATGAGCCGAGGACCATTTACGCAGGTTGCTCTTCCCGAAGTCGCCGCTCCGTTCACCGGATTCACCGCCTGAGCTATCAGAATCACTCGACGGGATATGCTGCATGCCGCCCTTTATCCCGGCTACATAGTTTTCATAGACATCTTCGAAGTATCCCTCTCGCTTTAATTTCGAGGCATAATCTTCAGGAGAGGTGGCACCCGCGATGTATGGTCCCCAGATTCGGTTGAAGTAATTAGCGAATTCATCAATGGAGTTAAATGACATATATTCGCCATCTGTTCCCTTTAGTCCGGCCAGGTTGTTGTTCTCTTTCGTCAATCGGCTGGTGAATCCGCCCGTTTCGTGATACCACTGCCCATAGATAAGTTCCGGAGCAACGCCTCGTTCGGCTCCTATTTGCTGTGCCAAGGCCCATGCCTGTTTTGCTACGGCCCCGCCTCCGCCTTTGCCACTGGATGTAAATAAGGCTGCAATGGCGCCTTTGACATCGCCGGCCATTAAGGCTTTTAGCGCTCGGCCAAAACGTCCGAGCTTGTCGATAGCTTGGTCGATAACATAACCAAATCCTTTCCCGAATTCTTTGACCGCGTGCCCGAGGTCCCGCCAGAAGTTTTTAAAGGTTTCGCTCCGGGTCATCATCTTGAGGAATTGGGCCAATTTTTTGATGACCCATGCCACGGCGCGAATCATGGCCGTAATAATTTTTACAACAAAGCGTATCGCATCACGAAAAGCATATACTGGCTCTGTATCATCCATGTCATGGAAAAATTCGACCATGACGGTTTTTACCAGAGTTGCAATGGCGTCTATGAGCTCAAGCTGTGCATTAACCAGTTCAGCAATGGCATCGGCAAAATCGCGGACCGTTTCGGACTGTGCCGCTTCCTCAAGCCAGCCAGCCAGTACCTCGATACAATAGGAAATCGCGTCCACCAATCCTAAAAAAATGTGGTATAAGGTGTCCATGACTTCCGTGAATCGCTCCCCGCTTTCGTTGTGCGAAAACGCGTCTTCCAGTGCGCGGATATTACCGACAAGGAAGTCAAAGATGCCATTAGCCAGGCTGTACAAAGCTCTGCCCAGACGTTCAAAGGTCCGGCAAAACTCTTCAAAGGCCACGGAATTACGGACTTCGTCGGCGACACTAAGAATCCACATTCCCAGGTCCGCCATAGCATCTGCGCCTTTCTTGACATACTCGACAAACGTGTCAAGGATTGGTTCAGCTGCATCAGCGAATTCGATGATTTTTTCTTTGGCCATCTCAATGAAATAACGCAACTTTTCCCAGTATTTCCCGAGAAGCGCGTCCTTTCCCTCGAAATAGCCGAAATAATCGTCGAGGAGTAAGAGCAGTGTGCTGACTACCGTAATCATGCGCCCCATAGGGGACATTTTGATTAGCGCGAAAAATGCCGTCACAGCTGCCGTTGCGATTTTGATGCCCCGTGGGAATGCCATCCACATATCGTAAATATTCGTGGTGAGTTCCTTGATGAAGGTCGCAAAATGAAGGCCAATATTGATAATATAAACCAGCGCTCTGGCGGCCTTTTCCGTCCAGACGCTCATGTTCCGGATGAACATATCGTTAAAGGACCGGAACTTGGCCTGTGCTTCAGACAGCGGCCGGTTCAGATACTTCAGCAGATAATATCCCACCCAAGTCATGGCATAAGACACTTCCTGCTTCAGTCGAGTGAATTCAAACATGAGGTCGCGGAAACTGCGCATTGTCTGCGCAAAATCTCCGCCTACTTTCATGTTCTTGCCGTCTGCAATCAGCTTCTGATACCGCTCCATGAGCTCCGGCGTAATGGCAATGTCGTTGATAGATTCCCCAAGTGCGTCTGTGGCTTTCTTCATTTCCCAGGCTGCATCCTTGCTGACCATCATATTCCGGGCCAGCTTTTCCATGGCCAAATCCTGGTCGGCTACGTTTTTCATAAGCCCGCCGACTGCAGTCGTGATACCTGCCAATGAGGCTGTCACTACACCGGCGGCCGCTGTAAATTCACGCCGCCAGCCACTGGTTGCAGATTCGATGGTCCGAGTCGTTGTGTTTATGGTATTGTTGAGCTCATTGAATCCCGGCCGGTCGATTTTGACGCCCAGGCCGACGAGATATTCCTGAATAAGATTTCCTGCCATTAGTGTTCCTCCCCGGCCTGCCGGCTCTGCCACTCATCAAAACGTCTCTGGTTTTCCTGCTTGACGAGCATCATTTCATGGGCGTCCAATAAATCGCTCAATGTGTACGTGCCATCCCACAACTCGTGCTGTTGCCACATACCGGCGATAACCGGCGCGTACACCCACCCGTTTACATTTTGATATTCGCAAGGGACAAACCGCTGAGGCTCTTGCGCAATTCCGACAAGCCGTTTGCGGCGAAAAAATCGCCAATGTTAAAGATCAGTACGTTGACCGCCAGCAGCAATACAAGCGGGGTATTATCCTGCATGTCATTCAGCCCCCAGGTGCCATTCTCGTTGAATACCGGACGGTCGCCGGCCGGCAACGTTTCGTATACTACCGACAGGCAATCCTTCAGGAGCTTGGTAAATTCCTGTTTCGTCATGCTGGTGCGATTCTGAGGCAGTGTGTCCGACAAATTGCCCGCATTTTCGCCGGGAATCTGGTTTTCCATGCCACCTGGAAGGACCTTCTGCATGAGGGTGAAAAGGATGTAACTGCCTGTGAAGGCGTCAAACTTTTTAATTTTGAACTTGCGGTCGAAGAGCTCAACCGTCTTTTCTTTTGCTCTCTCCATAATAACCTCCTATCAGACCGGCAAACGCTGCAGGTCTGCAAATAAAATGCCCCAGGACACACGCTGCCCCTGTGCCTGGAAGGGTTCATCCGGTTCTTTGACGAAAGCTCCGCCAGTGCCATAGTAAGTTTTGTTCATCTTCGGGGCCGTGATGGTCATGCTCATCTGCGCCCATTCATCGGTGGGCGCGCCGACGAGATAGTTGAACAGGCCCTGCAGCCAGTTATGAAGGCCCGATGTCTGCTGAGCGTTAATCGTGATATTCCCATTATTCCCGGCAATCTTGGACACCATGATATGGCCATCAGCAGCCACATCGTGTGCCGTGCGATCCGTAACCTTGGAGATAGTCATATCGCCGATGCCTTCGCCTTCGAGTGAGTACGACCCATACGACGGGTGGGAAATCGTCGCGGTAATATCCGTGAAACTATAAGTAGAATGTGCCATTTGGTTCCCTCCTATCTATTAACGTCCACCTGGATAGTAACGTGGTGGATGGCACCGGCCAGCTTCAAGCTGACGTAAATCGGCGGGGCTTTACGAGCGTCCCGGTCGGCCTGGGACTGTTCGTCGATAGGCTCGGACTGAATCATATAGCCACTCGGCAGGGTAGCCCCATAAGCCAGATTTAAAATGTCATTTGATTTCCATACCCCCGTCGCAATAAACCCGATGCGGTTCATGTCCTCACATACAACCTTGATGGCGTCTTTAATCCGGGTCATCCCTGCTTCGGTCTGAGCAATCTTGTTGTTCTGGTACAGCAGATCCATGACGGCCAGCTGCATGTCGTTTTTATACTTATCCAGATAAATGACTTCGTCGAACCAGGTACCATCCGCCATCATTCCTTCTTCGAATATGTTGTAATAGCTGCCGCGGTTAATGTAGACGTTGCCATAATTACCTTTGATGGCGTTAACCTTGGCCGACGAGAACAGCGCAGAAGAGTTTTCTGTTTCGACGCCGACTTCCGTCTTATATGCCAATGTGAAGGCGCTGTTAATGGTTCCGGTCATGGCGCCCATGGCCCAGCCAATGATGGCACAAACGGCGTCGTCGTTCTTCGAGCTGTACTGGCCAAAGCTGTGCCGGTAGCTCAGGTCCTTGAGCTTCTTGAAAATGCCGCCATCTTCGGTGTCCATGACTTTGGCGTCATTCGTCGTGTACGCAAATACGGTGTCCGGAGATACCGATTCGACGTATTGCGCACATTCAAGGATCTGTTCATTGGAAATGGCCCCACAATAAATGCCGATATACCACTCGCCGTCGTCTTCGCGGCAGGCCTGCAACGTAGCCAGTGGCGCTTCCAAAGTGCTGTCTGTTTTCATGGCCTTGCCAATGGCGACCTTCGGCGGTGTCTTCGCCTGCCCAAAAACAAGAGCTGCTGCTTTATACAGCCGGTCGCTTGTAGTAAAGCCATCTTGCAGCATTTCGGTCGTGTTTTCATAGGTTTTGATTCTGGCCGACCCAAAATCGACCTTGTCGCCAACATCACCCATAAGTAATGCCAGGTTAAAGGCTTTCCGGACCGCCGACCGGGCCGACAGGTTGACCATAATGTTCGCAACCGGGTCCAGCGGCAGTGTGTAATTTGCCATGGAAATTCCTCCTTATCAATTATGTACTGAAGTATTGACAGTAAGCGATTCGATGCGTCCGACGTCTTCGTCTGGCGCTTCGTACCACTCGTTAAAGTGCAGCGCGACATCATACCGGTTCCACCATTGTCCGTCGTAAACCTCGGGCACATAGCGGCACACCGGCATATCCGGAATCAAAAATACTTCGTTCTTGCTGAGCATCCGGCGGATGCTATCAGTAAAAACGCCATCCTTGATTTCATTGGCAATGTCGCAGGCGTTGGGACCGTATATCGTGCATAGTAGTTCCCATACCCGCGTCCGGGCACGTTTCCGGATGACCGTATCATTTTCCGTTACATAGATACTGTCGTTCTGCTTGCCCCATTCGTCGTCCATTTCGGACAGGTTGAGGAAGATGATATTATCCTCTATCTCCCAGTCGGGGCCACCTTTCGACGGGTATTTCCACCGGATAAAGCGGTCAGACGGAGTGTTGACGTCATTCCCGGCGATAGCGTCGATGGCATCCCAGAACAGATTCATCAGCTCGCTGTATTTCATGTGCTTTCACCTGCCAATGTACCAATGGCTTTGTAATAGCCATTGCTCTGGTAATCGAACACCCGCAGCAGTTTGTATTTCTGGTTCCGGTATACACATATGTCGGACACCGTGTCGGTATCCGTGATATGGAAAGGCTGGTCTGCATAAAACGTCTTCAGGCCGCCCTGGCGGTCGCCTTCCGGCAGCATCTCGATGTCTTTAGAGGATGCGGGAGAAACGATGCCTTCGAATTCAATCGTCGAAGTCGTTGACGTCTGCACGCCTTTAGACCAGGTGCTCCCAGTATTCCGGATAATCGTGAAGGTATCGCAGAAATCCGGGTCATGTATCAGTTCTCCTAAATTGATCATGTTTTATCCCTCACTACATAGGTAATGGCCTTCCGCATTTCACCGGTATCAATCAGAGGCTGCGAAGATCCTTTCTTCTTGATGGTATATGGCGCATTGGGCGGCCATCCGTTCGCCGGGTTTTCGAACCATCCGCGGGCGGCCGATACAGCCACCATCCCTGCTTTGTTCAGGTTGGCCTCACATTGCGCTGGTTTCCCCTCTAAGGCACTTTTACTAGCCGCGCCTATAAGTTTACCAATGGCGTCTTTCTGGCTCGCTATGGCCGGTTCTAAGACGGGCCTGGGCGGGACGTGATACATGGGGCTCCCGTGCGAATGGATGTACAGCTCGTGAGCCTTGCTGTATTTTATGCCGGAATCAAGGTCGTCCTGCATTTCTTTGCGCATGGACGCGCTGCGGACGCCATGAGACTGGATGTAGAGCAGTTCAGCATTATTGATTTCGCTGCTGTGTTCACGTGTCGAATTCTCTGCCGGGATGCCTACAAGGACCTCTTTTTTCGCCAGGGCCTTCAGCTGTTTGCGCAGCTCCCGCAGGTGATTGAATTTCTGCAGGGATACATCCATTACCATACGCACATCCCCCCTGCCGATACCAAGCGGGCGATCGTGATGAACTGCTGGCCGAAGGCGGTGTATTTATAAGTTCCCCAGCCATCAAAATCGCCTGTCATCATGCTGAAGTCGTAAGAAACGGACAGATCGCCAGCGCTTTTAGACGTCTGTACCCCCTTGGCCAGGCCGGCGCTGATAATCTTCGACGTCGCATCATTAGGGTCCGCCGCAGACTGCATATAGAGCGTCAGCCAGTGAGCGATAAACAACCCCATGGCCATTTCCCAATAGTCCCGGTAACGACGATAGGAAAGTGCCGCATTGGCCAACTTCACCCATCCGGAAACGACAACGGACGGAATCACCTGATTTCCGTCCGCATCTACTTTATTGAATTGAGGATATGCAGCATAAAAGGTGTCTTCTGTGTATTCGGGGTTATCTCCACAGCGGATATTCGAGGCTGCCGAGATGATTCCCATCACATCCAATGTAGAATAGAGCATCACACCGCACTCCTTTCCGGACTATTTTGCAGTCTTCGTATCCGCTTTGGCGGTTTTTTTATCTTCCGCCGAATCATCTTTCTTATTTTCCGCCAGGTCATCAGCTACGTTAATCGTGCCATCGGTTTTCGCCCATGCGTACATCGGGTCATTGACAACCCAGTCCGGCAGCGTTTCGAATTTATACGGTTCTACTGTCAGGAGCTTGTCCTTTTCACCGGTCGGCGCCGGATTGCGAAACGCGATCTTTTTCTTTGAAATCAAACGAACACTCATAGGTTACCTCCTAAATTCCGTCACGATAGATAAACGGTTCATAGTAATGGATTTTGACCTGGCCTACGTTCGACATATACAAGGAATCGTAGGAAGCGCCGATAACATTCGGCTGGGTCATGACACGAGACAACGGAACCGGAACGTCCATGCCGACGAAGCGTTTTTCATTGACATAGGCCACCATGCGGTTGGTGCTACCTGTACCGCGGCCCGTGCAGAACCGACATTCCGCGATGACTAAATCGATGCCTTTGGCCTTTGCGATATTGTTGTCCATCAAGTACTTCAGCAGGGATACCGGGGCCGTGGCGCCATTAGCTGTAAAGGGCGTACGGTTCAGATATGCAAAGTTTTCCGGATCAATCAAGATGTGATTCGGAATAGCCGAGTTATCGTACTGCGCGGCGGCCCAGCCAGCTACAATAGCGTCATCGATGTCATTCAGGATTTCCTGAGGAGTCTTGTTTTTCCAGGTCGTTTTACCAGATGCGCCAGTGGCAACCGCAGCCGCGGTAACATGGGTATCATTCATCAGACCGGTCGTTCCGTAGGATTTCTGGCCGAGATACGTATTGATATCCATGTATTTGTCATAATCGAGGCGGATACCATCATCATAGATCTGTTCGATAGAACGGCCGGTTACGGCTCCGCGGAGCTGGTCCTGGATTTTGATGCTCATGGACACTTCATAAGGCATAACCTTATACAGGTCTTTGCTCATATCGGCCTGGATACGTCTGATAGCGTTCTGGACTCCGCCGATACCATCGCGTTCGCCTCCGGTTACGCTATAGTCTACGTTCATGGCCGAGGTGGCTTCTACCCAGCCGCCACCGCTCTCGATGGTGATGTCGCGGGGATAGGTGGTGTTGGTCAGCGGCTCGCGCAAAGACGGGTCGATTTTTTCAAGCTCGCTTTCCAGGAAAGCGAGCCCACTGGCAATGGCCGATGCGTCCATAGTAATACGGCCGGACGCCCCCATCTGCGGAGCTGTCGCTAATTTATACTGCTTTCTCATGCTAATTCTCCTCCTTCTCGATTACACGCCCTGGCGGGTCAAGATAGTAAGTTCGGCCACGTTGCGGGCGTCTGCGTCAGACGACCATTTTACCCCAGTCAGTTCGATGCAGTTGCCTGTTTCATCACTGGCGCCGAGGTCACCGATAGCCGCACCGGCCGGGCTGGTGCCATCGACAACTTTCGTGCGGACGTATACCTTGCCATTGACGGCAGGAGTGCCCCATGCGCAGAGGGCCGATACGCCGCCGCGCTGCAGAATATCGCAAGGTTCGGAGGCACGATATGCACCCCAGTTCTGGTAGGGCCATACAATTGCGCCTTTTACCTTACGCATAGCAATCCCAGCAAATCCCGTGGCTGTATCGGTCGCCGTCCATGCATGGACCGTGCCGTCGTCTCCCATGGCCACAGGAGCGCCGAATTTGATTTCTTCCGAATCGGAAGCCACCGGGCGGGTGCGGGATACTTCATCCCCATGACGGGACGCCTGGCCGGGATAGCCATAGTTCATATTAATTCCAATTGTTGTGCCTGGCATAATTAGTTACCTCCTTTGTAATGCGGGTTCCGTTTGCGGCAGTTTTCGCCAAACGCCCGCGGGTCGCCCTGTTTATTGAGGGCCGAATCATTGACTTTGCGGCGGTGAGTTAACGCGCCATATCCGCCAGCAAGCGGCTGTGTAGCCCCTTTACGCAGTGCTTTGCGCACTGCTCTGCTCATGGCATCCGATACACGGCGGCGCTGCGGGTTCGGCATCGTCGCTACAATCGGCTTGATGGACCGGATGATACTCAAGGCAATGGCTTTATCCTGGGCTTCCCGTTCCTGCGGCACATCCTTGCAGGATTCTTCCGGCGTGTCTTCGTCGGTTTCGATGTCTTCCGGCGGAACCGTAACGGATTCTTCACCGTCGCCTTCGTCTTCGGTCGCATCGTTTTTCTGTTCCGGATCCAATTCCTCTTCCAGGGAATCCATGGCTTCAGTACCCTTATCATCTTTGTCTTCCAGGTCGTCTTCATCGTCTGTTGGCTGCTCGCCTTGCTGGGAAGCCAATGCGGCAACGCGCTCATTTAACGCGTCAATGGCGTCCATAACATCCTTGAGGTTATTGTCCTCTTTCTCTTCTTTTTCATCATCGCCGCCATTTTCGACGTCATTTACGACCTGGGCCGCTTCGCGGACTTCGTCCGGATCGGCATCTTTTACAAAGGCCGCAAACATGCGATGCAGTACGTTTTTCTTTCTGCTCATTGATTTTCCTCCTTTAGGTTTTGAGTCTTTGATGGACACGTCGTGCCCTGCGCGGCCATTGTTTACGATGGCCACGTGATTGCCAATGATGTCGGCCTGATGATATGTGCCGTCATCGTTAGCAATATATTTGCAATCATAGCCGCATGAGATTTCGCGCTTCCCGGCCTCAACCTTAGCCGCCAGCGCCGCATCATAAATGACTATGTCACAAACCAGTTTGTCGTTGTCCTCTCCGCTGCCGCGGCGGACGTTTTGCACCACGCCTTTGACGTACGTGCTGTAATTCGATGAATCAATCCCGACAGGCGGGTGATCATCCGTTAATGGTTTACCCTCAAACGAAGCAACCGCCGAGGGTCTGAATACCTCGTCCGGCGTTCGGAACACCGTGACAATGGGCTGATTAGAGTCAATTCCCAGCTCCCTTGGCAGATATTCCTGTGCGCCAGTCCGGCAGATAGGCACTGTATGACATACCAGATACCCTTCCGGTGTCTTCGTCATATGTGGCGAAAACCGGGAACCATAAAAAGCTTTCAAAAGGCACCACCTCCTAAAAATGGGTATAAAAAAACCACCTCATAAATGAGATGGTAAAAAATATATGTGATTATAATCCTGGGACACTATCTTTAATGCCTTTAGCCATTTTCATGGCCCGCTGCATCAAGCTGTTTTCGTTTAAATACTCCAACCCTTTGAGCGTCAGCCGCGGACGTCCTTTACTGACCATGAAATGACCTGCGCTGTCCACGTCCACAGCGATTCCCTCAATTAACCCGGCCATCAATAGCATACGTAAAATGGATAACAGCCGTTGTTCCGTAATATGTAAGGTTTCAGGAGAAAGGCAGCGTTCATCAAATTCTTCATTATCCATGCTGACTTCCAGCATTTTCAATATGCGATAAATGATGCGGATATTATCCATGATACCGCTCTCCTTACTTGCAATACACAATCAGTCAATTGGCTTGCCTTCTTTATATGCCTTGCGTGCCTCGTTCAGCGACATCGAATTTGCTCCGCCACGATAATCGGGATGTCTGAACTGGAAATCATCATCTTCCCAGCCGCAAATCTCACAAATATCAAATTCATGGTTTGCCGCAACCATTCCTTTTCCGCAACACGGGCATGGCACTAATTCATCATCATTCACTTCCGCCATGTTCTATATCCTCCCGTTTTCGTCCTAGATAATATTTAAGGCCTCCATCCGGTTTGAACATCGTGTAAATTCCCCTGGAAGGTCGCCCTTTCACAAAATCATTGTTTTTTTTATCATAACGAACAACAATACCATTCCCATCAATATGCCCTAAAACAGAATCTGAAACCGGGGATTCTACTAACGCTAACGCTCTGGTTTCATATTGCTTTTTTGTGAACCCGGGGTATTGATTACCGTGGTCTTTCCAATGATTATTCAAGGCTTGCTTATTCTTGAACCCTTTCACGCTGAATATGTTCGCTCCATTCGGGCTTGCCCTTACATTACCATTCTTTTTCGTATTTGTCGAGGGCTGTCCGCTGCCTTTGCCAAACTTCCCGTCCGCCCCTCTGGGATGCTTAGATTCATCCCACTCTTTATCTAAGGTCAACCGGGCAAGGTGCAGTTTCGTGGCCATCAGCTTCAGGAGTATCCTATTCTGTATACTTTTCATAATTACTGAACCCTTTCAAAGTTGCGGCGGCTGATAGTCCGGATAGATCCATGACGATAAATGCGCGCTGGCCAATTCACTAAATCCAAATCAATAATTGGCTCTGGATAGCACCGGCAGTTCGGGCAGCACCCCGCATGATAATGCCCGAGTGAATTCCGATAGGGCTTGCCGTTTTTCCCGATGGTCGGGAACAAATCTTCCGGTGCCGGCGGGTCATCCCAGTTTACAATAACTCCACTCATCATGCGGTGGCTGGTACGTGTGCGCCCATCACCACCCATACCACCTACAGGCCGCCAAATATACCAAGATATGCCAAAATTCTGGCAGCGGGCCTGGGTCAGCTCTGTCTGTGTCATAGACGTCTGCGTCCTGGCTATAAGTTCAGCCCTGGCTCTGGTATGGGAAGGAAACATTGTCCGAATTTCCTCCGCAATATCCGAAGCCCTGCGCCCCTTCGTCGCTTCGCGTGCAGTATAAGCGGCCACATCGCTGGCAATATCAGTTGGAAGCGTCCGGATGAGAGCCGCATTTTCTTCCACTAAATCGCGCAATTTGCGCCCTGTCGGTCCTTGTAGCTCTTTCCGTAACAAATTATATAGCTCGCGACTTCGGCCGTTTCTGGCGGCCGCCTGGCGCCATGTGCGCCCCTGGTCATCAAATAGGCCCGTGACCATTTTTAGGGCCGCCGCTTGGCAGACGCGCTGGAGTGTCTTGGATTCAGCGATTTGTAAGAGTACCTTATTGATCGCGTCTGGGTCTGACGTATGTCCGACACGTCGGATCATTTGCCTGGCCAATTCCATCAGGTTGTGGCGGAAGGCCAGTTCAATTCTGCGTTTCGGTTCCCACAGGTGCTGCATACGGCCACGCCCTTTCTATCATTTATCCGAAGGGGATACGTTGGGAGCATCATGTTCAGATTCGCTGTTTTTCGGCTCACTTTGCCCTTCTACACCGCCAAATAGTCCAGCCATACCATCCATGCCTTCGTTCGGGTTTTGAATCGTATTGTCGGCATTTTCGATGTCTTCGTCGGTGATGTTCGACCACATACCCGTAATTTCGCTCTGCTGGCGTAGCTCTTTCAACGCCGTGCGCTGGGAAATCATGCCAGCTTGGAAGGCTTTCGTCACAGAGTCGGTGTTCTTGCTGGCCAGGTCAGACATTTCGTTTTCGTCCGGGCGGCGTACGGCGTTGAAGTCGTAATCGAAGTCGTCGGGAACAGCGCCAAGCGTCGATGTCATGATGATAGGCAACAGCTTGTCTAAAACCGGGCGAAGTTCGGATTCCTGCTTTTCTTCGATAGTATCGTAGTAGTTCTGCATGTCCGACTCACCCGTAGCGTTCATGCCACTCGGCGACCGCCCAAAAAGCTTTGTCACCGGTGTTTCTGCAGCACCGGCCACGTCCATCATAAACCGGTCGTAGGCATCCGCGATGCCCCCGAAGGTGTACTGGTGCGTTTCATAGCTGTCATTCTCGCCGAGCACCTGGATGCTGTTATTATTCATCATGGCATTCATGCCCTGAATCGTGTTGTACAAGTCCTGCTGGGCTTTCTGGCTACCTGTGGCCAGCACCTGGCTCAGTCCTTCCACCTTCATGACGCGTAAGTTGGCCATGAAGGTCAGCATAGCGATATTCCATGATACATTGTCGCGCTTCTTGAGCTCGTCGAAAATGTGCTCGATTTCCGATGCACCCCAGTAGTTTTCAGCCAGCTGCTCGATGTAAGGGAGTGGCCGTCCGATGAACCGTAATATCCGGCTGTGATGGACGCGCACGCCCCGCTCGATGCTGTCACTGGTTACGGTATAAGTGTCAGGCAATCCGAATTCCGGGTCGTCGATATCATCGACCAGCGCATCATCCGGTGAAATTCCGCTCCATCGGTCTAATACCAAAAGGCCTTTATAGTCGCCTGGCATGATTTCGTCGAGGTTCAGCGGTTGATCCAATTCATCTTCCTGCCCTTTGAGCATAATCAGTGCTCCGGCTCCGCCATACAGTCGCCCGAGCTTCAGCCCTTCCAAGATACGCGCCATTGTCCGCGTCTTGCGGTCGGTCTGCATGACCTTCCGGATTGCATCAGGTGCAATCTGCGACAGGATTTTATACCCGTTCTTGCACATATCTTCAGGGATAGTATCAATAACGCGGCGTACAATCCAATGCGACCGGTACAGACTATTAATCGTCTGCCAATCCCAGGTGAACCGTGTCAATGGGTACTGTGTCGATTCCAGTACGTTCGGCATGAACAGCCCGCTCCGGATCAACGGATTCTGGAACGCATCGTTCGTCTGCCGGCGTATGGTTTTCTTTCTTCTCTTTCTTGTCATTCTCTCAGCCTCCATTTGGCCACCATTGTTTTGCAGTAGTATCGAAGAGCGTCCATGCTATGATCATTCACCTTGAGCGGCTGCTCTTTCCCGTTGGCCGCCGCTTTTTCGTCCCATACGTATGTCTGGAACTCAGCCAGCGTGCCGGTACATTTGCGGTTGACTTTGAGCCTGCCCTGGCTAATCAGCATAGCCGTGACCCGGATGCCGTCGTTGACGCTGTTGTCCGCATCTTTTACACGGAACCCCTTGCCCTGGCACACCAGCTTGAACGAAGCCGCTGACGGGTCGATGATGATGAAGTCTGGGTATTCGTCGCCGATGAAATCAGCCAGATCGTCCGCATACTGGGCATCCGTCTTTTGGCGCTGCATCGCCCGGCTGTCCCAGTAATACTCCCCATCTACCCAGATGGTTTCGCCATCGTCCAGGATGTCCAGGAACACCATAGGGTTCTTCGTCCCGTAGTCCACGGCGATGTATCGGCGGCAGCGGGACCGCATGGTCTTATTCAAATCGTCATCGTTGTAAAGCATCGCATCGGACACCATATCGTAAATCAAACCTTCGGCCAGAACCCACATACCAAGGATCATGCGCTTATACCACATACCGGAGTAGGACCTTCTGATATTGGCCTTATACTCTGCCGGCAGGTTCGGGTTATCGTCCAGCATAAAATGGATGTCCTTGACAACTCCGTCCCGCAGCATCGATTCGTTGGTAATGTATTCCTTGTACAGATAATGCATTGGCGAATCTGGGTTCGTTGTCCCGTATAGCTTGGCGCCCTTTACGCTCAAGCGGTTTAATAGCTGCTTAAAAAAATGCTCCGGCATCAGCGTCAATTCATCACAATAGGCACCGGCCAGCGTCTTGCCACGAATGAATTTTTCTGACCCTTCGTCCTTGGCCCCGACGACTTTGATACGCCGTGAACAGGGCTGCCCCTTGTATTCCCAGAATATATCGAGTTCCCCGGACTGGCGGTTGTACTTATAATGGTTATCTCCCAGCGTATCGAACAAATCATTCAGCACATTATCGTATACCGTGTCCTTGGAGACGCCGGTCATCAGCAAAAGTCCAGGCGGGCCGGTCATAATATAGTTGATCCATTTCGGTATCATGCTGACTGTCTTGCCAGAACGGACAGAACCCTCAAGAATCGTGATAAACGCATCCTCAGCAGGTGGTGTGCAAATGAAATCAATGGCCTTACGGCCCCACTTCTGAAATTCCATTAAGTACTGTCACCTCCATCCATGTGGTCATATTCTTTAGCTGCCGTCTGTATGGATTCAATCAATTGGTCCATGGCTGACTGATTTTCATGCACACCGGCAATAATCCCCGATTGAGCCGCTTTTTCCTTGAGCTTTATTTCGCGTGCTTTCATTCGTACATCGGCTGATTCACCGAGTGTATCCAGTAGAAGGCGCATCATCTGACTATTCCCTTTACAGGCTGTCCGTATCAATGAGCCGAGGACAGCGTCGCTTACCAGCAGACTGTCATCCGTGATTTGTGCAGCCTTCATGATTCCCGCTTTGAGGTCCTTAGGTAAATCACTTAGGGGTAGAGAAATGGCCTCTTTCAGCATTAGCCGGAGAGCTTTCTTGCGCCGACGCGCCTTTCCACTATTGAGCCCTCCTTTTCGGCCGTTTTCTCTAGCTTCGTTCTTGCTTCGTCGATTCGCCGGAACTAAATTTTCTTCGTTGGCCATGTCACATACTCACCACCATCCCTTTTGTGATATAAAAAAGGGACCCGTTACTATATCCGCCTTCCGGCCGGATACGCGCAACTAAGTCCCTTATATTGATTTGGCAGGAACGGAAGGAATCGAACCTTCAACCAATGGTTTTGGAGACCACTACTCTACCAGTTGAGCTACGTCCCTATGATATGCCCCAAAAGGATAGGGCGGAGGCTGGACTCGAACCAGCAACAATAGGGCTTGCAAACCCTTGGCTCTACCAATTGAGCTACTCCGCCGTGCGGCGGCACAATGATTTATCATAGCGCCGCAGTCTAAAACAAGGAGGTGCATATCATGTGGTGACAGTGTGTGGGATGCGCAAGGGCAGCTGATGTACTGGTGCGTGACACGAGCCCCTCGCGTCATCCCCAACTCTCACGCTATTATCGTACCACGTCCGGCCAACTTTTTCCGTATTCAAATATTTTATTTTCTGCGCGTTTCTGTCGAAAAACAACACGAAAAAAAAGTTATCCACAATTTTCATTATCCTTGTTACTGTCGATGAATACCAAGTGCGTCTGCATGGGAATGGATTCCTCGCCGAACATAGCTCCAGTCAGTCTCCGTAATGCCTTGCGTGCCTCGTTCCGGCAGTATGTCACACTGGCACCCGCGAAGCTGGCTGTAGCCTCCCAGGACCAACCTTCAATGTATCGGGCATTAATGATGCGATAATCCACGGGGTTCGTCGCCTTCATCGCGTCCAAAGACCTTTCGAGTTTGCGTACCTTTGGCAGCATTTCCAGCAGATCATGATAGCTGTCTTCGAGCCGTTTTTCCAGGTCTTCCCGCCGAAAATACGCTCTCTCCTGTGGAGTATCTCCACTCCCGCCTCCGCCTCCGGCAGTAGACATATCGGAGACTTTTGGAGCGGCCGAAAGTTTCAGCATCTCTTTGTAGTCCTCGATTTCCGCTTCAATATTGGCCACGTATTGTTTAAATTCGGTGTATCGAGTCAAATATTCTTTTACCAGCACAGTATAGTCGTTATGATACATAGCGCCCTCCTTTATAACGTGAGCAGCAGACAGGCCTTATCGGCCTGTCCGCTTTATAGGTTATCTATTCAAGTTTATGTCATTAGTGCTCTCACTTCCTCGCCCGTTTGGCCTTACGCCGGAGCTTCTGCAGCTCATCGTAGTCAATCCAGCCGGTATCGCTGTACTTGTAGGACATGGCCACCCATCGAAGTTCCAGGTCTGGGTACTTATATGCGAATAGTTTTCGCTTGAGCTGGGCGTCTTCCATGCCATACCCCTTTACATCGATGACGATTTTATGCCCGTCGTCCAGGATGACGAGGAAGTCGGCAATGTAGTACATCGGCCGGTATTTCTTGCCGTATCGCTCGCAGGCCGGCTGTAGTTCATATTTTGGATGGCACTCGATGTGGCAGATTTTTCCGTCCTCCTTCAGCCGTTTCAACCTGCAGTAATATTTCGCCTCCGTTCGACTATCGAAGGAGATGCCATCCACGATGACTTTCTTGCTGTTTATCTTACTCGCCATTAGCGGCCTCCCTTGTAGCGGTAGCCCTTCCTGGCCATTCTCTGGGCGTGCCGCACCCGGCTTTTTACGGCGTGAGTCCGACAAGAACGCTGCCAGCTTTTCAGCCCGAAATAGTGCTTCATCCCACCGGGGACCATTGCCAGCAGCTTTTCGGTAATTGTCCTGAATTGCTTTGTAAGTGTTTTCATATTGATTTTTGGTATTTCTAGTCTCATAATAGCCCCCTTTCGTCTAACGGTGTTTCGTGCGCTCAATTCGGCGCCTTACTTTCTCAATCAATTTGGCCTGGTAATCCATGATGTCGCTATAATCCCGCCAGTTCGGCTTCGCCTTCTTCGGCCGCGGGTCAGGGCTTACGCGAGTTATCACTACCGGACCGGGTTTGTACCAGTTCTCCATGGGTCCACCACCTTACTTGAAAATCATGACGATCAATGTCATGAATGCTGTAATACACACCAGCACATAGGCTATCAATATCATCCATGACAGTCTTTTCATTGTCTAATCACGCTCCTCTTCTTAAGCCTTCATATCATTTCTTCTTCATGTAATCTGCGATGATTCTTAAAATATTTTCTTTTCTATATCGAATTTCCGTTTCGTGTTCCAACGCAACTGCTTTGTTATTAAAGCAGTTGCTCATTACATCGTTTAAACGATCAAAGAACTCATCCTTGCATATCCGGTGTACAGGGCCGTAATCTCCCATATAGTAATAAGCATCATCATTTCGGGGATGTAATGGCTTTTTAAGCTCCTCAATCATCCGTTCGGCAGCTATCTTCATCCCTGTTTTAATGTTGAAGGTGTCATTCGGGTGGCATCTTGCGTCACCATGCGCAACTACCCTTCCAGTGTTATTTTTTAAATCTATCGTCACTTTCCCGTATTTATTTACGTCAATCTCCATGTGTTGTCTATCGTAATCTCCGATAGTTGTTTCAGTCACTTCTTCAAGCAGGGCCCACAAATACACCATAAAAGCTTTGCTTTCTTTCATTGTTTCATCGAATTTAATCGGCTTTTGGGGGGGCTTCTGTAAATTTCCAAATAACCCAACAAGCGGGTAGCTAGCAAAATACCGGGGTTTACCATTGCTTAGGTCGCACGTCCTGGATACGGCGCAATCCGCGCATTTCTTTCCGTCGCAATACGCTATTAGCGTGTTTACGGCCATCTTGGCCATTTTATCGTCAATCATTTTGGTTTCCTCCTAGTTTCTAAAATGGGATTTCTTCGTCGGCTGGGGCTTCGTACCCCATGGCATCAAATCCACCATTCTGAGACGGTGCTGTGTGAGTGCCGTTCCCTTCCCGGGGTTCGATGAATTCGATGTGGTTGACCATTACTTCCGTTGTATAGCGCTTCTGGCCTGTCTTATCGACATAGCTGCCGGTTCGGATTTCCCCTTCTACCAGCAGCCTGTTGCCTTTGTAGACGTAATTGCCAATGACATCGGCAGTCTTGCCGAATGCCACGCAGTTGATGAAATCCGCTTCCGGATTCTGACCTTTTTTATTGAGTCTGTTGACGGCCAAGGTGATTTGCATCACTCCTTTCTATAGCATTTCGCTGAATATGCTTTCAAAAATCGGTACAGGGATGGAGTTCCCGGCTTGTTTATACAGTGCTCGTCGAGAATTAACACCGGCGGCCGCTTCAAAATCTTCGTCGTTGTATCCTTGTAGCCGCCAACATTCTCTTTCCGTCAAGTATCTGTATTTGCCATTACCTATAGGAAGGCAGCCACTCCCCGGCGCTCTGTCTGGTCGCTCCGTGATTGTGTAGCAGTAATCTTTGATAATCGGCAGGCGGCGCACAGTTCCCGTTTTCCCGATTGCCCGTAACATACTGGGTGCTTTGACGGTATAAAAGTCGTCTACCGGGCCGTTTTCTAAATAGTTGGAAATGGGTTGCATAGGCTTCCGTTGGAGAACATCAAAGTCAAAACGTTGTCCGCCTAACAGTGATATCGTGAATATCCGCTGTCTGGCCTGCGGTATGCCGAAATCTCTGGCATCCAACACACTGAAATTGCTCGTATATCCAAGTTTTTTCAATTCGCCCATGTACCGGTTGTGGTTGTGTACCATGTACCGGCTGCGGACGTTCTTTACATTCTCCCATATGATGACTCTCGGCCGCCACAGTCCCATGTTTTTGACGATATTCAATGTTTCCCACATAAGGGATGACCGGGTTCCGCTGCCGGGATCTGCACCTTTTTGGTGACCGGCAATTGAGAAATCCTGGCAAGGGCTGCCATGAATAAGGATATCTGGCTTTAAATTCCAGCCGCGGACGTCCTGCGTTTTATATGGCAATTCATCGGCAAACATGGCATTGTAGCTGCGGACGGCTTTTTCATCTATCTCGACGTAGTCGATAGCTTTAACTGGCACGCCGAGATTGCGAAGAGCGATGCGTGGGCTGCCGATCCCGCCGAACAGTTCTAGAATTTTCAGCACAATTCTCACTTCCCTTCTGTCAACTGTTCCCTCCGGCGGCCAGGAACGCTTTGCGAATCAGCTTTTCATACTTTGCTGTTTTCGCTGGAGTATAAACGGTCCCACTTTTCTTGCTGAACCGCGGCCTTGCTTTTCCTTGCGGGTCCCCTTCTACAATGAATTCCATACAAACCTCCCCTTATTTCTGAATCAGCAGCCATTCCAGGAACGTCATATGTTCTTTGAGCTGCCCTGAAACAAGATAGTACGATTTTCCATTTCATTCCCTCCCTTAGCTTAATCAATAATCACAACCTTCGCATGGCCGATATTAATCGTTTGCCCTTCAGAGTGTTCCACAACGGTATCGTCATCAGATTCATCAGCCAGCCATTCCAACAGAGACGCCGTACATACTTCATGGACATCACGGTTCACATATGCCGGGCCACCACAGTTCCCATATGCCGGACAACCACAACATGTCGTGATGCTGGCCAAGAATCCAGCCAGTGTATTCATGCTCATTGCTTTTAGCGCTTCATAGTTCGTCATAATCCATTCCTCCTTATCGGTAGATTTTCCCAGTTCGGATGTTTTTCAATGCAATCCGTTCAACGACTTCAAACCCATAGGCCTTGAAGATTTCCCTGGCCTTGTGGATGGCCTTATCCATCCTGGCAGCATCCGCCTCATCTTGCTTTCGCTTTTCTTCCTGTCGGATTGTTTTGTAAGCCCCGTCATACGTCGGATCAGCGTAGCCTTCTTCGTTTTTAATCATCAGCCCAACCCCGCATTTCCGGATCCCGTGTCAGCCGCCCCATCAGCATTACTGTATTCATGCGTCGGCCGCCTCCTTTAACTTGCGGAAGCAGATATATTGTTTAGCGCTTACATAGACCGGCTTCCTTGATAAAAGGGCCGACGCAATTTCGCTCTGGCACCCTTCGCTGCACAACCAATCACCAGTCATGATGACTCCGTCGCACCGGTCCATCAGCTCCAGCGTCTGCAGTAGGACGTCGGAATAGGCAAGGTTCGCATCGTCCACCGGTCTCATTGCATCCAGTGGCGATAAAAATACCGTGTCCGGATACAGGCTGGCCAGGATTTTCGTAATTCTTCGAGCGTCCTTGCGGTTTTCTTTTTCATTCCCCGTGTAGGGGTGTGATATGTACATGACTTCCATGATATCCTCCCTCCTACGACCAGCTAATTAAAATTTCTTGCGGGTTGATAGCCACTTTGTAACCCATGCCGTCGATGGTCTGGGCGACGGCATCGTCCACTGCATCATCCCCGCTTTTTGCAATCGTTGCGTAACATTTGCCATTTTGGCAGGCCTGGTCGATGACCGCCCGCACTTTTTCCATACTCATGTCAATCACTCGAATCCCTTCTTTCTTTTTAAAATTTATGAACCAAGCTCTTCTTTGAGGCCATGAAATAGCCATAGGAGATTCCACGTTCGCGTGCTTCCTGCTCAGCCTTGCCTAACGGAGATAAGCAGCGTGTAGGTGGGACGTAGTGCTCAACCCCGCATTTCCGGTATCCCTTCTGCGCAAACCGTTGTTTTCGGTATGCTGCCGTGACGGATGCCAGCAACGTCCGGCATCCCTTGGAGCAGGTCGTATAGCTCCCATACCCCTTGGGAATTGGCCGCCCGCAAACCAGACAGCATTTTTCTCTTCCGGTGACATGGTGTTCGAGCCGGTATGTATACCTGGCCAAAATTCGCGCCCTACAATCGTCGCAGAGCGTCAGCCGGGCCGTCTTGGACCCGTGAGGTTCAATTTTCCCACCGCAAAGGCGGCACATTTTTCTGGAAATCATAGCGTCCATCCTTTCATAATTTGCTCTATTTTTGCTCTATTTTCCATTTAGGCTCGTTTTTATTGTCCGCTCGATAATTTTATCGCGCGATTTTTAAAAGGCCGTTTAAACGGCTTGTATGTGTTTTTACTGCATCCGGTAATCGGGGGCTGTCATCGTAATCGCTGTCGTCATTTCGATCAGCCGGCTGACGATGCGCTGCCCCAGCCGGTCTACCAGGTCGGCGGTACTATAGTTGCTGGTAATGATCGTCGGCAGCTCTGCTTCGTACCGAGCGTTGATGAGTACGAAGAGTTGCTCGCGTACCCAGTCGCTTGGCTTTTCGCTGCCCAGGTCGTCCAGGACCAGTATGTCTATGGTCCTGGCGCTATCGACAATAGCCTGGGCAGTTCTAGCGGCATCCGGGTTGTCATACCCCCGGCGGATACTCTGCAGTAAGTCCGGCGTGACTACGAACATGGCCGGTACGCCTTTGCTGGTCATCGTGTTTACGATGGCTGCGGCCAGATGCGTTTTGCCGCAGCCGTATCGCCCGTGGACGCGAAGTCCCCGGCGGTGAGGCTGGTAGCGTCTGCAAAAGGACCAGCATGCCTGATAGGCTGCTTCGGTCCCCGGGGTCCTCCGGAAGGTTTCGAAGGTCCGGTTCTGAAACCGCCTCCCTACGCCAGACTGATAGGTCAGCCGGTCGATGCGACGCTGCTGAAGGTATGCCCTCCCTTTGGGGCACTGCCTGGCGGTCAGTACGTAAGTGCCGTCGCAGTAGTCGATACCGACGCATACACATTCCGC
>ERZ1034969.198-NODE-198-length-42514-cov-76.909937_pt1 | contig 42514 bp, 37 predicted proteins | sample MGYA00520624_ERZ1034969 | MGnify/ENA primary metagenome ERZ1034969 (study PRJEB33766, sample SAMN09781776) | gut metagenome | biome: gut microbiome | host: Homo sapiens | place: Madagascar | study: EMG produced TPA metagenomics assembly of the PRJNA485056 data...
GAGCGCTTGACTGGCAGTCAAGAGGTCAGGGGTTCGATCCCCCTCGTCTCCACCACCGTGAATACAAGGCCACTCAATCGAGTGGCCTTTTTATTTTGCAAAATTTTGCCGTCAGCTGCATTTTTGCATAATTTGCAAATTGCTTTCCTACTCAAGACCAGCTTACGCAAGGGGACTGGCTCCGCACTAGTTCGCTGTCAGCTGTAGTTGTCGCAAAATTTGCGACAACTACAGCCCAAAAAGTTGCGCAATTACCTTCCCGGTTTTGTACAAAGTTCGTTAGCCATACTTAATAGTTTGAGCAATTCGCGCCCTCAGCAATACAACTCAGGCAGTGCTCACCAACCTACACACCCCCATAAACCTGCGGCAATGTGTGCAAGACGGCACAATATCCTCCGTAACCACGGCAAATAAACGATATGTTGCTCAACACACCCCAAAACGTATGAGTCGCCTGCTGTGCTAGGATACTTAACGTTACATGGGTTCAACTGTGCTCACGGCTCCAGCAAGCCGCAATGCACAGGGTCGATCAGCATCCGGCCGTAACGGCGGTGCCAGAAAAACCACGAGCTCCAATAGCGTCGTCATGCGTATCGCATCGAATAACTTTGTTCTTGTCTATGTGCAAGCTGTTCTTTCGACTCGGTATTCCATGACAAATCGCAGCAGTTCTGCAGCTGTTTGCGTGCGGTCCAGTTTTGTACCCGCTTGACTGGGCTGCACGCAGCCAGCTGGAGACGCGGTCTTTTTGCGATACACGTCCGCGTCTCTGGCCACTGCACGTATACATACCGTTCACGGTGGGGCAGAGCCACGTGCTTGTCTAACTGGGCTCAGGGTTTGAATATGGAGCGCCTTCGCGCACAAGCGCCCTGGCGAAGCCATAACCAAACCCCGTGAGCCACACGTAAGACAGCAAGGGGGTGGTGCTCGTGTGGTATGTGATCCAGGTCATTAACGGTCGCGAAGACGTAATGCGCGAGCGCATCGAGCGCGTGGTGCCGGCTGGCGCCATGCAGGAGCTCTTTTACCCCCAATTTCAAACCGAGATTAAAGTACACGGCGAATGGGTCAACACGACCAAGCCGCTCTTTCCCGGTTATCTAATCTGCGACACGGCAGATCCCCGCACCGTGCAACAGTATCTGCTGTGCATGGATGACTTTGCCCGGGTGCTATCTCAGGACGGTCAGTTTGTGCCGCTGGCAAAAGAAGAGGTCCAGCTTATTGGCAGCTTTACGCATGTGGGAGACCGCGTAGTGCCCATGAGCGAGGCCTTAAAGGACGGCGACCAGGTCGTAGTAACGGCTGGTCCGCTACTGGGCCACGAAGGCCTCATTAAAACCATTAACAGACGCAAGAGCACGGCTTATTTGGAGCTCGATCTGTGCGGCCGACGCGTAACCACCCGCGTTGGCCTCGCGGTGCTTTCGAACGAGCAACGTGTGATGCGCAACCTCAAAAAGGCGATCGCCTAGCTGCTGGCGGTCGCTGTACAGAACAGGGAGGATCCCCAACCCCGGGACGAAGTCTTGGAGGAGAACGTGTCGGATAAAACTCAATATACAACTGATGCGCCCGTAGGGGCGGCGCTGATTGCCCAGGCTATGGACCGGCGCGATGGCGTCGGCCGCTACAAGGCCATGCAATCCATCATGGAATGGGATCGCTCACGACTGGCCTACAGGGCCGTTAAGCGAGCGTTCGACATTGTGTTCAGCGGTGCCGTACTCGTTGTCATCGCGATCCCCAGCCTGGTGCTGGCGGCGGCAATCCGCCTGGAGAGCGAGGGTAGCCCCTTCTACAGTCAGATTCGCGTGGGACAAACCCGCCCCGACGGCAGCCTGTCCACCTTCCGCATGTGGAAGTTCCGCAGCATGTACAAAGACGCCGACGAGCGTCTCGCCGAGCTGAAGGAGCGGAACGAGATCGCCGGCGCCATGTTCAAGATGAGGGACGACCCGCGCGTAACGAAGATTGGCAGGTTCATCCGCAAGCACTCCATCGACGAGTTCCCGCAGTTCCTCAACGTGTTCCTGGGGCAGATGTCCGTCGTGGGCCCGCGCCCGCCGCTGCCGAACGAGGTGGCGGAGTACACCGAGTACGACTTGCAGCGCCTGGCCGTGAAGCCCGGGATCACCGGCTGGTGGCAGGTGACGGACCGCAACTCGACCGGCTTCGACGGCATGGTCCGACGCGACCTGGAGTACATCGCAAACCGAGGTGTCTTCACCGACCTCAAGATCGTCGTCCTCACGGTAATCGAGGTCATCACCGGCAAGGGTGCGTGCTAGATGCGTATCGCGATGATCGGACATAAGCGCTACGGCTCGCGCGAGGGCGGCGTGGAGGTCGTCGTGACCGAGCTCGCCCGCCGCATGGCGGCGCTGGGCCACGAGGTCACCTGCTACGACCGTTCGGGCAGCGATATCATGACCGGCGACGCCGCGGACGGCCGCGAGCGCATGGTCGACGGCGTGCGCGTCATGCCGGTTAAGACAATCGACAAGAAGGGCCTCGCTGCCCTCTCGTCCTCATATTTTGCTACCAAGGCGGCTATCAAGGACAGGCCCGATGTGATTCATTATCATGCCGAGGGTCCTTGCGTACCGCTTGCGCTGGCTAAGCGCGCGGGCATTCGCACCGTGGCCACCATCCACGGTCTGGACTGGCAGCGCGCCAAGTGGGGCAGGCTTGCGAGCACCTACATCAAGATGGGGGAGAAGACCGCCGCGACTAAGGCTGACGGTCTTATCGTGCTCTCTGAGGGCGTCAGGCGCTATTTCATGGAAGCCTACGGTCGTGAGGCCGTCTTTATCCCTAATGGCGTAGATGCCAAGGAAGCCCTTCCGGCGAGCATCATCAAAGAGAGGTGGAATCTCGAGAAGGATTCCTACCTTCTCTATCTTGGACGTTTAGTGCCCGAGAAGCGCCCTGAGCTGCTGATCGAAGCATTCAGAGCCCTTGATACCAATAAGCGCCTGGTCATCGCTGGCGGCAGCTCCGATACCTCGGCGTACGAGAAGGAGTTGCGCGCTGCAGCCCAGGGCGACAACCGCATAGTGTTCACCGGGTTCGTCAACGGCGAGCCCTTGGAAGAGCTGTACTCCAACTGCTATGCCTACGTGCTGCCTTCCGAAGTGGAGGGAATGCCCATGAGCCTGCTGGAGGCCATGGCATACGGTCGCTGTTGCGTGACGAGCGATATCCCCGAGTGCGCGGATGTCCTGGCTGGTGCGGGAGTGACTTTCCTTAGGGGGGATGCTGCTGCGCTTAGGGCTTCGCTTGAGAGTTTACTGGCCGATCGTGCTCGAGTTGCCGCTATGGGCGACGCTGCAAATAAGCGTGTCCTCTCTACCTATAACTGGGGTTCTGTCGTTGCGCGTACTCTCGATCTGTATAAGGAAATTCGTTAGATGAAGATTATCCTTGTTAACAAATTCCACTATCTCAAGGGTGGGTCGGAAACGTATTACTTCGGTCTCGCCGAAGGTCTCAAGGCTGCCGGTCATGAGGTTCATTTCTTTGCCATGGAGGGGGATAACAATCTCCCGTGCGAAGATGCCGACCTATTTGTTTCGGCAAAGGATTACAACGGACCGTCTTCGCTCACGCAAAAAGTCTCCGCTGCTGCCTCGCTTATCTATTCCAATGAGGCTAAAGAGAAATTCCAGGCACTGTGTGAGCGGGTACAGCCGGACGTTATCCATATGAACCTCGTTCATCGCCAGATTACCCTGTCGATCCTCGATGCCCCTTACCTTAAGGAGCATGGCGTCCCCGTGCTCTTCACAGCCCATGACTATATCCTTGTTTGTCCCAACTATCTCATGCTCGATGGTAGAGGAAGCGTCTGCGATGCCTGCCTGGGCGGCAAGTTCTCAAACTGCCTCAAGCGCAAGTGCGTTAAGGGCTCTACGGCTAAAAGTGCTATGGCCTTTGCTGAGGCTGAATATCTTAGGCTGAGCCATGCTTATAACAAGATTGATAAGATTGTCTGCCCCTCGAGCTTCATGGCGCAGAAGACCATTGAGGGCGGACTTGAGTCAAATCGTGTTTCCCATATGACTAATTTTTGTTCTGCGGAGACGCTTGAGCAGGCTCACTCTGATTTTGATGGCACCGATTACAAGAGCCCGTACCTTCTATTCTTTGGAAGGTTGTCCAAGGAGAAGGGCGTCGATCTTCTGATTGACGCTTTTGCCTCGATTGAAGACATGATTCCCGATTGGCGCCTTGTAATCGTCGGCGATGGCCCCGAACGTGAAGCGCTCGCACAGAGAGTCGAGAACTTGTCCTGCAAAGATCGAATTGAGTTTGCGGGATATCAGACCGGCGCTCCGCTCCAAAAATATGTCGAGAGGGCGTCTCTCGCCATCGCGTGCTCGCGATGTCGAGAGAACATGCCGTACTCGATCGTTGAGGCATTTGCCTCCGGCACGCCCATTGTTGGCGCGCGTATCGGAGGCATACCGGAACTTGTTCGTGAAGGTGAGACCGGGTTTGCTTGCGAGCCAGACGATTCTCATTCATTAGCCGATGCAATTATTCGTGGCGTCAAGTTCATTGGCGACAAGGATACGTACCGCGATATGCAGCAGAAATGCCGCGACTACGTTCTGAGTAATTGCGACCAGTCCAAGTATATCGAGCAGCTTACTGGACTCTACCAGGAGCTTGTTGATTTCAAGAAGAGGGGATAGACCCATGGCCGAAAAAAAACTCAACGGTACCGTCATCGTAACCTACCGCTGCAACGCGCGCTGCACCATGTGCAACCGCTACAAGGCACCCAGCCGCCCGGATGAGGAGCTGTCCATCGAGACCATCAAGAAGCTCCCCAAGATGTACTTCACCAACATCACCGGCGGCGAGCCTTTCATCCGCCAGGACCTCAAGGATATCGTGCGCGAGCTCTACAAGAAGTCCGACCGCATCGTCATCTCCACGAACGGCTTCTTCACCGACCGCATCATCGACCTGTGCGAGGAGTTCCCCAACGTCGGCATCCGCATCTCCATCGAGGGCCTGCAGCAGACCAACGACAAGATCCGCGGCCTGGATAACGGATACAACCGCGGCTACGCCACGCTCAAGAAGCTCGTCGAGCTCAAGCACCCCGACGTGGGCTTCGGCATGACGGTGCAGGACCTCAACGCGCCCGACTTGGTGCCGCTCTACAAGATCTCTGACAAGCTGGGCATGGAGTTCGCCACGGCGTCGCTGCACAACAGCTTCTACTTCGTCGAGGCCAAGAACATCATCCACGACCGCCCCATGGTGGCCAAGAACTTCGAGGACCTGGTCAACGAGCTGCTCAGGTCCAACAGCCCCAAGAAGTGGTTCCGAGCCTACTTCAACCACGGCCTGATCAACTACATCTACGGCCAGCCGCGCCTGCTGCCCTGCGACATGGCCTTCGACACCTTCTTCATCGACCCCTACGGCGACGTCATGCCCTGCAACGGCACCAAGGACAAGGAGGTCATGGGCAACCTCAACGAGGAGTCCTGGGACGAGCTGTGGAATTCAGACCAGGCGGAGAGGGTCCGCGCGAAGGTCCGCCACTGTGACCGCAACTGCTGGATGATCGGCTCGGTGAGCCCCGCCATGCACAAGTACATCTGGAAGCCCGGCTGGTGGGTGCTCAAGCACAAGGTGAAGGCCTTGTTCACCAAGAGGCCCTACGACATGCACGAGCTCAAGGTCGTCCGCGACTACGAGGAGGGCCGCGTGACCAAGGAGCAGCTCGATGCCTGCTCCACCTGCGACCTGTGCACCAAGATCAACGACGGCCTGTCAGAGGCATCGAAGGCCGATGCGCACGTGTACGAGACGCACGAGGCGCTGTAATGGTCGTTAAGAGTGTTCGTCATTCTTCAGTTTTGCCTATCGAAGGAAACCATCTTCACCCTAATAGGACGGCAGAGTATTTCCGCAATCGCGCGCGGAATATGTCCAGAGCTGACTTATTTCTCTTCGCGGTTTGTGAGCTATTTGCACTGCTGACCGAATGGATTGTTGGCCAAAAAATTAATATCAACCTTGCTGTTCTTTTTACCTACGTTTTCTTTCTCTGGGTGCTGTACGTTCGAGACAGGCGCTTTATTCTAGAGTTTTTCTGGCTTGTGACTATGGCTACACTCAATATTCTTGGGACTTTTTGTTGCGATGAGGGGCTATTTCTTGTTGAGCTGAATTACGAGAGCTGGTATCTTTGCGCAGTCGCCCCCCTGGTGGCACTGTATGTGATTCTGTTTACCGTTATTGAGATGTATAGAATCACAAAAGCTAGCAGTTGTCCTAATAGAAATATTAGTTGTAACGATGACCGCTCTAAATACAACTGGGTTTTATTGATTGGGATAGTTATTGCCCTCTACCTATTTTCACAGGTGGCGGCTAATCCTTATTTTAAAGCGGGAACCTTAAGACTTGACTACGCCTCACAGTATATGAATTCTTTTAGCGTGAGTCTTAGAACATATCTACCCTTTTTTCTGCCAGTTGTTGTAATGGCCTGGAAGTCTGGCAGCAGGCTTGCTCCAGTCGTATTCTTATTCCTAACATTCGGCTTTTATTTTCTGGAAGGGGATAAATTCGGCGTTTATTTTTTCGCCGCGTTTATTATTTCGCTTTCCGCCTTGCCTACCTTAAACGACGAAAAAGTAAACGCAATTATTAAGGTGTTGTTTTCCTTTTTTTGGCTGCTAATTGGGGTCGTATATATACAAAGAATCCTGCTGTTCGATGATTCATTCGCTGAATTTATTGACGCAATTAATCAACGCTTGGCTCAACAAGGTGAAGTTTGGTGGTCAATTTACATGCATGGCAGGGGATCTTCGCTACCAGCAGTTGATTTCTCAGATGAAATCAATGCAATTTTAAATCCGGCGTTGCAGTCATCCTTTGATTTTGGTCAGTGGCGAATGATGCGAGTGGCTTGCGACTATTCAGCATATTCCGCATACAGGATTGAAGCCGGAAATCCATACACTGCGACAACAACTGCCTCTCTTGTAACTTATTTTGGCTATTTTGGCGCGACGATTTTTTACATGTTAGCTGGATGGGCGTATGCGTCATTGATCCGTAATGCTTCGATTGCTTTTAGTTCATGCAGGGTTTTAGAGTCCATGGTCTACGTCAAGCTCATATCAATTGCTGGGAATATCCTTTTTGCTTCAGATTTTACGTATCTCTTTTCACTCCAAGGGATCCTATATGTTGGCGCCCTAGTTGCTCTGACATTAATACGTGAGCGTACTAAAGATTCTTTGATTCAAGTTGGTCGTTAGAAGAAAGACTAAGAAATGCTGCGTTTTAATAACAACAAAAAAAATGATGTAGTTATTATTGTTGAACATTTAAACAGAGAGCTTGAGAGCGCATTGCTGCTTGAACGGGCTCTCGGTGAGCGCCAAATTACTTCGAAAATCGTTTTTAAGGGATGGAATGAAGGACCCGCAAGCTGCTTTATAAGACCAAAAGTAATTGTTACACCGTGGTGTTATGACAATAAAGATATTAAAGCCCTTTGCGGCTACCATGGCGGTTTCGCAGATGGGTCCTTTGACATTGTCGACTTGCACAGCGAACAGGTTACAACTCCAGATGGACTTTCATTTGTTCTTCCGACAGATAGGGCCAAACAAGCATTTCATATTTGTTGGGGGCAGTTTTTCAGCGATGCTTTAGCTTCTGTTGGAGTTGATGCGTGTCGTATCTGCGTTGCTGGTTCCAACAGGCTCGATTTCTTTCGAGAAGAATTTCGAGAATTCAGCCTAAGAAAAGATCAGCTTGGGAAAGAGTTTGGAATCGATCCTGCCAAACCCTGGGTCTTATTTATTGGCAATTTCTCTACAGCATTTTTTAGCGACGAGAGGGTTGCTGAGCTCGATGCGAGAGGGCTGTTTAATACTTCTGAAAACCGAGAAACGTCAAAGCGCGCTTATAAAGAAACGCTTTCGTGGATGGTTGATGCCTTGTGTGATTCCGCGTTTAAAGATGTTGAATTCATTTATCGCCCTCATCCTTCTGAGCCGGTGAGTGAGCGACTTCAGGAAATCGAAGCCGAGTTCACAAATCTTCATGTAATTAAAAAGCATGCCATTCGTGATTGGTTTTTAAACTGCGATATTGGCTTGACTTGGTGCAGCACGTCGTCCGTTGAAGCCGCTTATGCGGGCCTGCCCGTCTTTGCCTTGCGTCCGTTTGAGATTCCCGCGCATCTCCAATTTAAGCTTCTGGAAACTATCGAACAGATTGATTCGTCTCAAGAGCTTCGAAATACCATTGCTCGGGTTCTTCTCGGCAATAGTGGCCAAGTTAATGCTGAGTTTGTTAAGGCCATTTCGCTTTATTACAAACGCGGTGCCAACTCTGCAACAGACGAGATCGCTGACGCAATCGGAAAGATCATTTCCGAAAACTCTGGGCGCTTTAACTGCGAGCGGTCTCCTTTTTATTGCATTAGAAAAGTTCTGGGTTTTACCGTAAAACAAGCGGCATTCTATTCGGGTCTTATGCGAAAGAAGACCTCGTGGCGAATCCTTGCTGATGACCATATAACTCATAAGCAGCTTACTCGAAAGCGAGAACTTATAAATGGCTAATTCGCGCAACATGCTAAAAAGCTTCGCAGGCTTTTCGATTGTGCCGATAGCATCCGGTTTAATAACAATATTTGTTATTCCTGTTGTGTCACATGTATTTCCTGAAGAGGAATACGGGAAAATCAATCTTTTTTACTCCATGGGCACTTTGCTTATGACGGTCTGCATGCTTGGTTTAGATAGTTCTCAAATACGTTATTTTTTTGAGCCGCCTAGTGGACTAACAAAAGGGTCTGTTAAGTCAATTGCAATGGCTGTAGGTCTTGGTATTGACCTTGTTTTAGTCTTGCTAGCCGTTTTTGCTTTTCCTTATGAGGTCTCGAATTACTTATTTGGCGAGCTAAACCTTCCATTAATTATTTGTATGGGAGTTTTCATTGCCTCATTAGTTGTATTTCGCATAGTTAATACTGACGCTCGTATGAAAGGCAGGATTGGTCGATATAACCTCCAAGCTATTCTACAGAATGTTATTACAAAAATATCATTTGTTGCAATTGGCTTGCTGTGGACGACTCACTATAGCGCTTCAATTGTTGCCATGACATTCTTTATGGCACTTGTTTCTCTATGGTTCTTGTTCAGGGAACGCAGTAGTTTTACTTTTGAGGGGGCATGCGTCACTTCAAATAATATTGGAGTGTTGTTTTCATTCGGCATTCCTATGATGGCCACCTCCTTCGTTCTTAATTTAAATGGAATGGTAGGCAAAATCGCTCTTTCAGGATCCGGTCTTTATGCTGCTGTGGGCGTTTTCGCTATAGCAACTACTCTCTCTAATGTGTTCACTATTATTCCGACTGCTTTTACGACTTATTGGTCACCATTTATGTATGCGCACTATGAGACAGAGAAAGATACAATTAGGCGCGTTCATGATCTTGTTATGTGGGGCTCGGCTGCCCTGGTCGCCTTAATTATTTGTTTTCAGAACGTATTATTCATGATAGTTGGTGGAGGCTATGCTGCCTGTCAAGCTTACTTTATGCTTGTGATGACCAATCCCATTCAAGCTTTGATTTGTGAGACGACTTCGTATGGAATCGTGCTCAAGGAAAAGCCAATTTATAATGTAATTTCTTCGTTTCTTGGTGTAGTCATTAGTGCCATTGTGACCATTGTTCTGATGAAATCTCTCGGGGTTCTTGCTGCGGCTCTTGGAGTAGCCGCATCCTCTGCTGTCATTGGGGTTTTGCGAACTGTCATTGGTCAGCGATATTACAAGAGCATTTCGAGCCCGCTAAAAACCATGCTAAGCTCTCTCCTCATTTTAATTGCATGCTGCATAAACGGATTTATCTGCTCATCCCTGTCTCTTGAAGTGATGACTGGCATGGCATTGTTCGTCATTGTCACTATTTTGTACCGCAGCGAAGTGGCTGGTTTTCTTCGATCGCTGAGTGCTCGATAGACAGAATCACCTTTTTCACCTGGATGTATATTCGAAATTATTTAGGAGTTACAATGAATATTATTGCCGTAATTCCGGCTCGCGCTGGCTCAAAGGGCATTCCTAACAAGAACATTCGTCTCGTTGGCGGGCATCCGCTCGTTTACTACGCGATTCGCAATGCTCTTTACTCTGCTAATATCATCCACGTCGTCGTAACGACTGACTCCGATGCCGTTCGCATCATTGCTCAGCAGATGGGTGCGGAGGTCCACTGGCGCGATGCCGCGCTTTGCGCTGACGATGTAACGCTTGATGCCGTCATAGCTGACGCTGTGCCTTCCGATGTTGAATGGGACTATATTGTTACAATGCAGCCGACGTCTCCTACGTTGTCCGTGGAAACGCTCGATGCAGCAATCGATAGAGCCGTCGAGGGGGACCTGGACACGCTGATTTCTGTGGTGAATGAGCCCCGCCTTTCTTGGGGCAAGAATGAAGACGGCTCAGTTCACCCGAACTATGCCACGCGTCTCAACCGCCAATGGCTCCCGGCCGATTATGCGGAGACTGGTGCCTTCGTGGTGTCGCGTGCTTCTGTCGTGACCCCGGAGACCCGAATCGGGGAGAAAGTCGGTGTTTTCGAGGTGCCCGCCTCCGAGGGTATCGATGTCGACACGTTCGATGACCTGCGCTGCGTTGCCGCGCACCTTGACCGGGAGAAGGTCGCCATCTACGTCAACGGTAATAACAAGCGCGGTATTGGTCATATCTACCGAGCCCTTGAGATGGCCGACGAATTCTATACCAAACCCGATATCTACTACGACGTCAACCAGACCGACCCAAAGGTCTTCGGTCGGACGACTCATAATCTTATCGGCGTCGACGGGATCGCCGACCTCTTTGATCGTTGCAGGGGCAAGCGTTATACGCTGTTCATCAACGATATCCTCACCACGTCAATCGACTACATGATTGGCCTGAGATCTGTCGTCCCGGAGGCGAAGATCGTCAATTTTGAGGACGACGGCGAGGGCATCCTCAAGGCGGACCTCGTTTTCAACGCGCTTTACCACGACGACGAGCTACCGCAGGTCAAGGCAGGGGAGCGCTACTACATCTCGGCGAAGACATTCCTCTTCTACAATCCCATCGAGGTCAAGTCCGAGGTAGAGCGTGTGTTCATCTCCTTCGGCGGTGCCGACCCCCAGAACTACTCCGACAGGCTGCTCGCCATCATCGCGAGCGATCCCGAGCGCTACTCCAGGTACCACTTCACCGTCGTTCTTGGCAGGGCGAAGCTCAATGTTCCCGAGCTCCTTGCGTATAACGAGAAGCTCGACAACGTCGACGTGCTCTTCGATGTCGCGAACATGCCCGAGATCATGAGCTGCTGCGACATCGCGGTGACTTCGAGAGGGAGGACTGGCTACGAGCTAGCCATCCTGGGCATCCCGTCCATTGCGATGGCCCAGAACCGCCGCGAGGAGAAGCACGGATTCGTCTGCAACGAGAACGGCTTCACCTACCTGGGCCTCAACCCGCCCGACGAGATAATTAAATCAAACCTTGACATGTACTTGGGGCTGTCCGCGGAGGCGCGTCAGAGGTTCCAGGACATGCTTCTCTCGCACGACCTGCGCAATGGGCGCAGGCGTGTAATGAGTCTTATCAACGGCCTATAGAAAGGGGCTTTAGACAATGAGGACCACAACTCCGTATCTGATTGCCGAGATGGGTGTCAACTTCTACGACACCGCAAAGGCCGAGGGCATTACGCCTCTTGAGGCTGCCAAGCGCTATATCGACGGCGCCGCCGAGGCGGGCTGTGACTGCGCCAAGTTCCAGTCCTACAAGGCCGGCACGATCGTCTCCAAGAACTCTCCCGCCTACTGGGACCTCACCAAGGAGCCGACCAAGACGCAGTACGACCTGTTCAAGAAGCACGACTCCTTCGGGGAGGCGGAGTTCGCCGAGCTCTGCGAGTACACCCATTCGAGGGGCATGGATTTCACCTCGACCCCCTTCGACTACGCGAGCGCTGACTATCTGGAGCGGTACGTCGATTTCTACAAGATCTCTTCCTCGGATGCGTCGAACCTGCCCTTCATCGAGCATATCGGCGCCAAGGGCAAGCCGGTCGTGATCAGCGTCGGCGCGAGCTATCTCTCCGAAGCAGATGAGGCTATTCGAGCTTTGAAGCGCTCGGGCTGCAAAGACATCACCGTCCTGCACTGCGTACTTAGCTATCCCACCTGCCCCGATGACGCTAACCTTCACGTCATCGAGACGCTGAAACGCACGTTCCCCGACCTCAAGGTCGGCTATTCGGATCACGTCGCGCCCGACGCCTCGATGCAGACCCTCTCGACGGCATACCTTCTCGGTGCCGAGGTCATCGAGAAGCACTTCACGCTGGACAAGACGCTCCCTGGAAACGACCACTACCACTCCGGCGATGTCGAGGACTTCAGGCGCGCCGTTGAGAACTTCCGCTTCATCGATAGGATTTTGGGTTCCTCCGAGAAAACTGTGCTCTCCTGTGAGGAGACGCCCCGACGCGAGGCGAGGCGCTCGCTCGTGCTTACGCGAGACATGAAGGCTGGCGAGGTCATCGCCAAGGAGGATCTGATGCCCAAGCGCCCCGGTACCGGCATCGCACCGACCTATGCTGGCGTTGTCATCGGGCGTACCGTCAAGTCCGATTTACCAGAGGATACAATTCTCACTTGGGACATGATTTAACGATGGCATAAAGTAATAATTATATGAGGGGGTCGAGATGAGTACTGCGGCTTGGAAACACCATAATGTATCTGACAATGTTCACGACATAATACGTCTTACTGATCTTGAACATGACATTATGAACGGGCCCTTATTTAACCGTCTACATTTCGTTTACCAAGATTCGACATCATTCTTTACTTGGCCCTCTATGCGTATCCAACGTTTCGAGCATTCTCTTGGTTGCATGCATCTTGCTGGTCAGATGTTTTTTAATGCAATTGAAAATGCTGAGAAAGATGTAATTATTTCGTTTGGCCGCCAGATGCATGAAGCTCTTTGCAATCTGCTCGATCAACCAAGATATCGCGACGCGTTTAGGCCCACTAAACCCGGCGTTTACTTAAGGAAGATTATTGAGGATGATAAGGAGTTTCTCGAAAAGTGCCAGAGCTCCGATGTTGACCCTGATGCAATTGATGCTTTTAGTTTTCTTATCCCTTCCAGAACCCCTCGTGAGGTAAGTCTAACGATTATGTGTCTCGCTGAAGGCGTTAGGCTTGCTGGAATGCTTCATGATTTGGGGCATCCCCCGTTTAGTCATGTTTGTGAGCACGTCCTCACTAGTATTTATGGCGTTGCTAGAAGTGAAAAATATGCAGGCAACCGAAGCGCCAACAACTTCACTGCCAATATTGATACCTATCTTGAACAAAAAGGTATAGATGAGATTGCCCTACATGAAGCGATAGGCAACAGGCTTTCTGATCTGGCGATTTCTCAAGCACTATATAGCGGCAATCTTGAAAGCGATTCTTTCTATTTTTCATTTACCGCTGGTCTTGTGGCAAAGGCTATTCTCAACGACGATGGCGTTTTCGGTCAATTGCACGCGATCGTTTGCGGCACCGTCGACGCCGATCGTCTTGATTTTGTTCAAAGGGATAGCAAGGCGTCGGGTGTCGGATCGGATGCAATGCAGTATGGACGTCTTATTGAGGGTCTTCGACTTATGAAGATGGATGAGAAATCCTATGTATTTGCTCTACCGACAAAAGCATTACCAACAGCAGAGGATTTTCTTAGGAAGCGCCTTTCGAACTATAAAACTATTGTATTTCATCATCGTGTAGTCAAATCCGAGGTTCTTCTTGAAGGGTCTTTGCATCGCCTTGCTTTGCGGTATTTCAATACTTATCCTCATGGTAAGAAGCATAGCGGTAAAGAATGCTCTTCATTGTATATACTTCCGAATAATGTTTCGGGATTATGGAGCCCTCTAGCGGAAAGCCTCTCTAACGAGGCGGACGTGGTGCTCACCTTCTCTCAGTGGAATGATTCTTGGCTGCTAACGATGCTTCGTGATGAATACACCAAACTTAAAATTGATGGACCAAACGATTCTGAAAACATACTTCTAAGAGCCCAGTTGGCCGAACTGCTTTACTCTGAGAAATCTTACCAGACGGTTGTAAAGCGGTCGGATGATTGTCTTGTATTCAGGCAGACCCTCAGGAAGAAGATAGCTTCGTCTAGGGAGGAACTCACTACTTTTCTCGATGAATGTGAAAGCGACATCGGTAGTGATTCTTTTGAATCTGGAGAAGGTTCCGTTGATGCTCGTGGAATCGTCAAGGCTCTTCGCAAAGTTGTTGGATTGGATGAATCCTCCAATATCCTGAGATCCATTGATGAGAATTTCTCAGCATTTAAAATGGCTGTAGGTTCCTCAAGGGGAAAAGATACCGAAACCTTTTCGGATCAATTTCGAAATATGGTAAAAGAATCTTTAAATAGGAACGGATGCTCCTACAGTGATGTGATTGTGACGAGAAATCATATAAAAACAGGTATTGGCGGTGATTCTGCGCAAGCGTATTTCTATACTGGGGACGATTCTCCTCGTTGTTTGAGAGATATCAGTGCTGTTGGCAGCGTGCTTGATCGCGAGGTGTCTGATTTACCCGCTTTCTTTATCTATGTTTTATGCCCAGAGGAACAATCTGACCTTTGTAGAAATGAAGATTTTTTCATTGACTTGGCTACTAGAGTTTTTGATTTTATTTATGACTGTGTTTGCAATGCTGCCGATTTCATTTGCTAAAACCGACTGAAAGGTATTTTTCAGATGTGTACACTTCCAGAGAATACTGTAGACAATAATCCAGAGCTTGCGTTATATGGAGTTGTTTTTAATCCAGATCGGGCTGGTTCTTTCACGAAAGAATCGATAGAGCAAGAAATTAGCGCCTTGGATGCCGGCGACAGCATGAAGGCCGTGCTCGGAAAGTGCTTTCGTAATTGGCTTGATAGCGAGCTGATTTATCGAAGCTACGATGGATATCGGATTTCTTAGGTATTTGTTCGTGCGTCTGGCACCCCTTTTCATTCAGGACTTTTATCCAACTTCGTGTGTAGAGAAGCCTGTCTGCAAGGAGAATTAGCGACGTAAATAACCAGGTCTGATTCCTCTAATTCAGTTAAGTGGTTATTTGCCATTATTAATTTGACTAATTGAAAATTGCCCGCACGGATTTTGAAGCTCCCTTTGAGTTGCAAATCCCTTCGTTGACGTTGATCTTTCTGTTATCTTGACCGATGTATTTGATGGAGATTCCATGTCCGATTTCGAACAATATCCAGGACAATGGAATATTCCAGGAATGGATGATCCCGTTGAAGGCTGCCTCCTTGTCGATGGAGAATGCCGGGCGGTTGAACTAGTTCTTCAGCTCGACTTCAACCGCTGCGGCTATCGACCCCGCCTTATCGAAGATGATTTCTGCGATGTTCTTGATGGAAGATTGTTTTCCGGCGCCAAGGTCGCATTGTATCGTTGCGAAACTGTTAGCCGGCATACTTACAATAGCCTCCTGCTTACTGAGCACGTTACAGTCAAATATGTTTTTTGGGGTTTAACTGAGCCAAATTTGACGCTTCAGCTCTTTCGAGGGGCGACTTTTGAGCTCAAAGACGCAATTGAGTGGACGGGGCTCAGTCATTATGATTGGAATTTAGGCGAGGAAGAGTTTGGGCACTCGCTAGTTTGGGTGCATCGGGAGCCCATATCCCTATGCTTGTCTGGCGGAATCGATTTTTCCGTTAGTCCAACTCAAGGGCCGCTTAAGTTCAGGATTTACGACACGAATGTTGAGGCAGAGCAGCACGCAGTCTTTAAACTTCTGTACGGGCAAGACGTTGATTGGGACAAAGTCGTCGAGGATATTAACTGGTTCAGATCGTTTGCCGAACTCGGAGCTAGTACTGGCATGTCCGTGGACTCTGTTCATTATCTGCACGATCAAGTTCGTATCGATATTCCTGGACTTGATCAGACAGCTGACGAATCCCTGCGACCGTTGGAGGTGATTCTTGGAACCCGGTCGAGCAAGAGGGTCAAGAGAACTCAGTTGTCGCTATATAGCTCCTTTTCTTTCCCTGAGGCAATTGAATGCGGTGCACTAAAGCGATGGTTTGATGCTAGGGAGCTCCTTGAGCCGATTGTGGGTCTGTATTCTTTGGCTTATTCCCGTGAGATGGTTTCAGCGACGTTGATGTTCCTGAGTCTCATGCAGGCTCTGGAGACACTTCACGCAAGGTTCTATGCGTCCAATGCTGTTTCATTCGTTAATAGAATTGACGCCATTATCAACGCTTCCGGAGAAGGGGCACTTCAACCGGAATGGCTAATTGATACTGGCCAGCGTCGGTCGCAGAAAATCTATCTTAGAAGCCGACTTAACGATTTACTATATGCAGAGGGCGTCTGCCCCGTTAATGTGCTCGACTCGTCGATTCTCGATTTCTCAACTAAACTTGTTGATACGCGGAATTACCTTACGCATTACGACAGGAGGCTGGAGACTAAGGCCTATGGGGTCGAGGAGCTGCGTGGGATAAATGGAAGGCTTCTCCTTTTGGCTGAATACCACATGCTTGTCTTCCTTGGATTCAATAAAGAGTTTGCGCGCGAAAGAATTGGCCGTAAAGCATGGCCGATGTTTGGGGAATCATGGAAAGACGCCGTAGATAATTAGAGTCAGTTGTTATGAAACTGCCTCACACACCTCGCTCGTCGTGTGGGAGAGGGTGAGTTATAGAACTACTTAATTTTCAAGTCGCACGGGTCTCATCCACATTGGATAGCGTGCTCTGCGAAGGTGCCGGTGGTCGACAATGAAGCCTCCTCATCGTTCATCAGCCATAAGGTTCACAACCTTAGAAGCAGGAGCTAGTGTCGAGAAGGTTGGTGTAGTGCCCGATTCGAAGCAAGTCGGGCTCGGCGTCCAACACGGCGTTCACGATCTACTCGGCGAAGCACCCTAGCAGCTCCCCCATGTCAGGCCCGATAAGGTTTCCATTGCTGTCTACGTTCTCTCCTAGAACCTGTTGTTGTGGTGATTTCAGATTCAAGGACGAAGGCCGTTTTTCGTTACATGGTCGCTAGAACGTCACTCTTACACCAGCATTTTTGACGCGATCCAGGATGTTATGATTATCTAGAAGCATTCGATCTTGGATAACCGGTTATTTAAGATCTTCAACAATCAACACACGCAGAAAGAGGGCGCATGCTTGATAAAGAGTTTCCCGCTTCTTTATGGCTCTCGGACTTAAATGATAATTTCGAGAACGCTGGTGCTATGGGGATAGCATCATTCGACTCTAAAAAGGCTGTTCGTTTAAATATACCTGTTGGATCTATTCCTTCAGATGGCGTCGGGACGCCTGTATTGAATGCGACGCGCACTTTTGATCGCATATATGGTCTTGCGCAGGACAATTCACATCTAACATTGATTGACGCCATAGGGTTTACTTCGTCAAGTTACCCCGGATTCGCTCGTGAGACCTGGACAGCATCGATGGCGCTTGTATCGAAGTCAAAGTTCTATGAATCTGACCCACAAGTTAGTTCGGCGATTGTAAAAATTGCGGGCTTATATGAGTGGTTTGAACAAAATCCTGTGAAATACAATCGCAGATATGAAAATGCCAATACGTTTGTATCTGCAGGAATTAGCGTTAATGCGGATGACCTAAATGAAACTTTAATATACAAAAACAGACACGTTGAAATCAGTCTAAAGCCAACTATAACCTTAAGCGGCGGAGAGGGATCGCGAAGAAACCAATCAATCGAAAGTGATTGCAGTCTGGTCTTTAAGTTCTCAAACTGTATGCCCACCCTAAAAGATGCAATTGAAGATCATATTGTCTAATTCCGCGATTTTCTATCCCTGTTTATTGGATTCAGGGCAGAAATACTGGCTATCACTTTCTTATCCGCTGAAAAGAGAGACAAGATTGATGCTTTCATTCCCTTCGTAGAGGCAAAACATGATGCACTAAATAAATCTGATCTCAATAACATGCCATTCACTTTTCCAACACTTGAGAACAAAATTCAGAAAATGTACGGCAAATGGTTGGAACTGCCTGATGATGGACGGCGCGCGGCAAATATCATGCTCGGCATTCTCTCCAATGAGAGAAGCCTTTACCTTGACCTAAACATGATTGCGGCTGCAAGCGCTTTTGAAGCCTTATCAAGAATCGATAATAGGACTTACGAACTTGACGAGGACACGTTCAATCACAGGCTTCAGGTTGTAAATGACAACATCCCAGATCCTAAGATCAGAAATTGGGCAATGCGCCATTTAAAGAATTCAAATTTTCAAATGGCGGGAACCCTTGCAACACAGATGCTGGAATCCCTCGAACCATTAAGCAGCTACATCGTTCCCGATTCAAAATCATTCTTAGCAAATCACCGTAAAACTAGAAATGCTTACATCCATCAAAACGATAATGTCAGCACTGACGAGATTCTTTCAGGCGAGGCACTTTATGCGCATGCCGAAGCCGTGATTCTTCTTAACTGGGGCAAATTGCTTTGCCTATTAGAGCTGAGCCCTGAAGAGATCGTTGATGCCCTACGGGAAACCAAATACAGGCAGAAATGCGTATCCAGAGCACGTGAACTCTATTCTTTAAAGGATCCAGAAACAGAGCACGGGGATAAGTGACCTGACTGCAAGGGTTCCAGTATTAGGCGACTCCTCCTTTCACCGACTGGCAAAACGATTTACACCTAATTTCGGGGTTCGATCTCAGGTTTCTTCATCGTCCCTTGCTTGATCTCGCTACACTAATAACTGCTGCTACCAGGCAATTTCCTGGAGCAGCTTCCATTGGCTCTTGCGTAGATCGGAGCGGTTATGTTTGCTGCCGCGTTCCACACCAGCCGACACTACATCATGCTTACCGTCATGGCCTGCCTATGCGCTTTGCTGAGCGGGCCTTCTTATGCCGCTGGCGCGGACAGCCTGTTCATTGCGGGCTCCACGTACTACGAGCCGGGCGTATCGGGCCCCGGATGGGCCTGGACCGATGCCGACCATCTGGAGCTGACCGGCTATGCGGGCGAGGCCATCGGCGCCGACGGCGACCTGGTGGTGACGCTGACCGGGCAGAACACTGTTGTCGAGACGAGCGCGCCCGACGTGGATATCTCGCGTTGCGGCATGGAGGTGTGGGGCGATCTGACGCTCCGCGGCACCGGGTCGCTGGTGGCCACGGGCTCGCAGTGCGGGATCTACGTGTCGGGGACGTTCGCGGTGGACGGCTGCAAGGTCGACGCGCGGGCCTACGGCGCCGGCATCGCGGATGCGCGGGTGGCCGGCGTGATCGCGGATGGTCTTGCCGTTCGCGGCGGTGGGCGCGTTGTCGCCGCGGGCGCGGGCTCCGGGACGGGCGTGCGCGCCTATGGTGTGTGTCTGCTGGGCGGGACTGCTGGCGGTGGCGCGACCGGGCAGCTTACCGTCGATGCTTCCTGGCTGGATGCGTCGGGCACCGACGGCGGTGTCGCCTGCCTGGGCGGGACGCTTGCATCCGCGCGCTTTGTGGCGCCAGCGGGCGGGGCCTTTGGCGCAGGCGGCGTGGTGGATGCTGACGGGTCCGTGGCAACGCATGTGACGATCGAGCCCGTGGATGCCACGGCGTCGGCGGGGGAGACCGGTGGGCCCGATGTACCGGGGGATGGTCCGTCTGCCCCTGGCACTGAACCCGCTACCGGCGAGCCAGCTGCGGATCCGTCGACGAATCCCACACCGAAGCCCGCGGCCGCGACTAAGACGGTGACCAAGACCACAGTGACCAACACCACGGCCGCCAAGGCCTCTAGGCCCAAGACCGCCACCGCGACGACCGACTCGCTCCCCAAGGCCGGTGATAACTGCTGGATCGCCACCTCCGTGGCGCTTTTTCTGCTTGGGACAGTGCTCCTAGTTGTCGCGCATCGCTGCTGAAAGGCAAAGCATATTCGACTACATTACGAAGCGAGAACTTGTTGGAAAAGACAATGGAATTAAATGTAACCTTCGCACTGCTGAAAACGGCCACAACACGCCTCACCTACATGCTCAATACTGGCAAAAGGAAGTTGTCCTTGATATGCCCTCAGGCAAAGTAATGACCGGAAATATCGATTCCAAAAGTTTCTAATATAGATAGGGCCTCTTGAATAGATTTCAATTTAAAGCAGATATTTGTTCAAAGCTAACAAATAATGGTTTTAAAACTATATAATTGTCCTTGTTATTAAAGGATGTCTGTGGTAAATCAACTTTTGCGAAAAGGATTCTAAAGATGATCCTCAACTTTTCTTTTAAGAACTTCCTCAGTTTTCGGGATACGCAGCAGTTCTCTTTCGAACCGATTTCAAGCAAAAAGGAACTTGGTCCTGTGCGAGTGGCTGCGATTTACGGTGCAAACGCTTCGGGCAAATCAAATTTCTTAAACGCTCTTAACTTTGTCTCTTACTTTGTTCGTACCGGTTACGCGGCAGGCGATGCGAAGTCTCAAATACCCATCGTCCCCTTTTTACTTGACTCGGAATCGCGATCAAATGACACAGAATTCTCGATAGATTTTATCGCCAGCAACTTAAAGTATGAATTTTCATTTGGTGTAAACAAAAATGAGGTTACATATGAGAATCTCACCGTGTATCGATCAAAACAGCCGTCCCTTCTCTATGACCGCTCATCGATAAACGGGGAACAGTCAATTAAATTTGGTAGCACCTTTACAGGCGCCAAAAAACAACTTTGGGATATCACGCGCAATAATTCTTTGTTCTTATCTGCCGCCGCGGCGGCTGGAAGTGATGTAATTCAACCCGCATTCGCAGCTCTTGCCAATGACATCAATCTCTATGATGCAACGCATTATCTAGCAGAGCTTGCCACCATAAAAAAGCTGTTTATCAACGATGACGCACGAGCTCAGATGCTATCTCAGCTCATTAAATATGCTGATATCGGAATTGACGGAATGGATGTCCGTCAAGCGGAGGGCGTCATGAGTTTAAAAGACTCGCTCGTTGGACTCGATGAGATTCCGGAAGAGGCACGTAATAAAATTGCAGAAGACTTTAAATGGTCGTTCGCTTATGACCTGTTCTTCCACCATAAAGGCTCGGGAGATGGCTTTTGGCTGGACTCCGCCCATGAATCGGAGGGCACAAAAGCTGCGCTGGCGTTTTTCTCGGTAGCCATACGCTCTTTAAGCAGCGGGGCCACAACAGTAATTGACGAGCTTGATTCGAGTCTTCATCCTACGCTCCTGCGCGACTTCGTCTCACTGTTCGCCGATCCCGACACAAATCCAAAGGGCGCGCAGCTCATCTTCTCAACCCATGATGTCACCTTGATGACGCGAACCAGCCCCATGGAAGAGGTGCTCGAACGTGACCAGGTCTGGTTTGTGGAAAAGGACTCTGAAGGTACTTCGCAATTAATTGCCGCGATGGAGTATTCCCCTCGTGCAAATGAGAATCTGGGGCGCAATTACTTAAACGGTGTCTATGTGCCGCTGCCCAACCCAAGTTTTCATCAACTTGTGGCCCGACTCATGAAGGAAGGCGCTGACATAAATGGCTAAGGCAGAAAGGAGAGGGCTTGCTCTTGGCCGCAAAAAGCAAACAAGAGCCAAAAGAAAGCGCTACTTAATTGTGTCCAATGGCAAGGTGACCGAAACCGAATACTTCAACCACTTAATTAGTGAGATGGATGTTCGCGCAAGTGTGCGGTATCGGCATATAGACGGAGACCCCTTGAAGGTGGCCAAGCAACTGTCGCGAGAGCTCGAGAATGATAAAAAGGCAGTTAAAACAGGTGAAATCGAAGCATTGAGTTCCGCATGGATTGTTGTCGATTCGGATGAGTTCAGGAATTTGGCCAAGGCAGAACGAGAAGCTAAGACAAAAGGAGTTAAGCTCGCGATCTCCAATCCATGCTTTGAAGTATGGCTTATCGATCATGTTTCACCATGCCCGGAAACTTTTGCATCGACTCCCCAATGTGAGAAAAGGGCGCGCAACCTTGGTGTATTAAAGACCACCGACCCCAACAGGTCGTCTGCGTCTAAGTTCAAGTCTGTAAATCTAGAAATGATTGATGGCAAAAAGGACCAGGCTTTGGCCAATGCCGCAAAGCACAATACCGATGATAAGCGCCGCGCAAGAGAAGCAAATCCGGACAACGTTGTCGCCTATCAGGTATGGACAGATTTGCCTGATCTTGTAGATGATGTATTTGGGTCGGGCCAATAGTGCGATTTATCCCGTGCTACGGCCAGTCACACTATTTCCCAAGAACCTGTAAAGGACGCAGTCATGCTTTGGAGCTACGTTCAGCTTGATGATGGCACTCAGCTTGCCTACTCAGAGATACGAGAAGATGGGGCCGTTCGCGTAGCTGTCGAGCGTCCCGTCGACTTTGGTTTTGACCATGCAGAGTGCTTTCTGCCTGCGGTCAAATGGTTTAATGTCGAAGGCTTCTCTGCGGACGATCTGGATTTCTTAACCAAGTTTGTCAGGTCAAATTCCCCATACATTTTCGAGCTTGCCGAACGCCATAAAGTTGGACCGGAGGTTTCGGCGCTGGTCCCCTGATGTTTTACTGTTGAGCGGCAATTATCCATGTTCTCGTTAACCGACATATCCACTGCGGTCTCCCGCGTGCTGGCTCGCCACGACGTCCGCGAGGCATATTTATTTGGCTCGTTTGCGCGAGGCGAGCAAACGCCCGATAGCGAGATTGACTTGCGCCTAGTCTGCGGCAACACCATGACGTTCGGCACGCTTTACGAACTCTCCCATGAGCTCGAAAAAGAACTTGGGCGAAAGATTGATATAGTCACCAACCCACCAGATCACATGCGCCCGGCCTTCCGCAAAAATCTCGAACAGGATGAGGTGCGCATCTATGAAGTGCTGTGGCAGGCTGAGGCGTTAGTGTGCTCCGGCGTTATCAGCAAGTCTTAATTTTGCCGCATACTTCCGGGCTCGGCGAGTCTTAGAAGCCAGTATTGAACTCAAACTCGGTTCCATACACCCTTTTGCTCTTTGAATACAGGTATCTCTCTAGCGATAGTTTGCTATACTATCGCTAGAGAGATACCTGTTAGGAGACTCGCGTGGAACTGTGGCATGGTTCTCAGAAAATTATTGAGACTCCCCAGCTTGGCCTGGGGAAAGTCCATAACGACTATGGACAGGGATTCTATTGCACAGAGAGCCTCGACCTTGCAAGGGAATGGGCATGTTCGCGTGATGCCGATGGCTTTGCGAATCGCTATGAACTCGATATGGCCAATCTCAAGGATCTCGACCTGCTATCGCCGCAATATTCAGTTCTGCATTGGATAGCGTTGCTTGTAGAACATCGTTCTTTTCGCAAGGACACCGCTATTGCCGTGGGGGCGTGCGAATATCTCCACGATCATTTTCTACCTGACACTAGCACTTGCGACGTAATAAGGGGATGGCGCGCGGACGACTCGTACTTTAGCTATGCCAGAGCTTTTGTGAACAATACGATTACCGTCGATCAGCTTGGTCGATCTATGAGGCTCGGCAGCTTGGGAGAGCAGATTGTGCTCAAAAGCGAGCGCGCGTTTAAGAGCATTCGTTTTGCTGGATTTGAACGTGCGCCGCAAGCTTTGTATGGTCCATTGGCCAAGGAGCGAGATAAAGCGGCAAGGGCACAGTATCGGGAGCTACTTGCCGAAAATCCATTTGAGGGAATCCGTATCGTCGATATCATTCGAGAGGGGATGACGGGCGATGACCCACGCCTACAGTGAGATGTATCTCGAGGATGCCATGAGAACGCTGGGCGAGGCGGTCGATTTTGCCCTCTGTGACCAAGGGCTGACTCCAGCCGAGTTGACGGCGATACTGTCGAACGCTTTTGAGATGAAACAGTTTGAGCGCGGTATACCTCGCGTCGTCTGCGGCATGGCGGGCGACGAGCTCGCGCGCGATATTATCGCCCATGCGGGACTGACCCCCGTCGAATGCAGGGAGACCTATCCGTTCGACCGTTCGCCTCAGTACTGGGCGGGCTGGGTTTTGGCCTATGCGCAATGGATGTGCAGCCTGAGCTTTAACGAGCTACTCGAAGTTGCTCCGCTCGATTGGATCATCGGCTCGTACCATCCACTCCACGAGGCCTCCGAAGACAAATTCGCCCAGATTGTCATTGATAAATGGAACAATGCCCAGGCAGACAAAAAGGGCCTCAAAGCGGCACGAAAGGCCGCCGGCCTAACGCAAAAACAGCTCGCAGCCCAATCGGGGGTTAAACTTCGCGCCATACAACTCTACGAGCAGAACCAGCTCGACCTACGCCGCGCCTCGGTCTCCTCGGCATTGGCGCTCGCAAACACGCTCGACTGCAGTATTGAAGACCTCATCTGGCAACCGATCGTTCTGGAGTACGACTCGCAGGCTTTTCCATCTACGAAGCTATAAAGGAGACGCACATGCTTTGGAGTCATGTTCAGCCAGATGACGGCACTGGTCGCGCTACTCAAGAAGATTGCTCAGTAGCGCACGAGGCAAATTCAACATTACCGATTTCGCTCGACGGCTTTATGTCGATCGACCATGCAGTTGAGTTAACCATCGCTGCCATGCCCAACGCGCTCAGACTCTTGGAGAACTCATGATGGCGACTACGCAGCGAGGCGCGCATCCGTTAGCGCCGCTCGGGCTCGATGATGCCGGTTCGCTCGAAGCTATGGCCGCGGCCGTGATGCGCCTACACAGCACGCTGATGACGGTCGGGCGCTGCTATACAACCGACGCCACAGGCGACCGGGCCGCGCTTGAGCTTGGATGCGTCGAGTCCGTGCTTGCGGGTGCATTCTGTACGATATTCGGTCAATCGCCGGCCGATCGCTTCGCAGACATCTTTGACCAGGTCACCTACGTGGCCGAGCACATGGTCAAGGACCACATCTTTGAAGACGGTAACAAACGAACCAGCCTTGTCTTTGCGTTGTCCGTCTTAAGGTTCGCAGGCACTCCGGTCATGCTGTCCGACAGCCCGGAGGTAAAAGACAACCAGTACTACGCTTGGATCCAGGACCTCGTTTCCGGAAACCGCTCTCGCGCCGGCCTCGCCGAAGAGCTGCGCCGCGGTTGCGTTGCGGGCACGGGCGACCCGTCGCACGTATAGAATCTAAGCATCCGCACGCCTGCCATTATCTTGATTGGAAGCCATATGGAGATCCCCAGCACCCTGTGCAGCAATGTGTACGACTTCGCGTTTTGTCCCGAACCCTGCTATGACCGCCTGGCCGACCTTGCCGACCCCGAGGACTGGGGTCCCGGCAACCGCATCCTCAAAAACTACCTGTCGTTTTCGTTTAGTCGCGCGGTTTTCCTGACCGAGCGCGACGTGAACCAGACCGCGCCGTCCAACCTGCCGCTGGTGTTCGACGACGACCGCTGCCTGTTCAATACCGGCCTGTACACGCGCCGCTACGAGACCATCTACGGCCTGTTTGAGCCCAACACCAAGCCCGACGCGCGCCAGCGCTGGTTTTTGAAGGGCTTCTTTAAGGAAAGCGACCCCATGCTGGTCTCGTTTGAGTACCTGCCGTGCCGCGTGCGCTTTGCCGAGGACCCCTCCGAGCTGATTTTTGACTATCGACTGCCCATCCGCTCCAACATCGACCACATTCTGGGCGACGAGGAGAACCTGACGCGCATTCCCGCCAGCCTGATGGGGGAGGGTAACTCGCTGCTGCTGCGCCGCGCCTTTGAGGGTGCCGTTGCCGAGGCCGCCCGTCGCGCCGCCGCCAACTACACGCTTGCCGTGCCGCAGTTCTACGGCGGCCGGATCCAGCTGCTGCTGCCGCTGTGTCTGACCGGCGACAAGCCCGAGTTGGCGCTGACCATCCAGCGCGAGGACGGCTTTTACGCCGCGCGCACCTGCCTCACGCTCGACATGGCCTACAACAATGCGCGACTGATCTGCCGCCCCGAGACTTCGTGGATCAAGCGATAAAGGTAGGTTTAGCTGCGGTTTTGCCGATTGCTTTGGTCGCTTTGGCTTGGCTTGCACCCACGAATTTAAAATCGAGGGCAAAAAGTTCTTGGTAAACCGCGCGCGGCTATGTTAGTATCTCTTTTGCCGAAAGGCTACGGGCGATTGGCTCAGGGGTAGAGCATATCCTTCACACGGATGGGGTCACAAGTTCGAATCTTGTATCGCCCACCATCAAAAGCGCAGGTCAGAGGTGTTAAGCCTCTGGCCTTTTTATTTTTGACACCAAGGGTGACACCAAATCTGACACCAAAAACCAATTGAACTTTGCTACAACGGCATAGCCTACCTGCGGTTCTTTTGCTGGCTTCTTGCGCATTTTTAAATCGCGAATTCAGTAATTTTCCTGTTCAACCTTGTGTATGGCACGAAGAATTGTGGAGGCAGGGACCAAACGAGCAGCTTCGTTACCTGCGCGTTTCGCTATTCGCGCCAACTTTCGACATAGACCGTCCATCTTTTGGTCAGCGTTTGGTCAGCTTCCGGTACTTACCCGCATGATGCCCCAGTAGATAATCGGCGATGTCCGCAATCCGCACGGCCCGAGGCCGAAACCAGGGGAGGCGCAAATGGACGAAATCGTCTGCGCAAACACCGCATTCCGCTACTGGCGCTGCCCGCCTCAGGTGCGCGATCTCTACCCGCGCCTGCCCAACTCCGAAGACGGCTGGCGAGCCCTATCCCAAGCCCCTTTCGTAACCGAAGTCCTCAAGACGCCAGTCATCACAGCAGCATCAACACGAAGCAACCTGCATTCCGAGACAAGACGGACCATTCGATGGAACAGCGCCTATACAGAGAAGGTTTCCATCGACACGGGTATGGGCTTTAGCGTCACAGACCCTCTTAATACACTATTCACCATGACTCGTAGCGTGTCTTCATGCGACCTAGTTCTGGCTATGTACGAGTTTTGCGGATGGTTCTCGGTTTTTAAACCATCGCTCGCGGTCAACATGGCACTTGAACAGGCAAATTCAGAAGAAGAGCATTACACCACAGAGAGTCTGTTTGAACTAGACGAATCCCAGGACGAGGCCCCATGGAAGCGAGTCTATGCTCGGGCGCACCAGAAGGACGGCGAGAATAATCAAAGCGGGCAGCAGGATGATGGATCCGGAAATAAAGCTAACGGAAAGGGCACGTCGCTCTGGATGAGAAAGCCTCTTATTGAATTAGAAGAACTTCACAAATTTGCAGCTAAGGTTAAGGGCGAGATGTGGGGAAAGCAATTCTACAAAGCCGCGCAGCAGGTAATGGGTATTGCGGCATCCCCGCTAGAAGTTGCTGGAATCATGTTGCTAAGTCATCCGAGGCGTGCCGGCGGAGCGGAGTTTAAAAACATATACGTCAACGACTTAACACCGCTGTCGAATTCAGCTCGGAAAATCGCGGGTCAGAAAATCTGTTATGGCGATATCGTCATCGTAAACCCAATAACAATGAAGGCTGTGATTATCGAACTTCAAGGGGAGGTTATCCATGGATCGGGCGCCGTGCTTGACCACGATGCCACACGAATGACAGCATTGCAAAGCATGGGATACGACGTATTTCTTGTAACCCATGACATGCTCAATAATCACGATCAGCTTGATGCCATCATTCACGGCGTGTATGAGCGATTGGGGTTGCGCTACAAACCAAAAACTGAAGCGATGAGATGCGCTGAGACCAGATTGCGGGCCAACGTTCTGTGCAATTGGCTTGGTATTGGTAAGTAATAATGCCCAAATGAGCATTTCTCAATACTTTATATGCTGCCAGTAATTAAGTGCCATTTTAAAACCATGCCGGTTTACTACGTTGGATTGAGGGTGGCTGAGCACACCGAATTCGCCGCTCTTAAAACCGCAGGTAAATTGCCTGCTCGTTTTGCCAAAATAGGCGTGAGGTCGAAAATCCAGGAATCGGCGTAGTAAACCGGTCTATTTATGAAGCGACCAGCTGGGGCGAGCTTCGCACGGTTCCGTAAATTGGCCCGAAGGTGTGCTGAGGGGCTCAGGCCCCCGGAAGCAACGCGGATCGCTTTGGTCTGGCCGACGGCATCTAGGGCGACATGCCGAACCCCGGGAAGGAAGGCGGCGGGCTTGCCGCCGCCCGCGGGGCGCGCCCCGCGGGCTATTTCGGGCATCGTGTGTCTCTTCGTCCTCGTGCCTGTTCCACGCGCCGCAGAATATTTCCAAAATTGTCCTTGCATCGGCGGGGGAGTTCCCGTATAGTACTTCTTCGCACGGGGGCGTAGCTCAGCTGGGAGAGCGCTTGACTGGCAGTCAAGAGGTCAGGGGTTCGATCCCCCTCGTCTCCACCCGAGCATTGAATGAGGCTCCAACGCAAGTTGGGGCCTTTTTTCATATCTAACGATTGACGCTATGTGTTGGTTGGGTAGCATCTTGACGACATTCCCATTGTTAATTACGAATATGAATGTTAATAACTTTACGTCTCTGGATGGCAAAGCTAGTTTGCAGCGCTAATAACAAAGAGGCCGGGCGTAATGCCCGGCCTCAAAATACTCTGGTGGGCCCTCCGGGATTCGAACCCAGAACCCAGGGATTATGAGTCCCCTGCGCTAACCGTTGCGCCAAGAGCCCTTATGAACGGTGAATGCAATTCTAATAAAGGCATCTAAGGCCTAATTTCTTCGCTTCACGTCGTGAAATACTACCATGCACGAGCAAGTCGCACAACGCAAGATCAAGTCCAATGCTAAACAACAACCAATCTAGGCGCGTCGCAGAAAAGACGTGTTTTAGAAAAAGTTAAGGCCATTAATTCAGGGCTCCAACACATTTAACCGCGAAATCAAGCTGATGCCATTTCAAAACACCGCCAGTTTACTACGACTGACCAGTGACTCCCGAGCACCGCGTGTTCCCCGTTTGCAAAACCGCAGGTAGGGAGCCCGACGGTTGCGTGAAAAGGCGTGCGTGGTCGAACATTCCTGACTCATCGTAGTAAACCGGCATAGTTCTGAGGCGCAGAGGAGGGGCGGTTCGCAATCGGGCCCGATAATGGGACTGGCGGGGCACGGGAAACGCGGTTGAGCGGGCGGGTCGTGTTTCGCCCGCGCCGGCGCGGGCGAAAGTTTTTCCAAAATTGTCCTTGCATCGGCGGGGGAGTTCCCGTATAGTACTTCTTCGCACGGGGGCGTAGCTCAGCTGGGAGAGCGCTTGACTGGCAGTCAAGAGGTCAGGGGTTCGATCCCCCTCGTCTCCACCCGAGCATTGAATGAGGCTCCAACGCAAGTTGGGGCCTTTTTTCATATAGGCACACAAGGTCAAAGGCGGCACCATGATCCTCCTGGTCGACAAGATCGAAAAAAGCTTCGGCGCGCGCGTCCTCTTTAGCGGCGCATCCTTCCAGATCAACCCCGGCGAGCGCTTTGCGCTCGTGGGCCCTAACGGCGCCGGCAAAACCACCATGCTCAAAATCATCATGGGCATCGACAGTCCCGACTCCGGCCAAGTCCAGTACGCAAAGGACTGCCAGGTGGGCTACCTAGAGCAGGAAACCAACCTGGAGCACAAGGACACCACCATCCTCGCCGAGGTCATGGCCGCCGCCAAGGAAATCCGCCGCATGGGCGAGCGTGCCAACGAGCTGCAGGCCCAGATCACCGAACTCTCCGAGCAGGGCAAGGACGTCGACGCCCTCCTCAACGAGTACGGCCAGGTCCAGGACCGCTTTGAGCATCTGGGCGGTTACGAGCTCGAGAGCAACGCCCGCAAGATCCTGTCCGGCCTGGGCTTTAAGGTCACTGACTTTGAGCGCCCATGCTCCGAGTTCTCGGGCGGCTGGCAGATGCGCATCGCGCTCGCCAAGCTCTTCCTGCGCCACCCCGACCTGCTGCTTCTGGACGAGCCCACTAACCACCTGGACCTCGAAAGCGTCCAGTGGCTGCGTGGCTTTATCGCCAACTACGACGGCGCCGTCCTCATCGTCAGTCACGACCGCGCCTTCATGGACGCCTGCGTCGACCACGTCGCCGCCCTCGAAAACCGCCGCGTGACCACCTATACCGGCAACTACAGTAGCTACCTCAAGCAGCGCGAGGACAACCTGGAGCAGATGCGCGCCAAGCGCGCCGCCCAGGAGCGCGACATCGCCCACATGCAGGTCTTCGTCGACAAGTTCCGCTACAAGCCCACCAAGGCAGCCCAGGCCCAGGAGCGCATCCGCAAGATCGAGCAGATCAAAAAGGAGCTTGTCATCCTACCCGAGGGCCACAAGCACATCGACTTTAAGTTCCCTGACCCACCGCACTCCGGCGACATGGCCGTGGGCCTGGAGGGCGTCTCCAAGTCCTACGGCAACAAGCACATCTACAGCGACATCGACCTCAAGCTCTACCGCGGCGAGCACGTGGCGCTCGTCGGCCCCAACGGCGCCGGCAAGTCCACGCTCATGAAGATCATCGCCGGACTGGAGCCGCCCACCACCGGCACCCGCGACCTGGGCACCAACGTGGGCGTGGCCTATTACGCCCAGCACGCGCTCGAGGGCATGACCGAGTCCAACACCGTCCTGCAAGAGATCGACACCGTCACGCCCAAGTGGACCGTGCCGCAGCAGCGCAGCCTACTGGGCGCCTTCCTGTTTAGCGACAACGATTCCATCGAGAAGCAGGTCCGCGTCCTCTCCGGCGGCGAAAAGGCGCGTCTGGCCCTAGCCAAGATGCTCGTGGCGCCCGAGGCGCTCCTATGCCTGGACGAGCCCACCAACCACCTGGACATCGACTCGGTGGATATGCTCGAGAACGCCCTGCAAAACTTCCCCGGCACCATCGTGCTGATCAGCCATGACGAGCACCTAGTGCGCGCCGTAGCCAACCGTGTGATCGACATCCGCGATGGCAAGGTTACGGTCTATGACGGCGACTACGACTACTACCTCTACAAGCGCGAGGACCTCGCAGCCCGCGCCGCCGCCGAGTCGGCAGGGGAGAGTGCGCCGGCCACGGCCAAGTCCATCAAAGCCAGCGCCGCCCAGGCAGACACCCCCGCCGCGGCGCCTAAACCGGTCGAGGGTAAAAAGACCAAGGAGCAAAAGCGCGCCGAGGCCCAGGCCCGTGCTGCGCTCAACAAAAAGCTCAAGGGCGTGCGCAACCAGCTCAAGAAGATCGAGGCCGAGCTCGACAAAAAGCGCGCCCGCTATGACGAGCTTATGGAATTGATGGCCAGCGAAGAGCTTTATGCCGATCAAGACAAGTTCAACGCCGCGCTGGGGGAATATAACGGCCTTAAGCAAGAGCTACCCAAGCTCGAGGACGAATGGCTGGAGCTTTCCACCCAGATCGAAGAGGAGACCGCGCGTGAACTCTCGTAAGGCCGCTGCCGTGGCGATGAGCATCATCGCCATCGCCTGTCGCATCTGCGGCATTTTTATGAGCGCGATGACCGTGCTGCTGTGTTTTAGCGGCCTCACCGCCAAGCTGCAGATCGTGGGCTTTGTCGTTGAGCTTTCGCGCGCGCTGCCGAGCGCCATCGCCGGCTACGGCGTCATCACGTCGCCCTTTGGCGGCGTGTTCCGCTTGGATTACGCCATCGTTGCCGTAATCCTGTTCGTAGCCGACTACCTGCTCACGCGCGCCTCGCGCCGCGTCCGCTAGGGGAGCGCTATGTCCAGCAGCTACCTCATGAACCTGCTCGCGAGCGCCGTCGCCGTCATCGTCGGCATCGTCATCCACGAGAGCGCGCACGCCGCCGCGGCCTGGGCACTCGGCGACAAGACGGCCCGTTCGCGCGGCCGCGTCTCACTCAACCCGCTCAACCACATCGACCCGTTTGGCACCATCATCCTGCCGCTGCTCATGCTCGCTGCCGGCGGCCCTGTGTTCGCCTTTGCCAAGCCCGTGCCCGTCTACCTCAACAACCTCAAGCACCCCAAGCGCGACGAGGTCCTGGTGAGCGCGGCGGGTCCCGCATCGAACATCGTGCTCGCGTGCCTGGCCGCGGCCCTCATGCACCTGACCTATGGCAACCTCTACGCCAGCATGTCCTTTGCCGTGGCGTCGCAAATCATGAACTTCGGCGCCACCTTTATCGTGGTCAACCTGTCGCTTGCGTTCTTTAACCTCATCCCGATCCCGCCGCTCGACGGCTCGTCAATCGTCGTTCCGTTCCTCAAAGGCAAGGCGCTCGACAACTATTACCGCTTGCAGCAATACGCCATGCCGATCCTCATCATCGTTCTGTACTTGCTGCCTATGTGGACCGGCATCGACGTGATCGGCCGCTATTTCGACGTTACCGTGTATCCGCTCGCTGAGCAGCTGCTCAACTTCGCAATCGCCGGCATCTAAGGTAAACTTACAGGTCGACCGTGCAAAACGGTCGTGATATGCACCCAAACCGCGCCGCGAAGGCGCCGTCAAAGGAGGTCGAAGATGTCGTATCGCATGTCGACGCAGGTCTACAGCGGACCGTTCGACCTGCTGCTGCAGCTGGTAACCCGCCAAAAAGTAGATATCGGCGCCATCTCCATTAGCGAAGTGGCCGAGCAGTACCTTGCCGAGGCCGAGCGCATCGAGGCGCTGGACCTGGACGTGGCGAGCGACTTTTTGCTGGTCGCGGCAACCCTTTTGGACATCAAGGCCGCCTCTCTGGTGCCGCAGGAGGCCCCGAGCAAAGTCGATGACGACGATTGCGAGCTCGACGAAGACCTCGAGGAGCTCAGCACACTCGACGGCGACGCCCTGCGCGAGGTACTGATCCAGCGCCTGATTGCCTACAAGAAGTTTAAAAGCGCGGCTGCGGCCCTCGGTGCCCGCATGCAGGCCGAAAGCCGCATGCACCCGCGTGTGGCCGGCCCCGACCCCGAGTTCCTAGGCCTTATGCCCGACTACCTGGCCGGCATCACCCTGCGCGGCCTGGCCGTCATCTGTGCCGACCTGGACGGCAAGCGCCAGACCTTCTTGCTGGAGGCCGAGCACGTGGCTCCGCATCGCGTGCCGCTCGACCTGACGGTGGCCTCGGTCGACCGCTTTACCATGGCGCACCAAACCTGCACCTTCCGCGAGCTGTTGGACGGCGAAGCCACCACCGAGCAGCTCGTCGTTACCTTCCTGGCCATGCTCGAGCTCGCCAAGCGCGGCTCGCTCACGCTGAGCCAGGACGAGATCTTCGGAACCATCTGCATCAACCGAGTCGAGGGCGCCGAGGCATACGTGCCCGGCGAGGGCCCCGAGCTCACCGAATAGGAGCCGCAACCATGTCAACCCTTTCCACGCTGGAGGCAAACAGCCTCAAAGGCGCCCTCGAGGCGTTGCTGCTGGTCTCGAGCGACCCCGTGAGCGCCCCTGCGCTGGCAAACGCGCTCGACATCGCCCCCGGCGAGTGCGCATCGCTTTTGGCCGAGCTCAAGGTTGAGTACGAGGAGGCCAATCGCGGCTTTCAGCTGCGCGAGGTCGCCGGCGGCTGGCGCCTGTTTACGCACCCCGCCTACCACGACGTGGTCGAGGCCTATGTGTTGAGCTGGGACACGCAAAAGCTGTCGCAGGCGGCGCTCGAAACCCTGGCCGTCATCGCATACCACCAGCCCGTGACGCGCGAGGTGGTCAAGGGCATCCGCGGCGTCAACTCCGACGGCGTCATCGCGTCGCTCGTGGACAAGGGTCTGGTGCGCGAGCTCGGCCGCGACCCCCAGCGCGGTCAGGCCATCATCTACGGCACGACCAACGCCTTCTTGGAAAAGTTCGGCCTGCGTTCCACCCGCGACCTGCCTGATTTGGAGCAGTTTGCCCCCGACGAGCAGTCGCGCCAGTTTATCCGCGAGCGCCTGAGCGGCCGCAGCATTCAGTCCACGCTCGAGGAGCAGGCCGAGGACCTGGACGAAGAGCGCGAACTGCTCGATACCGATGTTGAAGATATTGAGGCAGTCGAGGACTTGGAGACCATGGTCGTCGACGAGACCTCGGAGGATATGCATGACGAGAACTAACGAAGCAGGGGAGACGAGCGCCATGGGCAGCGCAGTAACCGCAACCGACGCCCAGCCCGTTTACCCGCACACCATGCGCCTGCAGCGCTTTTTGGCGCGCGCGGGCGTGGCGAGCCGCCGCGGCTCGGAGGACCTGATGACTGCCGGCCGCGTGACCGTCAACGGCCAGATCGCGACCGAGCTGGGCACCAAGGTCGATGTCGACTGCGACCATATCGAGGTCGACGGCATGCCCGTCAAGCTCAATCAGGGCGCCGTGTACCTGATGCTCTACAAGCCGACCGGCTACCTCACCACCATGAGCGATCCGCAGGAGCGCCCTTGCGTGGCCGACCTGGTCCCGCGCGACCGCTTTCCGGGGCTCTTCCCGGTGGGTCGTCTGGATCGCGACACCACGGGTCTTTTGCTCTTTACCACCGACGGCGACCTGTCGCAGGACCTGTTGCACCCCAGCAAGCATGTCTATAAGACCTACCAGGCGCTCGTGGACGGCCACCTGACCGATCGCGACTTAGAACCACTCCGCCGCGGCATCGAACTCGACGACGGCCTGTGCCAGCCGGCGATCTGCCGCGTCATCAACGCGCGCGAGGCAGAGGCCGTGGCTCCGCAAGGCGTCAAGCCCGGTACCACCGCCGTGGAGGTCATAATCCGCGAGGGTCGTAAAAACCAGGTCAAGCGCATGCTGAGCAAGATCCACCATCCTGTAATCCGCCTGCATCGCTGCAACTTTGCCGGCCTGGAGCTCAAGGACGTGGCCAAGGGCTCGTGGCGCGAGCTCACCGACCGCGAGGTGCAGATCCTCAAGGACGGCGGCATCCCGCCCAAGCAGGCGAGCGCCAAGCGCGGCGGCAAGCCCCAGGACAACCCCGCGAGCCGTACCCGCCACCACGGCAGCCACGGCTCCGCACCCAAGCGCAACACCTACCGCGAGCGCTACACGGGGTAGGCAACCCGTCAGCCACGCGCAACGCCCGCGACTCATACCAGCACGTCAACCACCGAAAGGAAGCATTGCATGATCGTCGCCATCGACGGCCCCGCCGGTTCCGGCAAATCAACTATCGCCAAGGAGATCGCCCGCCAGCTGGGCTTTAACAAGCTCGACACGGGCGCCATGTATCGCGCCGTCACCTTTGCCGCGCTCGACCGCGGCATCGATCTGGATGACGAGGCGGCCATCGACGCCCTCGCCGAGCAGATCGAGATCCGCTTTACCAATGGCACCGGTGAGGACACGCGCCTGACCATTGACGGCCAGGACGCCTCGGCCGCTATCCGCACCCCGCAGGTGGACGCCAACGTCTCCAAGGTCTCGGCCTACCCGGGCGTGCGCGCCGCCATGCTCGTCCACCAGCGCCGTGCCGCCGAGGACCGCGATATCGTTGCCGAGGGCCGCGACATCGGCACCGTCGTGTTCCCCAACGCACAGGTCAAGGTCTTCCTGACCGCCGACCCGCGTGAACGCGCCCGCCGCCGCGTGCTGCAGCGCCACCAAAACGACGCCCAGCCGCTGACCGACGAGCAGCTCGAGGCCGAGGTCGACGAGACCCTCGACGCCCTCAAGCAGCGTGACAAGCTCGACAGCAGCCGCGAGGTCGCGCCGCTCGTGCCCGCCGAGGACGCCGTGCACGTTGACTCCACCGCCCACACCATCGACGAGGTCGTCCGCATCATCGAGGACCTCATCAACCAAAGGAGGTAGCCCATGCGCCTGTTTAAGCAGACGCCCGAGGACTATTACAACGCCCCCTACGCCGAGTTCCCGGCGCTCATCCGCGGCACCGTCGTCGTGGTCATGGCAATACTTTGGGTCTTCTCCAAGCTCATGTGGCGCTGGAAGGTCGAGGACGCCGACCTGCTGTTTGAGCGCCAGGAAGGCCGTGGTAGCGTAGTCATCTGCAACCACACCTCGATGGCCGAGCTCTTGGCCGTGGAGACGGCACTGTTCTTTGGCGGTCGCCGCATCCGTCCCATCTTTAAGTCTGAGTTCGCCAAGACCAAGATCGTGCGCTGGGCCTTTAGCCGCGTGGGCGGCATCCCCGTCGAGCGTGGCACCGCCGACATGAAGTGCCTGCGCGCCGCCCAGCATGCGCTGCAGCGCGGCGAGGATGTCCTGATCTTCCCCGAGGGCACGCGCATCCGCTCGCGCGAGATCAAGCCCGAGGTCCACGGCGGTTTTGCGCTCATCGCTCAGATGGGCAAGGCGCCCGTCAACCCGCTCGCCATCTGCGGCTGGTCCGACATCACGCCCAAGGGCAAAAAGCTCATGCGCCCCAAAAAGTGCTGGATCCGCGCCGGCAAGGCCGTCTCGCTTTCCGACGCGCCGGCCGGGCTCAAGCGCACGGAGCGCCTCGCCTGGTTTGAGTCCGAAGCCATGGGCCGCGTCTACACCATGCGCGACGAGCTGTGCGACGAGCATCCGGGCAGGTTCTAGCCATGGGTGAGAACGTGAAGAACACCGCCGCGACCGCCGCCGAGGACACCGTCCCCACCATCGAGATCGCCGCCCACGCCGGCACCTGCTACGGCGTGCAGCGTGCACTCGACATGGCGCTGGCCGCCGCACCGCAAGCAGGGGAGAGCGCGCAGGTCCACACCCTGGGCCCGCTCATCCACAACCCCATCGTGGTGCGCGAGCTTGCCGAGGCGGGCGTGGGCTTGGCCGAGACCCTGGACGACGCAGCAACGGGCACCGTGATTATCCGCGCCCACGGCGTGGTGCCGCAGGTGATCGACGCCGCCCGCGAGCGCGACCTTACCGTGGTCGACGCCACCTGCCCCTACGTCAAGAAAGTCCACGTGGCGGCCGAGCGCCTGGTACGCGAGGGCTACCGCGTGATCGTCGTAGGCGAGCCGGGTCATCCCGAGGTTGAGGGCATTCTGGGCCACGCAGGCGATGACGCTCAGGTCGTGAGCTGCGCCGCCGACGCCGACGAGCTACCGCTCAAGGGCAAGGTGGGCTTGGTCGTGCAGACCACTCAGACCGCGCAGAACTTGGCCGAAGTCGTGGCTGCCATCACCCCGCGCGTGCAGGAGCTGCGCGTGATCAACACCATCTGCGCTGCCACGAGCGAGCGCCAGCAGGCGGCCGCGTCACTCGCCCAGCGCTGTGACTGCATGGTCGTCGTGGGCGGCAAGAACTCGGGCAACACCCGCCGTCTGGCGCAGATTTGCGCCGACGCCTGCGAGCACACGTACCACATCGAGGAAGCATCGGAGCTCGAGGCCGCATGGTTTGCCAACGCACGCCACATCGGCATCACCGCCGGCGCTTCCACCCCTCAAGAACACATCGAACGCGCCGTCGCGCGCATCAAGGAGCTTTGCCGCTAATCATGGACCAGACCGTACCCGCATACGCCGCCGAGGTGGCCGATTACGGGCGCAGCCGCGACCCCGAGCCGGGTGAGGGCGCGCTCGTCAAGAACGTGCGTCCCGAATCGCCCGCATGGGATGTGGGTATCGAGCCGGGTATGCGCGTGCTTACGGTCAACGGCGAGCCGCTCACCGACATGATCGTGTGGCTCTGGGAGGCCGACGACGACACCGTCGAGCTGGAAGTCTTCGACCCGCGCGACGAAACCGTCACCCCGGTGGAGCTCGACCGCTTCCCGGGCGAGGACTGGGGCCTGGAGTTCGACGGCCCCATCTTCGACGGCATGCGTACCTGCGTAAACGCCTGCGTGTTCTGCTTTATGACGATGCTGCCCAAGGGTGGCCGTTCCACGCTCTATATCCGCGACGACGACTATCGCCTGAGCTTTTTGCAGGGCAACTTTGTCACGCTCACAAATCTCACCGACGAGGACGTGCAAAACGTCATCGACCGCAACATGAGCCCCATGAACGTGTCGGTCCACGCCGTGAGCCCCGACGTTCGCCGCCGCATGATGGGCCGCAACGCCCAGCGCGGCATGGACGTGCTCGAGACCATCATGGCCGCCGGCATCGAGATCCACGCGCAGATCGTTTTGTGCCCCGGCATGAACGATGGCGAGGAGCTGCAAAAGACCCTGCGCTATTGCGAGGAGCACGAGCAGATCACGAGCCTGGGTATCGTGCCACTCGGCTTCACCAAGCACCAGAATCGCTTCAGCTGGTCCTATAGCGACAAGCCTGAGCTGGCACGCGAGACCATTGCCATGATCCGGCCCTATCAGGATCGCGCCTACGAGCGCTTTGGCCGCCACACCTTCCAGATGAGCGACGAGTTCTACCTGGACGCCGGCATCGAGCCGCCCGAGGCCGATTTCTACGACGGCTACCCGCAGTACTACGATGGCATCGGCATGATTCGCTCGTATCTAGACGAGACGGACGATGTGCTTGCCGCAGATGCCGAGCGACTGGCCCGCGTCCGCGAGGCCATCGCCGCCCGCAGCCAGCACCTGCTGTGCCTCTCCGGCGCCAGCGCGCGCGACACCGTGGCGCGCTTTGTGGAGTCACCCCAGGGACTCGCCGGCACTGTCACGGCCATCAAGAACCGCTACTTTGGCGGCAACGTGGACGTGACCGGCCTCATCGTCGCGAGCGATATCCTGGAGCAGCTGCCGCAGGACCTGTCGGGGGTTATGCTCTTTGTGCCTAAGCTCATGTTCAACGCTGACGGCATGACGCTTGACGAGTATCATCGTGACGATTTACTCGCAAGCCTTACCAGTCGCGGCGCCGAGGTTCATGTGGTGTCGACCATGCCGCATGAGCTGCTCGATACCCTGGAGCGCATCCTTGGCATTGTGCCCGCAGACTCTAACACTTCCACTGACCCTACCCATTAAAGGAGAGCAGATGAAACCTATCGTCGCCGTCGTCGGACGCCCCAACGTGGGCAAGTCCACGCTCGTTAACCGCCTGGCCCAGACCTCGGACGCCATCGTCCACGAGTCCCGCGGCGTCACGCGCGACCGCTCGTACCACACGGCCGATTGGAACGGCCGCGAGTTCACCATCGTCGACACGGGCGGCATCGAGCCGCTCAAGAGCGATGACGTCTTCGCCACGTCCATTCGCGACCAGGCCCTCGCCGCCGCCGAGGAAGCCGCCGTCATCCTGTTTGTGGTCGACGGCCGCACCGGCGTCACCGAGGAGGACGAGTCGGTCGCTCGCATGCTCAAGCGCTGCGACAAGCCGGTCTTTCTGCTGGTGAACAAGCTCGACAACCCCGATCGCGAGAACGACAGCATCTGGGAGTTCTATTCGCTCGGCATCGGTGAGCCCACGCCGCTCTCGGCCCTGCATGGTCATGGCACGGGCGACCTGCTCGACGATATCGTGGCCCTGCTTCCGGAGGAAGAGGACGAGGTCGCCGATGAGTTCCCCGACGCGCTGAACGTCGCCATCATTGGCCGCCCCAACGCCGGCAAGTCCTCGCTGTTCAACCGCATCCTGGGCGCCGACCGCTCCATCGTGTCCAACATTGCCGGCACCACGCGCGATGCCATCGACACGGTCGTCGAGCGCAACGGCAAGCACTACCGCATGGTCGATACCGCGGGCATCCGCAAGAAGAGCACCGTGTACGAGAACATCGAGTACTACTCGATGGTCCGCGGCCTGCGCGCCATCGACCGCGCCGACGTGGCGCTGCTCGTCGTCGACGCCTCCGTGGGCGTCACCGAGCAGGACCAGAAGGTCATGGGCTTGGCCATCGAGCGCGGCTGCGCCATCGTTGTGCTGCTCAACAAGTGGGACCTGCTCGACGACGACCGTAAGCGCGAGGCCTGCATGGAGACCATCGACCGCCGTCTGGGCGTCATGGCTCCCTGGGCCCAGTACCTGCGCATCTCTGCCCTCACCGGCCGCAGCGTCGAGAAGATCTGGGCGATGGTCGACGCCGCCGAAAAGACGCGCTCGCAGAAGATCAGCACCTCGCGCCTCAACACGTTCCTCACCGACCTGCGCGAGTTCGGTCATACCGTGGTGGACGGCAAGCGCCGCCTGCGCATGCACTACGTGACCCAGACGGGCGTCAACCCGCCGACGTTCACGTTCTTCGTCAACCATAGCGACCTGGTAAACGACACCTACCAGCGCTACGTGGAGAATCGCATGCGCTCGACCTTCGACTTTGCCGGCACGCCCATTCGACTCTTCTTTAGGAAGAAGGAGCAAAAGGATGCATAATCCGATTCTGCTGACCGCCATCTGCGCCGTGGTCTCGTTCTTTATCGGGGCGATTCCGTTTGGCCTGATCTTGGGCCGCGTGTTCAACCACACCGACATTCGCAAGGCGGGTTCCGGCAACATCGGCACCACCAACGCCCTGCGCGTGGCCGGCCCCAAGGTGGCCGCACTCACCCTGCTGCTCGACTGCCTTAAGGGCGCCATCTGTGTCCTTATCGCCCGTCCGCTCATCGCGGGCGTGGGCTATGGCTTCCCCGTAAGCATCATGGCGCCCGGAGCCCCCGGCGATTGGATGCTCGGCGTCATTTGCCTGGCAGCGGTGTGGGGCCATATCTTCTCGCCCTACCTCAACTTCCATGGCGGCAAGGGTATCGCGGTTGGTCTGGGCGTCATCCTCGCCTGGTGCTGGCCCATTGGCCTGTCGCTGCTGGGCATGTTTATCGTGGCCGTCGCCATCACCAAGTTTGTGTCGGTGGGCTCGCTTGCCGCGGCTTTCGGTCTTCCCATCGCCGCCTGCGCGGTCTTTCCGTACAGCAGCCTGGGACTTAAGTTTTGCATGGCGCTAATCGGCATCACCGTGGTGTGGGCTCATCGTGCGAACATCAAAAAACTCATGACGGGTAAGGAGTCCAAGCTCTCGTTTACCAAGCGCGTCACCGAGCCCGACGATAAGTAGGAGAGAGTCATGAATGTTGCGCTGATTGGCTCCGGCTCCTGGGGAACCGCCGTCGCCGGCCTTGCCGCCGCGCGAACCGAGCGCGTGACCATGTGGGCCCATAGCGAGCAGACGGCCGCCGGCATCAATGGCGAGCACTGCAACCCCCGGTATCTGGTGGACTACGAGCTGCCCGGCAACGTCGTCGCCACGACGGACCTGGCGCAAGCGCTCGACGCCGCCGACGCCATCATCTTTGCCGTGCCCTCCACACACCTGCGCAGCGTATGCCATCAGGCAGCGCCCTTCATCGCCGCCGACACCCCGGTGCTCTGCCTTACCAAGGGTATTGAGCCCGAATCCGGCCTGCTCATGAGCGAGGTCATCGCCAGCGAGATCGGCAACGAGCGGCGTGTGGCGGCGCTCTCGGGCCCCAACCATGCTGAGGAAATCTGCCGCGGCGGGCTGTCTGCCGCCGTCATCGCCAGCGAAAACCAGCAGGTAGGGGAGACCTTTAAGAAATTGCTGCTGTCCACGGCCTTCCGCATCTACCTGTCGCAGGACATGACTGGCGTCGAGGTCTGCGGCGCCATGAAAAACGTCATCGCCATCGTGTGCGGCATCTCCGCCGGTTCGGGCGCGGGCGACAACACGCTCGCCCTCATCATGACGCGCGGCCTAGCCGAGATCAGCCGCCTGGTACACGCCCGCGGCGGTCAGGCCATGACCTGCATGGGACTTGCCGGCATGGGCGACCTTATCGCCACCTGCACCTCCGAGCATTCGCGCAACCGCACCTTTGGCTACGAGTTTGCCCACGGCGTTTCGCTCGACGAGTACCAGACGCGCACGCATATGGTGGTGGAGGGCGCCGTCGCAGCCCGCAGCGTCAGCGAGCTCGCCCGTTCACTGGGCGTAGACATTCCGCTCACCTTTGCCGTGGAGCAAACGCTCTACAACGGTGTTACTTTGGATAGGGCGCTCGAGATTCTTACCGATCGCGTACCCTCCCAAGAGTTCTACGGACTCACCGACTAGCGCAGAAAGGCTTCTACCATGGGTTCCATCAAAATCGCTCCGTCCGTTCTTTCGGCCGACATGGCCAACCTCAAGGGCGAGCTCGACAAGATCGCCGGTGCCGACTACGTGCACTTCGACGTTATGGACGGCCACTTTACCGGCAATCTTACCTTTGGCGTCGACATCCTCAAGGCCGTCAAGCGCTCCACCGATGTGCCGGTCGACGCGCACCTGATGGTGTCGAACCCCGACGAGACGGTCGATTGGTATGCCGACGCCGGCGCCGATATGATCACCGTGCATTACGAGGCCTCCACGCACCTACATCGCACGCTCACCCATCTGCAGCAGCGTGGCGTCAAGGCCGGCGTTGTGCTCAACCCCGCCACGCCCGTCTGCGTGCTCGAGAGCATTATCGATGTCGTCGATATGGTGCTGCTGATGAGCGTGAACCCCGGCTTTGGCGGCCAGAGCTTTATCCCGGGCACCATCGCTAAGCTGCACGAGCTCAAGGCCATGTGCGAGCGTCACGGCGTTTCGCCCCTCATCGAGGTCGACGGCGGTATTTCTTCCAAGAACATCGCCGAGGTCGTCAAGGCCGGCGCCAACGTGCTCGTAGCCG